>OKSC01003882.1_pt1 | contig 10554 bp, 17 predicted proteins | sample 1601161 | NCBI WGS metagenome assembly OKSC01 (sample SAMEA3541552, study PRJEB24748) | human gut metagenome | biome: human gut; feature: human-associated habitat; material: faeces | place: China | collected 2012
CTTTGAATCTACACTTTCAAAATGTGAGGTCAGCTATGTCATTTAATCCCTTTGACAAGTTCAAATACTGCGTGATTGCTGGCTTCGCCTATGCTCTTGGCCGCTTCCTATTCCAAACGCTAAAAGGCGTGTTCTGATTCTGCGGGGTGGTGTAATGGTAACATGACGGCATTGTCAGCCGTTGCTGCAAGTTCGATTCTTGCCCCTGCATCCAATTCTAACGAGGTGATTCTATGGTTTTTAAGCTTCTCGGCTATTTCCTCTATTTCGCCCTGTTTGCTGCCGCTGTGGTTGCTGTCATTGCTGCCGCTGCATTCTTTATCTCCTGTGCTATGATGCATGAAAGCCCCTCCTATGCGCTGAAACTTCTTTTCGGAAAGGTTGACTGACTATGATTAAGTTCCTGATTTACGCCGCTATTGTGCTGGTGTTCCTGTTCATCCTCACCCTCATTGGCTCGGCCATGCTGTGGGTGATCCTTAAGCTCCTGCGCTCCCTGTTCCCGCAAAAGTTCCAGCCCAATAAGGCCCGGCACAAGGACGAAAAATAATCCCCGGCACCGGGCCGGGGAGTGAGGTTATTTTTTCCAATGTCGTATTAGCCAAATAATAAGTAGGATGTATGCAGGTACATAAATTAAAGGGGCAATTTGTTCTAATGAGCCTGCGAGCGAGATATAAAAAGGCATAGTTTTTCCCTCCTGTTTTTTTTAATTATACCATATGAAAGGTGGCGTTTCAATGAAAAAGGTTATATTTACCATCTTTGTTATGGTTTTTTCGCTGGCATCTTGTGTTGTTGGTGCATTTGCATATTCAGAAAATACTAACCCCGGTGTTTATGTCGTTTCACCTAATGGCGGCTATTCTCTTACTACTCCCAGTAGTACGAAGTTGTCTACTTCTGCTATGCAGCAATTTGCACTTGATTTGTATACGCCTGAGTTTGCTGATTCATTTGTTCTTTGGCGTACTGATTCTTCTCATGTTGGCACTCGTTATGTTCGAGGTGTGGACTTTGTTTTATATAATTCCCGCTATGTGATTCGCGTTTATGATGGGTCGTCTTATGGCTATGTCGGTTACATTGTAGGGAACGAATGCCGTTTATATTGGTCTAATTTGTCGCCTTATGATACCGATTCCCTGCTTTCCAATATCTCCTCCGAAATTTCCACCATCAGCGACACCCTTACTGCTCTTTCCAACAGTCTTTCCTCGTGGATTGGCGGGCAGCTGAACGGTATTTACTACTGGACAAACCAAATCAATGTTTCTGCTGATCAAATTATGCAGCGGACTATGAGCATTGACAATAGCTTATCTTCTTTCTTTGATGGGCATACGGTTTCCGATATTATTTCTGCCATCCCCGCCGCCCCCGACCTCTCCAATATTGAATCTACACTTTCAAGCATCAATAACAAGCTGGACAACCTCCCCAGCTCCTCCGGCTCGGCCTATGATGATTCCGCCCTTTTGGCTGCTCTCCAGCCCATTACATCCTTTTATGAGGGTGGCGTTGAGACCGTTGCAAAGCAGTCTAATTCCGGCTTTTTAAACTGTAATCTTCAATTTGAACGCGGTACTTTTTCTCTGCTTTCTCTCGATGCTCCCGCTGATGCTGATGTTTTCTTCTTTAGCCGTAGTGCGGGCTATTATACTGCGATTGGACTTAGCTTTGGTTCTTCCGTTCGTTCTCACTCTTCGCCCTCGCCTACTCATTTAGGCCCTACTATGACGGCTGATGCTGATTCTGTCGCTGTTACAGTTAAGGCGCGGTCAGATTCGCTTGTTCCTGCCGGTACTTATGATGTCCATTTCTTTGATTCCGCCGGCAATGCAATTACACTTAAAACCGGCGATTGCTTCTTACCTGGTAGCGAAGTCGGCGTTTGGCAGATTCAACGCGCTGAGGGTGGTTATATTACCATTGGCAGCACTACCGGTTTGCCGAATGGCTTTGAGTTTTCGGACTTGTTTTATTCCTGCGTTCGCTTTAAGGCTTCTGAATTAAATTCAGCTCCTGCTCTGTTTTCCTATTGGCTGGATTATTTTTATAATACTGAAACTTATTATTCTCTTTTTCGGATTGTTTCTTCAGCTGATTCCACAATTACTTTTCGTTATTCTACTCTGCACCCTGTGCTTGCCTGGCTTGCTCAGCGTCAAAACGGTTTCCAAACCTGGCTCGGTAACAAGCTCGACAACCTCCCCGGCTCCTCCCCCTCCGACCTCTCCAACATTGAAAGTGCACTTTCAACCATCATTGACAAGATGGACAATCTCCCGGCCAGCGTGGATAACATTGTTGTTAATATCACGGAGGACAACAGCGCCTATAATATCTTCTATGTGGAGGACGAAAACGGCGATAAAAAGTCTGTGACCTCCGTTGCCGGAGATTCCCTGTCTGCATCCGGTAAGCTGCTTCAGTTCCTCTACAAGCTTATTATCGGCAGTGCTATTTCCGATGTAGACAACTCCATTGGCGGCCTGAATGATTTCTTCTTTGACAATGCCCCCAGCGGCCTTGGTGAGGGGGTGACAGTATGGGATTGATTGCTAACCTTGCCCTCGTTTTTACCGACCTCGGCAACGCTTTCAAGTTCTTCCGTGATTTCTTCGGCACTCTGCCCTTTGCTATTAAGCTGCTGATATACTTTGTGTTCGGCTCCATTCTCCTCTTTGGTATTTTCAAACTCGTGATAAAGGTGGGTAGCTAATATGATAGGTTTCATTCGTACTGCGTTCCAGTGGCTTCCCACGCCGCTGTATCTCCTGGTTTCGGCGGTGATTACATTCTTTGCTATATTCGTTGCCGTGGCCCTTATTAAGGCCCTGTGGCAGCTTATCCAGTTTGTTGTCAATGTCCTTGGCGGTGTGCTTGGAAAGGTGGTGTCCCTCTTTGTCTGACCTCCTGCAAGCAATCAAGACTTTTCTTGGCTATGCCTGGAAGTTCTTCACGAAAACGGATGTCCCCGGTCTTGATTTTTCCTTTGCCGCTCTCTTTATCGGTGCGGCCCTGATTCCCATTTCCCTCTCGTTCCTCTCTCTTATTTTTGGTTTCCCTGTGGGTACTTCAGATAATGCGGAGGAACTGGCATCCCGTGGCAGTCGGCAGCTTCGGCTCCCTCCCGCCCGTAAAAACGATGTGAGGTGACTTTATGCGTGATCTTATAATTTCCATCTTCGGCATCTACACCCCCGTGACCGATGCAGCGGGTACACCCCTGCAAGGTATGGCTGGTGTAGACTGGCCGTATCTCGCCGGAGTGGCCCTTTTTGGTCTTGTGCTGTATAGCTTTTTCCGGCTTCTCGGGGTGGTGTTTAAGCGATGACTATGGACGATATGATAGCTTTCTGCACGGCTATGCTAACTGCCGTCTGCGATTTCCTCATTACCCCGCCTGTGTTCTATCTCTTTAGTTTGGTCTGCTTCGCTGCTGTCGTTGGCATCGTGCGTAGCTTACTCAAAAATTTACATTGAAAGGAGCGATTTTGACAGAAACTCCCGCTGTGACTGTTGCAACCCTGCTGACCTCTGTGGGCTCTGTGTTCACCAAGGTTATCGGTTGGGTCGGTGATGTAGCTGCTACCATTGCTGACCAGCCCATTCTGCTGCTGGCCTGTGTGGCTATTCCTCTGTGCGGCCTGGGCGTTGGTATGTTTAAGCGCCTGCTGTCTGCCCGTGCTTAAAATCTCGCCCCCCTCTAAATTCTGCTGAAAGGAGATTGTTTTATGGATGCTCTGTTGACCGCTGTCGGCTCCGTGTTCACCTCTGCCATTGGTTGGGTCGGTACTACCGCCTCTACCATTGCAGCCCAGCCTATTCTGCTGCTGTCCTGTGTGGCTATTCCTCTGTGTGGCCTGGGCGTTGGTATGTTCAAGCGCCTGCTGTCTGCTCGCGCTTAACAAAAAGGAGGGTGTGCGTGCGCTCGCCGCACACCCTCCCTCTGTTTTGAATCTACACTTTCAAAAGGAGTGTTCCCATGAAAGCAAAGCCTGTTGCCCTCTCCCTCTATTTCGGTATTCCCGGTGCTGGTAAATCCACCTTTGCCGCCTACCTTGCCAAAAAGGATATGAAAAAGGGCCGTAAAGTGTGGTCTAATTTCGGCATTACTGGTGCATATAAATGCGAAAAATCTGACTGGGGTAAATACATGATGTGTGATGGCCGTCTCATTATTGATGAAGCTGGCCTTGAATATGATAACCGTAAAATGGCTATGACCACCGATGAAATTTACTTCTTCAAGTATCATCGGCATTACCAATTAGATGTAGACTTTTTCTCCCAGGGCCTGGATGTAGATATTAAGATTCGTAAACTCGCCCGACATATCTACCTCATAAAGCCCTCGCTGCTCCCGTTCTTCATCAAGCGTAAAGAGATAGGCCGCCGTGTTGGTATCAACGATATGACCAAAGAAATATGCGATGAATACTTTTTTGTTCCGTTCCTGGCTGGCGGTACAAAGCTGATATTCTGCCCGCCCCTTTGGAAGCTGTTTAATACCCTGGCCCGTAAACCTCTCCCGGAAAAAGATTGGGAGATTTGGTAAAGCCCCCGCCGCCTGGCAGGGGCTTTCTCTCTACTTATGATAAAGCGGAGGATATACGGATATACCCCCCGCTCTAATCTGCGCTGTTTTTACCCCCGGTAAAAAATTACCCCTTGCCTATGTAGCCGTTGCGTACAAGCCACGCCCGCGCCTGGTGTTCCTGGGTAAAAGTCCGGCTCTTGCGCTTTTGCCTGTCCCGCCCGGTGATGATTTGCCCGCTGGCGGCCTGTATGAGCCAGCGTTCTTTTCCATGCTTGATAATCTCATTCACATAGACCGCTTGGCCTTGCGGATTCATTAATTTCATCATTTTTCCTTTCTCCCCGTCCAGCCGATAGGGCAGCTTTTGAATCTACACTTTCAAATTGTGTCTTTGTCCTTACACCGTACCCGCACGGTGATACTCTCTACATTGGGGTGTGTGAATTGGTATGCTTCAATCCATTTTGCAATGTCCTTTAGCGGCATTGCCTGGTAGTGCTGCGTCTTGTTGTCTATCCCCGGAAAATAGCACCGTATACTCATTTGATATTCTTTCGTCTGTCTCATTCTGCCACCACCATTTTCTCCATGCAGTCCCCGCAAATTAGGTTGACTGTCTTTGTGGCTCTCACGCTGTTTTTGCAGCACGGACACTGGTATTTCCTTGTGCTGCTGGGCCGTTTGCCGCCCTCTGGCTGCATGGCCGCCCCGCTGCTGCTCTGTGTTCCCCCAGCTGGTATGCTGATTCTCTGATACCCGCCCCGGCTGATCTTGATTTCAGACCATCCCTTTTCCAATGCCATTTCCGTTAGTTTGTCGTTGTCGTGTCCCTGGGTGTTCCACCCATATTGCCCGGCCTTGTAGCACACAAGGCCCTTTTCCTCTGCCAGCGCCTTAAATTTCCCGTTGTGGTACTTCCCGCCTCGGCTTACCTCCTGTATGCCGTTCTCCCGGCAGTACAGGTGTACCATCTCATGTATGAGCGTGTCCAGCACTTCCTCAATTTCCACGGATAGCATTTCGGCGGCTATGTTCATCTCGTATTGCTGGCTGTCTTTGTTTTTCCATACCTTGGATGTGGTACAATGGCCGTATGTCCCTGGCTTGCTCTGTACGGTTATAATTGGCACTGGCAGCGCCCCGCCGAAAAGGTCGGCGTTTAGGGTGTTGTAGATCTTTTCCAGCTGGCCGACTGCTCTACTCATTTTCGTTGTCTCTTTCATGGCCTGTTCTCCTTTCGTCTTTCCCATAGTCTTTAGTGGTGTGAGCACGCTCGCTCGCGAGCGTGTGTGTCCATACCGCCACACACAACAACAGAACTGTCAAGACTGGCCCTCCCCCGTGAGAGGGCCACTTGCGGTAAAAAAATCTCGTTTGGCGGCAGATGGAAAATAGCCGCCAATCCGTCATGGCGGCTGTTTTTCATCAACAGAGAACGATATTTTTTTATCGGTCTTGACCGTTCTTTTGGTGTGCGGCACAAATCCCCTCGTCCTCCGTCCCCGCCACAGCGGATAATAGGCACTTGCAGTGTGCGGAAAAGTGTGGTAGTATGGAGAAAAACGAACGCCAAGGCAGAAATGCCCCGGCGTTTGTTGCATTTTATGGACTTTTGAATCTACACTTTCAAGGGAGGAAAGACTATGAAAAAGTATCGCCGCTTAGACTGGAATGACCGACTTCTCATTGAAAAACTCTATAACCGTGGCCGTAGCTGTTCTCAGATTGCGCTTATTCTTTGCTTCTCTCCCTCCTCTATCTATCGGGAGGTCAAGCGTGGTCTGTACCCACATCTCGGCGCAGAGACCACCCGCCGCCCATTCCGTTATTCTGCGCAAATCGCCCAAGACCACGCTGATTTCCACGCTACCACCAAAGGCCCGGATATAAAATTGGGCAACAACTACGGTTTCGCCGCAGATGTTGCCCAGCAAGTCATGGATGGTATCTCCATCGACATTATTGTAAACCAAAAGAAAAGAGCTATGGAATGGACAGTCAGCACCTCCACTCTGTATCGTTACATAGACCGGGGCTATATCCCCGGCATAACAAATAAGCACCTCCCGGAAAAGCCCCGCCGCAAGCACCGCAAGCCCGGCAAGGTTAGGGCCAGCAGAGCGCCCAAGGGCCTACCCATAGACCGCCGCCCAGCTCATGTAAACCACCGCTTGTCCTTTGGCCATTGGGAAATGGACAGTGTTATAGGCACCGCAGAAGGCAAGCGGCAATCCCTCCTTGTTCTCACCGAACGCCTGACACGCTTTGAGGTCATTATAAGGGCCAGCAGCAAGACCGCAGCGGCCACTACCAAGGCCCTGGATAGAATCATGCCCAAGTTCCCCCACGGCACATTCCAAACCATCACTGTGGATAACGGCAGCGAGTTCCAGGACTGTCACGGCATGGAGCATGATAAGCAAGGCAATAAGCGCTTAACGGTCTATTACTGTCACCCCTATTCTTCCTGTGAGCGTGGCAGCAATGAGCGCAACAATCGTATCATCCGCCGATACTTCCCTAAAGGCAAGAGCATGGCAAAGGTCACACAAAAGGACTGCGATAGAGTCGCTGCCCTCATTAACGCCATGCCCCGTAAAATCCTTAACTATGAGACTGCCGCTGACCTGTTTAACCGACATATCGCTAACCTTGCCGAAAATCAGGATTGATTTTTTTCAACTTTTTTTCGCAATGGACTTGACAATCTTGGGGGTCTGAGGGGAAAGGTTACATTTTATACTTTTTATCCCATAAATGTTACTGTTTTGTAGTCGAATCATTATAATATTGTAGCGGTGCTGTAATGAATGATCTCCTTGCGTATGCTATAGTAAGTACATAAAATAAGAACAGGAGGAATGTAACATGAAACAGATGAAAACCATTCGCAGCCTGATCGTACTGCTGACAGCTATTTGCTTCGGTTTGGCAGTTATTGCCTTCTTCCTGCCTCATGGCATCGGAACGGTATGTGCCATCGGGACCGTGGCGCTGGCAGCACTGGTGCTGATTCTGTGCCTGGTGTACGGCGCACTGTATTTTGGCCAGCGCCGCACCGCCGCCTAACAGATTTTTTCACCTATCCGCCTTTCTATCCTTTCAAGTAAAAGCTCCGCAGGTTTATCTGTGGGTCTCCGTAAAACTGTAAAAGCCAGGCTGTGAAATACAGCCCGGCTTTTATTTCTAATCGATTAGCTTTGTAAATCAGTGCATAATGGATCCCAACTCTTAATAAGCTCTTTTTCAAAAATTAACTGCCTTATATTCCAGCAAAAGTCCTGGCAGAAACTGCTGCCCGGCGACAAATCACTGAGGTCATTTTCTCTTGCAACATATGCTTGAGAAAAACATGCAAATAAGCAGTAGTGGAATTTCGGCGCAAGGCGCTAACGATAAAATTGTGTGCGCAGCAGACTATAATCTCCTTGAAAAAAGCCCTGCACCGAAAGGGTGCAGGGCTTGGTGTTCTGACAAATTACTTGTCCAGGCCGAAGCGCTTGTTGAACTTGGCCACACGGCCGCCGGTGTCCACCAGCTTTTGTCTGCCCGTAAAGAACGGGTGACACTTAGAGCAGACTTCTACGCGAATATCCTTCTTCGTAGAACCTGTCTCAATTACATTACCGCAGGCGCATTTAATAGTAGTCTGCTGATAATTGGGATGGATTCCTTCCTTCATTGCTCTGGTTCACCCCTTTCCGGTACACAAGTCCTCTGAAATTCCAAAGGCAGGTTACATGATAACACATGTAGCCGCATAATGCAAGCATTTTTTTTTGGAAGTTTCTCTGTTTTCACTCACAGATCCACCTGAACTCCAGTGGAGAAGAAATACAGCACCCGGCGGCATACCGGCTCCTCCAGTACCCGGCTCAATGCCAGGCTGTAAGCCTCCAATTGCGGCCGATATCGCTCCGCTCGTTCTATTTCCTCACCGGGCTGCAAACGGTCCGTCTTGAAGTCTGCCACCACAAGGCCCTCTGCCGTGCGGAAGCATGCATCCGCCACGCCCTGCAGCATCATCTCCTCCCCCTGGACCCGAGGATCATATATAGATGCCGGCACCAGCAGCGCAAAGCGAAACTCTCGCCAGACCTGTACAGCCCCGCGCATCTGCCGGCAGAGGTCGGATGCCAGAAATTTTGCAATCTGTGAAGCATTTATGCATTCTCCCTGCTCCGTGGTCAGAAGCCGACGCTGCACCAGCGATTGCACATATTCCTTCACCGCATCGGGCCGGGCCGGGGTGTCAAAGGGCAGATACTGCATCACCAGGTGCATGGCGGTACCTCGCTCCGCCGGGGTGAGGCCCTGCTGCTCCTGCATAAATTTTGGCGCGGCAAATTCCGTCTGTACCGGCAGATGCTGTGCAGCTCCCTCGGCGATCTGCTGATCCAGCTCCCGCCCCTTGAGCTGGGTAGCTGTAATCTTAGTGGGGATACGGGCAGCCTCCAAATGGGTATATTCTCCCTGCAACAGCTGGGGATAAAAGGCCGGTTCCCGGGCGCCCTCCCCTTCCTCCACCCGAGCGGCCGCGGGGGTGGCAGGGTTTTCGTGGAGATAAACCCGCCAGCCCGCAGCGCTCTCCCGCACAGGAGGCGCAATACCGGCCCAAGCATGGATCGCCCCGGCCTCGGTGCTGCACAAAAGCACCTGTAGTACCCAATCGCCCATGGTCTTGGCACTGCGCACTACCTGGGGCGGCACCGGCAGCTCCGTGAGGGCTGAGAGCTTCTGCACACGGGAGCGGGCATTCATCAGGCAATCCACTAAAATCAGTTTTTCCTTGGCGCGGGTCATAGCCACATAGAGCAGGCGCATCTCCTCGGAGAGCATTTCCTTTTCCATCTCCTGCGCCAGCGCGATCTTTGAAATGGTGGGGTAGCGCACCCGCCGGGCCGTGTCCACCCGTTCCGTGCCCAAGCCCAGCCGGGGATGCACCAGCACTGGGCTGGTCTGATCTGCGCCGTTAAACCTATGATTCAGGTCACATAGGATCACTACCGGAAACTCCAAGCCCTTGGACCGATGGATGCTCATGATCTGCACGCCCCCAGCGTTCTGCTCTGAGGCGATCTGCGGCTCCTTTTCCCGAGTCATGAGGCTGCGGAGATAGTCCGTCAGCTCAAAAACCGTGATTTTCCCCTGCCCGGCCAGATCCGATGCGTACCGGCACAGGTTCAGCAGGCGGCTGCGCCGCAGCTCGCCGTCCTCCATAGCGCCAAAGATACCCAAAAGATGCAGTCTGTCATAAATCTGCCAGAGCAGCTGGTCGGCTGGCAGCTCCGCTGCAAGGTCCCGCAGCTGCTGCAGCTGCGCCAGGAAATCCTGTACCGGCTCCTCCGGGCAGGCACAGCAGGCGTCATAGAAATCTCCTTTACCGCAGCTGCGAATAGCGGCCAGCAGATCCGGCGTAAAGCCCAGCAGCGGTGAGCGCAGCACGGCAATGAGGGGCACATCCTGCCGTGGATTGTCGATAATCTGCAAAAGCGAATAGACCGTGGAAATCTCCAAGGTCTCGAAAAAGCTCTCCCTTTCGCCGCCGGAATACGGAATACCGCAGCGGCTCATAGCCGCCCCGAAGTCCGCCATGCGGCTCCTGGGTGAGCGCATGAGAATCACAATATCCTCCGGCTCCACAGGCCGCAGCGCGCCGTCCTCCCCCTGCACGGGATAGCCATCGTCCAGCATCCTGCGCACCATGCCCGCCACAAAGTCAGCCTCCACCCGGGTGCGGTCAAAGTCCTCGTCCTCAGTGTTCTCCACGCTGACAAGGTGCAGCTCCGTCTCCCGGTCCGGCGCGGCGGTAAATCGGGCGCCGGGATAGAGCTGCTCGTCCGGGCCGTAATCCATCTCCCCCATCTGCCGGGAGAGAATATGGCGGAAAATGAAGTTCGTAGCCTCCAGCACCTCCGGCCGGGACCGGAAATTGCGGGTGAGCAGTATCTTGCGGGCCTGGCCTGGGGCAGCAGTATCCGCGTGGCAATAGCTCTGGTATTTCTCCA
>OKSC01003887.1_pt1 | contig 10537 bp, 5 predicted proteins | sample 1601161 | NCBI WGS metagenome assembly OKSC01 (sample SAMEA3541552, study PRJEB24748) | human gut metagenome | biome: human gut; feature: human-associated habitat; material: faeces | place: China | collected 2012
TGCTTGCCGGTGTAGAAGGGGTGGCACTTGGAGCAGATTTCAACGGTGATGTTCTTCTTGGTGGAGCCGGTCTCGATGACGGCGCCGCAAGCACACTTGATAGTGGTCTGCTCGTACTTAGGATGGATTCCTTCCTTCATGGTTTTGTCTCCTCGTCATGTGCTGCCTTGATTGTGCGCGGACGCATAGTTACAAGACGCAAATGGAATTGTAACACAGTGCGGCGCGCAATGCAAGTATTTTTAAGAATTTTCCTCAGATTTCCGCGTTTTTAGCGGGACTGTCACAGTCCTGCCCGCCGCGAGGAAATACAGCGCGCACTCCCGAACCGGCTTTCCGGTTATGCGCTCCATCGCCGCGGCATACGCGCGCAGCTGACCGGCATAGGTCTCGGCTCGCCGCTCGACCGCAGCGCCGCGGACGCGATCCGTCTTGTAGTCGATTATCACAAGCTCGCCGTCCTCTTCGATGCAGCAGTCCACAACGCCCTGAAGCAGCACCTGCTCGCCCGCCGCCGCGCCGAACACCTCATCCGCGCCGACCAGCAGCGAGAATTTGAACTCTCTGCGCATATTTTTCGCTGCGAGCATACGCCGCCCCAGCGGCGAACGGAACAGCCCGTCTATCGCCTCTGCGTCAACGGCCTCCGCCTCGCGCGCCGTGATGAACTTTTCCTCCTCCAGCCTCGCGATCTCGTGGTTTATCTCCGCGATGCTGCCGGTTTTGGAGAAATCCATGTATTGCAGCACCAGATGCGTCGCAACGCCGCGCTCCGCGCCCGTGGCCGGACGGTTCACCCTGCCGAAATCCGGTGTGCGGAAGCTGGGCGCAGGCTTCGGCGCAACGCTCTGCGCGTCCTCGTCCGCGGCGTCCCGCCCTTTCAGCTCCGTCGCCGTGACCTTCGACGGGAGATGCACCGCATCGGCATACGGATATTCAAAGCTCAGCTTTCGCTCAAGCTCCGCGATCATTCCCTCGTCGCTGCCCTCCACCGGCGTATCCGCCGCGCGCACGGGCGCGGCCGCCGCGGGTTCCGCAGTCTCCATGGCGATATGCCGCCCGCCGTCGGCGATGGCGGAATAGATCAGCCAGTCCAGCATCGACTGCGCCGAGGCCAACACTTCGGGCGCCATCGGCGTTGTGACCGCCTCGCGCGCCTTCGCCAGCGTTTTCTCCGCGTCCTTCACAACACCCGTGACGATCAGCCGCTCTTTCGGCCGCGTCAGTGCGACGTAGAGAAGCCGCAGTTCCTCCGAGAGCGTCTCCCGCTCAAGGCGCAGGCGTATCGCGTGGCGGGCCAGCGTCGGGTACTCGATGCGCCGCTTCGTATCCGTCAGCTTCGGGCCGAGGCCGAGCTGCGGATGCACAAGCACGGAGTCCTGGCTGTCGCGCTTATTGAAGCGCCGCGCGGTGTCGCACAGGAACACCACGGGGAACTCAAGCCCCTTAGATTTATGTATCGACATTATCTGCACCGCCGACGCGGATGCCGCGCCCGATGCCGGTTCCTGTCCCTTTTCGGCCAGACGGCGCAGCCACAGCACGAAGCGGTGCAGCCCGCGGTATCCGCTGCTCTCAAAGCGCTCCGACAGCTCCACAAGCTCCAGCAGATTCGCGCGGCGCTGCTCGCCGTCCGTCATGGCGCTGCATATCGCGAGCATGTCCAGCTCGCCGCAGAGCCGCCATGTCAGCTCCGCCGCGCTCATATCCGGCGCTTCCGCGCGGAATCCGGCGAGCGTTCTGACAAAGCCCGCACATTTCTCGTCCGTCTCCGCTGCGGCGCACAGCGCCGTGTAGAAATCGCAGCGCTTACCGGAGGCGCGTATGGCGGACAGCTCGTCCGCCGTGAAGCCGAACACCGGTGAGCGCAGCACCGCGATGAGCGGAATGTCCTGATACGGATTATCTATGACCGCGAGCAGCGACATCATCGTCGATATCTCTATCGAGGTAAAGAAGCCGCCGCCCTGCACCGACGCAACGGGGATGCCCTGCTGCACCAGCGCGTTTCTGTACACGCCGCCGATCGAGTTTGCCGAGCGCAGCAGGATCGCAATGTCGCCGTATTCCAGCGGGCGCATACCGCCCCTGCCGCTCACCTCGGTGCGCACGTCTATCAGTTCGCGGATGCGCGCCGCGACATACTGCGCCTCAAGCTCGGTCTTGTCGGGGCTGTCCTCGTCCCCGCCGCCGCGCGGCAGCTCTATCAGCCGCAGCTCCGGCTTCGGAGCCTCGCCCTCATAGCTCGCGCCGCACTTGAGCGCCGCTGCCTCGTCATAGTCGATGTCGCCCAGTTCGCGCGACATGCACAGCCCGAACACGGCGTTCGCCGCGTCCAGCACCTCGCTGCGGGAGCGGAAATTCTCCCGCAGCATGATGCGCCGCGGCTCGCCTGGGGCGGCGGCATCACAGTCGGCGTAGCTGAGATACTTCTCCGTGAATATTCCGGGGTCGGCCAGCCGGAAGCGATATATCGACTGCTTCACGTCGCCGACCATGAAGAGGTTCTTCCCGTCCCTGGATATGGCGCGGAATATCTCGTCCTGCACGCGGCTGACGTCCTGATATTCATCGACCATTATCTCCGTGAAACGCCCGCCGAGCTGTCGCGCCAGCGCGGACGGGCTGCCGTCCTCGTTCGTCAGCAGCCGCACCGAGATATGCTCAAGGTCGCCGTAGTCCACTAGCCCCGCACGGCGCTTGTCCCTCGTCAGCTCGCCGGCGAAATCCAGCGTCAGGGCCAGCAGCGCCGTCATGGCGGGGGTGGTCAGGCGAAGCTCGCTCAGGAGCTTTTCGGAGTCGGAATAGAGCATGTCCTCGATCTTCTCCGTCGCCTTTTTGCAGGCCGTGCGGCGATTTTTCGCAAGCTCCGACAGCGCCGGGTCAGGCGATCTCGCCAGCCGCCCCAAGGCCGGATACGCGATCGGCAGGCAGGCTCGCGCCCTGTCCCAGCCGAGGTCAAGGCAGCGCCGAAGCTCGCGGAGCTGATCCGCTGTCGCGGCGATGCTGTCCGTATAGGCGGCGGCTATCTTCTCCTGCGCGCTTATCGCGTGCAGCACGCGCTCAAGCTCCGCCGCCCAGTAGTCGGCCATCGACTTGACGCGCCCGATTATCTCGCGCCCCCACGGGGTCTGCGCGGCGTCGTCTCCGGTCTCGCCCAGCAGCGCCACCTGTTCCGCCGCCCACTGCTCAGGCCGCGCATGGCACTGCATCTTGTCGTGCAGCGTCAGAACCAGCGTCCCAAGGCGGCGGTCGTCGCGCCCCGCGCCGACGGTGTCCGCCAGCAGCGTGAAGCCCGGATGCGCATCCACGTTCTCATAGTACCTGTCCAGCACCCGCTCCAGCGCCGCCGACTTCATCACCGCGATGCGGTCGTCATCCGCGATCTTGAACTGCGGCGGCAGGCCGCAGGCATGGCAGTGCTCGCGCAGAAGCGCCGCGCAGAAGCTGTGTATCGTGCCTATCTGCGCCTTCTGGCACAGCGCGCTCTGGCGGCGCAGACGCTTATTGGCGGGATCCGCGGCAAGCGCGTTCGCTATCTCGTCCATAATGCGCCCGCGCAGCTCTCCCGCGGCGGCGCGCGTGAAGGTTATAATAAGGAAGCTGTCGATATCGACGGGGTGTTCGGTGTCGGTTATATAGCCCATCAGGCGCTCCGTGAGTACGCGCGTCTTGCCGCTGCCCGCGCCCGCGGACACCAGCACCGCGCTCCCGCGCGCGCTTATCGCCGCTGCCTGCGACGCGGTCGGCTTGAATTCAGCCATTGCCATCCTCCCCTTCCATCATCTCTATCACCTTGTCCGCCGGTATCTTCTGCTGGAAGCGGCAGCTCTCGCCGTTCTCGCCCTGCGAGAAGTGGCAGGCGTCAAAGTAGTCGCAGTTGAGGCAGGCGTTCTCCTGCTGGCTGCGGTAATACGGATCGGCGGCAATACTGCCGGAATTGAGCTGCCGCGCCATGTCCGTGAGCGTCTTTCCGATATGCCGCGACAGCAGGCCGAGCCGCTCCGCCGTCATAAGCGAATCAGGTGTCGGCTTGCCGTATCTCATGCGGATGGGGATGTACTTCTTGTCCTCACCGTGCTCCCATGCCTCTATGACCTCCGCCTCGTCAAGCACGACGCCGCTGCGCTTCACGCCGTCCAGCCGCAACCGCTGCGCCTCCTCGTCACCGCAGTCGCGGCTGACGGGCAGGATCACGCTGCGCGCGGGGACGTACATCACGCCTGCCGGTACGATCTCGCGGCCGTACAGCTTCTCCCCGTCGCGCCCCAGAGCGAACAGGTACAGCAGCATCTGAAGCCCCATCCCGTACCACACGTCGGAGAGTGAAAAGCTCTTTTTGCCGGTCTTATAATCGACCACGCGCAGATACAGCCGCCTGTCGTGCAGCCAGCCGTCCACACGGTCGGCAATGCCGGTAATCGTCACCGCGCCGTCGCCGTCGCCAAGCTCCACAGGCGGGATATCGCTCATCTTCGAAAAGTCAAGCTCGAAATCCAGCGGCTCAAAATCGGAGCGGCGCAGCTCCGCCGCCATGTCCGACACTATCTGGAACACATCCTTGCCGAGGCGGCGGAAGAGGTATATGAACCGCTGCGACTTCTCCTGAAAGTCGTTCAGCTGCTCATGCACGTAGCCGTCCACATGGCGCTGGGTGATTTCGCGTAGTTCGTCGTCCGAGACGGCGCTGAAGCCGCCGCGGTCACGCACGTCGCGCGCCGTGTGCTCCAGCACATAGTGCATGAACGTGCCGATCTCCGGCGGCGTGAAGCCCGCCGGTTCATACGGGCGCACGTTCAGGCCGTACTGGCAGAAATACGCAAATTTGCAGGAGGCGAATTTATCTATCCTCGACGCGCTCAGCTTCAGCCGTCTGCCGTACAGTGCGCGCACCGCCTCCGGCGATAGCCGGCCGCGGCTCATCTTCGCGGCGGAGGTCAGTTTGCCGAAGCGTTCGGGCTGCATCCGGCGGAAATACTCCGCGGCGGAGCGCTCGCGCGCCGTACCGCCGCTCACCGCGTGCGCCGCAAGCGTCAGCGCGGGCGCTTCGGCGGACATGCGCAGTTCGGATATGTCCGCGTGCCGCGGCTGCAGGCCGAATATCGCCGCCGCGCGGCTGTATACGAAGGCCGGACGCTGCGGCGCGCCCTCGGAATTCACAAGCGGGCAGCACAGCGTCAGGCTGTCCGACGGCAGGCTAAGGCAGTTATATATCAGCGAGAACTCGCGCCACAGCTCTCCGTCCCCGGCTCCGCCAAGGTCGATGTCCAGCTCAAGCAGGCGCTTCCGCTCCTCGTCGGAGAATATTCCGGTGTCGCCGGACGCGGCGGGCAGGCGCTCGTCGCTCACGCCGAGGACGATGAGGTGCTTTATATTTCTGCGGCGCATACGGTCAAAATCACCGGCGGACACCCTGTCGAGCGACACGGGTATCACGCCCACATCGTAGCGCGAGAGCATCAGCGTGAACAGCCGCCCGAAGCCTTCCATGTCCATCTCCGTGTCGCCGAGTATCGCGGCGCACTGCTCAAGCGCGGAGACGATGATATCCCACAGCTGCGCGTACTCGCGCGCAAGGCTCTCCCGCCCCGCAGCCCTAAGCTGCTCCGCACGCTCGCTCAGGCGCTCGGAGAGCTTCAGCTCCTCGAAAAAGTCCGCCAGCGCCGCCGCCTGCTCCGCCGCGGTGGACGCTTCGCGCCCGCGCGAGGCAAAACGCAGCAGCGGATCTCCAAGCGCATGGCGCATAGAATTTATTTTTTTCAGGCGCTCCGCAGTCTCCTCGGTGTACTCGGCGTTGTAGCCGTCCGGATGCTGCCGCCAGTCGCCCGCGCGGCTCCACGCTCCTGCGCGGAGCTGCCACTTAAAGATATAGTTTTCAAGCGCGTCGCAGTCCTCCGGCGCAAGTCCGGTCAGGCCCGTGCGCATATAGCTTATCACGTCGTCGACTTCCCAGCCGCCGCACACGATATCATACGCCGCGGCTATCATCGCGGGGAGCGGCTTCGACAGCAGGTCGCTGCGCCGCGCCATGAAAAGCGGCACGCCGTAATGCTCGAACGCGCTCTCCAGCGCCGCGCGGTATTCGTCAAAGCCGCGCACCGCGACAGCGATATCGCGCCAGCGGCAGCCGCCGTCGCGCACAAGGGATATCGCCTGCGCCGCCGCGAACTCACATTCGGCCACCATGCCGTCCGCCGTCATGAGCTTCACCGAATCGTTCGGCTCGCCCTGAAAGCTCACGGAGGAGTAGCTGAACATATTCTCGGCGAAGAAATCGAGCGCGTCGCCGCAGGTTCCCGACGCGAAATGCCGCGTCTCCGTCTCCGCGCCAAGTTCCCCCGCATAGGTGAGCAGCTCGCGCGCGCTGCGGCGGGATATCTCGTTCTCGCCGTGCAGCTCATCCATCGTCAGGCATACGGTGAGCTGCACGCCGCGCTTCAAAAGCGCACGCAGCACCTGTCGCTCCTGAAACGTGAAATCTATGAATCCGTCGACATATATATGGTCATCCGGCCCCATGGAGCTGTCGAGTATCTGCCCGGCAAGCACGGTCAGCCTGTCGGCGGGGTCGGCGTGTCCGTTCGCGACGACGGCATCGTAGGCTTCGAGTATCAGCGCCATGTCCGCGAGCTTGTCCCCAAGTCCGCCTGGGCAGCTCTCCGAGGCCGCATAGAGCGCCTCGGAATCGACTCCGGCGGCCTTCAGGCTGTCCACCGCCGCGAGCAGCGCCGACTGCGTCTCCGCCCTGCGCCCCGCCGAACCGTACACGCGCAGTCTCGACGCCGCGCCGTCCAGCGCCAGCGCCATGCACAGCAGCCGCCCGCCCTTATCGAGATATGGCGCTGCGCCGCCGCCCTGCTGGGACGCTATGCGCCGCGCAAGTCCGGTGAAGCTCATGACCTCGGCGTACAGCGACATGCTGTCGCCGCAGACGCGGCACAGCTCGCGCTCCGCCTCATGGCTGTACTGCTCCGGGACTATGAGCAGGCGGCGTCCCCGCTTTTCGAGAACCGCCGTATGTATTTCATTTATGACCGCTGCGGTCTTGCCCGTACCGGCGCGGCCGGTAAAAAGTCTCAGCATTATTGAGCCCTCTCACGTTTTATACTACTTATTGTATTTTATCAAAAAACGCGCCCCGTATCAAGCAAAATGACCGGGCGGAAGGCTCCGTCCGGTCATATACTTATTAACTTGCTCAGTCCTCACTGAAGCGTACCCCGCCGCGCTCGGAGCGGCGCGTGATGAATATCGCACACAGGAAGCTTATAAGCTCCGCCACGCCGACCGCGTACCAGACAGCCGCGCCGTTCGTCGCCACCGAGATCAGCACGATGCACAGCGGCGTGAGGATGAAGCCGCGCAGGACATTCACCGCTGCAGATTCGCGCGTGCGCTTGGTGGAATACAGGTACGAGGAGAGAATCGTATTCATCGACGCGAACAGGAACGCCCAGCCGTGACGCGGTATCGCCGCTACGGTTATCGCCGTGGCCGGAGCGTCCGCCCCGAACATCGCGCAGATGACCCCTCCGAGGGCGATTATCAGCCCGTATACAACGGCGCTGCCGCCAAAGCTGACGATAACGCCGGCACGCAGGAAATAGTGCAGATCCTCCTCGTTCTGGTCGCCGTAGCTGCGGCCGAACAGCGGCTGCATTCCCTCCGACACACCCATGAATATCGCATAGGCAAACGATATGATGTACCCGATTATCGAATACGCGTTCACTCCGTCGTCGCCGATGTACTTTATCAGTGTGAGGTTCATGCAGAGGATCGTCACCGGCGTTGTGAGCTGGGAGAGCATCTCCGGCAGGCCACGTGTGAGTATCTTGCCGACAAGGGCTGCATCGAACTTCACCGGCGCTATTCTCAGCACACCGCGCTTTTTGACAAAGTGCACGACGATTATCGCAAGTCCCGCCACCTGCGAGATGCCCGTGGCTATTGCCGCGCCCGCGATGCCCTTTTGCAGCGGGAAAACGAACAGCCAGTCGAGGAAAATGTTCAGCGCGGTGCTGACGATGGTGGTGGCCATGACGAACACCGGCGCGCCGTCGTTGCGGCCGAAACCCTGAAGGGTGGTCGATATGGCGGCGGGCAGCGTAAAGATGCTGTACCACAGCAGGTAGTCGCAGACCATGTCGATATAGTTCCAGTCCGCGCCGAGGAGCGCCGCCAGCGGCCGTGTGAACATGATGCCGATGACGGAGAACACCGTTGCAATGACGGCCGTGCAGCCCAGCGAATGCATGAACGCCTGATTCGCACCGGGGATGTCCCCGCGGCCAAGGCGTATGGCCGTAACCGTGACGCCGCCGATCGTCGTCAGCATGAAGGCCGCACCTATCACCATGATGAACGGCATGGCGAGGTTCACCGCGCCCAGCGCGTCCGTCCCGACGCCGTTGCCGACGAACACGCCGTCAACTATCGTGAACAGGAAAAACGCGCACTGGCTCAGTACGGTCGGTATAACGTAATTTGCAACTTTTCTCGCTCTCTGATTCTTCATTTATTCTCCGTCTCGCCTAACAGCTCGGCTCTCGCTTTCTTCAGATTTTCAAGATGCCGCCGGAAAAGGCTGAGGTACAGCTCCCGCTCTTCCTCTGTGAAGCCGAGCATCGCGGCGCGCTCGATCTCGTCGACTATGCTTATCGTCCTGCCGCACAGCTCCCGCCCCGCTTCCGTCAGGACGATGCTTTTTCGGTTCCTTGTGCCCGGTATCGGTTCAAGCCGCACAAGCTCCTTTTTTACCAGCCCGCTCACCGCGGAATTTATTGTCTGTGCCGGGAAAAACCACTCCTCGCACAGGTCGTTCTGCGTCACGGGTTTGTCCGCGCGGCTGAGCGTATACAGCACCCAGAACGCGGTATTGTTCATGCCGAAATGCGCGGCATAATCATCGCCTATTCTGTCCGACTCCTTATACAGCCTGTCAAGCGTCTGCATCTGGCGTCTCAGTTTTTCGTCCATATCCGCACCTCCAATTTATAAATCCGATTTCGGAAACATTGCGCAGTTTACTCCGATTTCGGATGTTTGTCAAGTACTGATTCATGTTTTTCAAAAAAAGATTGAACAGCGTGCAGTTTTCTGATATAATGCGTAAAAGTATTTTTTGAAGGGGTGAACCTGTGATGAAGTTTTCATCAAAAATGGAAAAATGCGGTCTTTCTCCGATGAGAAAGTTTAACGGTTACGCCGACGAAGCCGTGAAGCGCGGCATAAAGATATATCATCTCAACATCGGCCAGCCTGATATAAAGACCCCCGACGCCTACTTTAAGGCCATGCGGGAGTTCAGCGAGCCTGTCCTCGCGTACGCTCCCTCCGCCGGCGTTCCCGCACTTATCGACGCGGTCTGCAATTATTACGACAATATCGGCGTAAATCTGGATAAGAAGGATATCCTTGTCACCACCGGCGGCAGTGAGGCGCTTCAGATGACTATGGCGACGCTGCTTGACGACGGCGACGAGATCATCATCCCCGAACCGTTCTACCCGAACTACCACACCTCCGTCACCCTCGCCGGCGCTACCATCCATCCGCTGACGACCTGCCCGGAGGAGAACTACCGCTACGCCGTGCGCGAGCGCGTCGAAGCCTGCATAAACGAGCACACCCGCGCCATTCTGGTCACGAACCCCGGCAACCCGACCGGCACCATCCTCACACCGGACGAGCTGAAGCTGATGCTTGACATCGCCAAGGAGCACAATCTGTTCATCGTCTGCGACGAGGTGTACAGAGAGTTCGTATACGGCGGTGAGCCGCTCCAGAGTGCGCTTCAGTACGAGGGCTACGAGGACAACGTCATCGTTATCGACTCTGTGTCCAAGCGCTTCTCCGCCTGCGGCGCACGTATCGGCCTGCTCATCTCCAAGAACAAGGAGTTCATGTCTCAGGCAATGAAATGGTGCCAGTGCCGTCTGTGCGCCTCCACGACCGACCAGGTCGCCGCCGCCGCGCTCTACTCCGTGGACAAGGACTATTTCGCCGCGACGCGCGACGAGTACAAGCGCCGCCGCGACACCATGGTCGAGAAGCTGTCGAGCATCCCCGGCGTTATCTACGCGCAGCCGAAGGGCGCGTTCTATATAATGGCCGCGCTGCCCGTTGACGATGCGGACAAGTTCCAGCTATGGCTGCTCAACGAGTTTGACGACAATGGCGAGACCGTCATGTTCTCCTGCGGCGAGCCGTTCTACGGCACTCCCGGCAAGGGCAAGAACGAGGTTCGCATGGCGTACGTCCTCAAACAGGAGGATCTCGCCCGCGCGATGGATATCCTCGCCGTCGCAATAAAGAAATACAACGAAACGCACTGAGCGATAAAAAAGTTCCCATGAAGATTTCTCTTCATGGGAATTTTTTTTATTTGTCTTTATTTATCTGGTCGAACCGGACTATTTTCGCGTTCTTTTCGCCGCGCTTCGGGAGCTTGTGCTTCACGCCGTCCGGTGTGACGATATAGGTGTTCTCAAGCAGCTCTATTGTGCCGCGCCGCCACTCCTCGATATACTCCTTG
>OKSC01003890.1_pt1 | contig 10534 bp, 5 predicted proteins | sample 1601161 | NCBI WGS metagenome assembly OKSC01 (sample SAMEA3541552, study PRJEB24748) | human gut metagenome | biome: human gut; feature: human-associated habitat; material: faeces | place: China | collected 2012
GATGTATTCAGAGTTCTCAATGTTGTGTATCATCCATGTTGCAGCAGCTTTTGCCTCCTCTGTTAGTTCTTCTATATTATCTGCAATACCGATAAAAGCTTTCTTATCCGGTTCATTTTCATTCCATCCCTCTATTGTATTATTATCAAGAGTAATGGTAGCATGGATTTTACCGTTCCTTACTTCTGCATTAATGGTATATGAGTTATTCGGTTCGAACTTATTACCGAACAGAGTGAATGATGTCTTTAGATTATCATCCTCATTCCCAATTCGTAAGTCGAGAGATTCGGCATTTTGAGGGTAGATGATACGGACTATTTCCATTTCTGTACCACTCGCTGTGGAGCTTAAGTTTCCAAGTAACCAGTCATTTTCTACATTACCATTGGCGCTTGCGATACCGGATTTTATATTAAATGTACCTTTGTGTATCAAACCGCCTAATATAATACTTTTGTTTTCTATTGATGTGGCATCGGTTACTTTAATCTTCAGTCGGATACGTGCCATTTTGTGTTGAAAAGTAAAGTTTATTTTCTGATTTGCATTCCCCTCAATATACTTTCCTTTAGAAGAAGCAAATAGAAAATCAATCTTCTTTTGTTCTTCTTCCGTAGTAGCTGTGTTGGCTTCGATAACGCCATCTTTGTTATCAGTATACGGATAATATGCTGTGAAAATCATGTCATTCTCTGATGTATAGGCTATTTCGTCCTGTTCTGTTTCAACCAAAGAGAATGCAGTAGACGCTCCGGCTATATCCGCTTTGTACTGTATGTTTGTATATTTCGGAGTGGATACTGTTCCTGCTATTTCGGAAGCCGATATACCTACAAGGTCACCTGCTTCCCACTCGCTGCTTGTCGTTACGCGAGTAGTGATACCTGCTGAGAAGTCCACCACTGCGGGGTGTGCCAGCTGTTTACCCTCATCTTCGCTGAGGATATTGTCTTCATCGTCATTGCTGCATGCCGTAAAGGTCAATGTTAGCGTTGTAAAGGCCAACATTAAAAGTGTAAAGGTCAACTTTAGAGAGCTAAAGGTCAACTTTGATAAAATAAGAGTAGATAGTTTTGTTTTCATGATATTTGTTCTTTTTAGTATTGGTATTCTTTTGTTCTCTGTTAATAGTAGCTTACTTTTATGTTGCTCACTTGTATACTGCCCTCATAAGAGTCTAATGACCAGCAATTCTTTTGTAGCCCGTAAATTCGGTTGGTATATGCTACGTTATCATTGATGTATACAGTACATACGGAATTGTCCGTGCAGATAGTGACATGATAAATGTTATCGGCAGGAACGGGAAACTTGTAGCCGTCTATTCCTGCGATGAACCCTATACCTTCCTTTCCTTTCTGCTCGAAGTTGATTTTGCGGTTACTGTTGTTATCTTCCGGATTGATAATAAGGGAGTAGTATTTCTTGGAGTCTGTGCCACGTGCCAGGGAAATGCCGAATATATCTTCATTGCTTGAGGCTGTTACGGTAAATGTAAGCTTGTTATGTATGTTCAGGCGGTTGAAAAGTACATAAGCATCACCACTGAGCGTGTAGTTGTCGTTATTTTCGGCTACACCGGTTTCACTTTTTGCCATTACTTTTAAGGTGGTATTGTTAGTGTATTTGTTCAAAATTCCCTCTACAGAACCTAATGAGAGCGTGCCGTCTTCATGCTGGATAATCTTATGCATCACAAGATTACCCGCCCACTCAGGTTCGGCAGGAGCAGCACCGACAGCCGTATTGTCATTACCGGCACGGGTGGGACACCAACCCCAAATGTAACGGTCTGTTCCGTTGCTTGCCGTTTTTCCGGCATAGAAAGCACGTGAGTCGAGTACACCTTCTTTATTGTCGGGAAAAGTGGGGGCTGCGGTCATTTGTTTCAGTTCTTCCAGCGTGCTGCCTTTGAAGTAGCATACTTTACGTGATACCGCATTTTGGTCGGAATACACGAGGTACCACCAGTCGCCCATTTTGAATACATCTGTACATTCGTAGAACCGGTCAGCACCCCAGTGCATCGGCATAAATACGCCTGAATGTTTCCATGCTTTCAAGTCGGTGGAAGTGTATTCGGCGAGTACTCCTATACCATCCTTTTTAGTGGATACGATCATGTGATATTTGCCACTTTCGCTCTCGAAGATGAAGGGGTCGCGGAAGTCTTTCCGGCTGTAACCGTCATTGCTGCCGAGCAAGAAGAAAGTACGATCTTTGTTCCACATCTTGAAATCGGTAGAAGTGGCCCGCATCACAACTTCAGCGTCAGCTGTATGTCCGGTATAATAGGTATAATATACTTTATTGGTTTCATCATAAAATATACAACCAGTACCTAAGGCCGCATCGGGTTCATCTTCCGTTCCAGTGGGGATAAGTTCACCCAATGAGGTGTAACTTCCTCCGTTTTTGGTGCTTACCGCCCAAAAAGGGTGGTAAGTGGTTTGATTGGGACGGTACTCCTGTAAGTACATTATTTTGAAGTCGCCGGCTTGCGGGTCATAGAAAGGCATGGGGTCACCTACGTAACCCAGTTGCGGTTTGTAGTAAGTGCCAAACATATTTTCATCGGTCGGCTTAAAATAAGTGGCAGTGTTGTCCCAATCCTTTTGGGTGAGTATGGGAGCGTTATCGTCGTTGCAACTACTGAGGGCTATACTCAGCAGTGCGGTGTATGCAAGTGTGTATATCATTGTTTTCATTATATGTCAGTCTTTATTTACCGGTTAGATAATTGATTACATTTTTGGTGAGCTTGGCTACATTGCCGTGGTATGGGTCTTTGGATGTGTCGATGCCTTCCGAATACCAGTCGTAGCAACCGGAACCGATGCAGAAGACACCGCCCTTGCTACCGTTGGCCGGATATTCCCAAACCACGATAGCTCCGTCGCCACCGTAGCCTAAGGCTTGGCCACCATGTTTCCGAGACCAGTCGGCCTCATCGTTGTAATCTCCCCAAGGATTCACTTCATCTTGCGAGCGTAAATGCCATTGAGCAGTAGTGTTGGTGATTCCGTAGCCCTTACTGCAGGTATATACGGAATTACCCTCGTGTATACCTTGATAAGCAGGGTGACTTTTATGTCCTTGTATAAAGAAACTCCAAGGCTCTGCGGTTATTTCAGGATCAGTTTCTGTACGCCCGAGCCAGCAGTTGTTGGGATTCTTATTATCTTTGGTCGCTCCCAGATTGACGGCGTAGAAAGTGGCGTATCGTGTCAATAACAGGTTCATGCCCTGCTCATAGCGTGTTTTAATAACACCGGCAGCAGATAAGGCGGTCGGAGCAGCCGTTTCGAACTTGTTCATATCATCGATGTTGGCGTCTGCATGGAAATGCCACCACAACACCTTACATTCACTTAAGTCCGCATTGCCTGACGCTATGTCGCTGAAAGAAACATATTGCGCATCTTTCACATTGAACAGCATCCACGTTGCTGCTTCTTTCTCTTCGGGGTTCAGTCCCTCTATAGTGGAAGCGAGGCCGGCATAAATAGCTGCCGGTTTGCCTGTGGGTGTGAGTACTTTTACGGTATAGACAGCTGATGCCATATTGTTGGACACGATGAAGTCTACCGGGCGGCTGAAATCCATGGCGGTTCCGCCGGCAGGAGCTACGATGGCTCCTTCGGTGGTGGTATAGGTGGGAACGAGCTTCGTTATATCGGCGGAAGCCGGTACTTGAACCAGAATATTCTGGTTTTGCTGGTCGATGATACCGCTATACATATCGTTCAGTTGGAATGTCAGAATCCTCGCTTCATCGTATCTCGTTTTGATGACGTATTGTTGGAATACGTTGCCATTGGATACTTTTATAGTCTGTGTCATGTTCAGATTCAATACATCTCCTCGCTTGAGGGTAGCCTCGGCACCTACCGGTAGTTGTATGTCGGTTACTGTCATTGCTGCCATATCGTAGTCTTCCGGCAGGGTGATGGTGATAGTCTCTTTTTGTTGGTCGATGGTGCCGGAGTAGTTGTCCAGCGCAAAGGATTTGATGGCTGTGTCTTCGTTCAGTCTTAGCGCGCTACTGTTATCATCGCTGCATCCGACAGTCAATAATAGGGTGACTGTGAGGAAAGACAGGTTAAATATATTCAGGATTGATTTCATTCTTTTATGTTTTTGAAGGTAAAACGATGTTTCTATTCCCGTAGAGGAATTACCAGTTACCGCAGTTCTGTACATATTTTCCATTGCTGGCACTGATTTGTGCAAACGGTACGGGCAGATATTCGTTTTTGTTTTTGGTAAACGAAGCGTTGGAGTAGATACTACAGTCGGCTGCTTCTTCTGCATAGTACTTGTTTAGAACTTCGGCTGCTTCACCCCACCTCACAAGGTCGAAGAAACGGTCGCACTCCATGGCAAGTTCCACACGGCGCTCGAATTTCAACATTTTCAAGGCATCGGCTTGGCTGTATGTACCGTCGTAAGGCTCTACTTTAATCTTTACGCCATAATCTTCGGCATAATTCTTTATCACACTGGTGCTTGCAGTAACGCTTTGACCGGCACGGTTACGTACTTCGTTGATTAGGCTTACGGCTTCTTCAATCCGACCATCGTTCAATTGAATTAGAGCCTCGGCGCGCATCAGCAATACATCGGCATAGCGCAGTACGATATGATTCATAGGCGTGCCCCAATAACTTCCTTTCACCAGATAACCGCCATCGGGGTCTACATTTTGTTTCAGGGTAACGTTATAGCCATACAGACCGCCGCTACGGCTCCAAGTGTTGTCTTTCTTCATCATATACTTGGTGTTGAATTCGTAAGGCAGTTCCGGTATACCTACCGTAAGGAACAAACGCGGGTCGGCGTTATCTTCGGTCTTGTCGTAGTTCTTGGTGTTGAAGCTGTCGAACAGCGGATGTCCGTCAGCATCGGTACGGAAAGCGTTTACTAAGTTCTGACTGGGTTTGTAGAAGTCAGTACCGCCATCTGTCACCCCCGGAATATTAGGTACTATCAGACCGTTTGACCAATTACAGTTACCATTCTTTGTTCCGTCGTTCATGGAGTATTGCATGGCCCATAGGGATTCCACACCATTCTCATATTCCGGTTCAGGGCGGAAATTGTTGTGAAAATCCGGTTCCAGACCATATCCGCCTGCGTTCATGATGCTCTTGTCCGTATATTTCACCACTTGAAGAAGGTCTTCCGCATTAATGGAAGTTACTTCGTTGGTGGCATCATTATCCTGGCGGTATGCTTTGTACAGATACGTTTTTGCCAGATACGCTGCGGCAGCAGCCCGGGTGGGACGCCCTTTATCTTCTTGGGTAACAGGCAAGTGTCCGTAGGCAAACTCGAAATCCTCGGCTATTTCCGCCCAGCTCTCATCGTTGGTATAGATATCGTTGGACAGATTATTATAACCTTCCTGGTCCAGCGTCTCATCATTGGCAATGACTATCTTCTTGAAAAGCTGCTTTAGCAGGAAATGTCCGTGGCCGCGCAGAAAACGCATTTCCGCAATACGTTGCTGCTTTTCCGGGTAGGTGGCTTCATCCATCCGGTTCAGAGATTTTAAAGCCATGTTTACGCGTGAAATGCTGTTGTATAACCGTTGCCAGATGTCGCTGATATTCCATGCGGTAGTCATGATGCCTTGAGAGATTTCTAACGCATGGAACACATCGCCGTCTTCCGTACCGTTACCGCCCTTGTAAGCGTCGTCCGAGCGGACATCGTAGTTCCATAAAGAGAAAGAGGAGTTGATATCCTCGGCGTTGATCCATACGGCGTATGCCGAAATCACCAGGTTGTCTATATAAACAGGGTCTTGCAGTTGTTCTTCATCCACACTTCCCTGCGGTGTCTGGCTTTCCAGGAAGTCGGAGCATCCGGTGCATATCCATGCGAGTCCAAAGATAAGAGTATATACTAAATTTTTCATGGTTTTTCTATTTGTTGTTCGTTGTATTAAAAGCTGACGTTCACGCCAAAAGTGATGTTCAAAGGAATAGGATAGCCGTAGTTCACGTTTTCCGGGTCTACTCCGGTGAAATCTTTGCTCTTGATGGTGAGCAGATTTTGTGCACTGAGGTAGAAGCGCAGGCGCTCCATGCGGATTTTCTCTGCCCATGCTTTCGGTACGTTGTAGCCTACTTGTAGATTGCGTAGTTTCAGGAAGGAGCCGTTCTCTACATAATAGGTAGATACGCGTTTTTCGTTGTTACTGTCGTTACGTGCAAGTGCCGGAATGTCGGAACCTGGATTGGCGGGCGACCAGGCATCGAGTACGCGTTTGCCTTTGTTCAGGAAGCCGATGTTGAGGCCGCTCCACAAGTCGGTTTCTTTCTTTAAATCACTGATGATGTCTACTCCTTGTACGCCTTGCCAAAACATGGTAAGATCGAAGTTCTTATATTCCAAATAGATATTGATACCGTAACTGAAGGCAGGTGTAGGGTCGAATATCCATTGCTGGTCTTTTTCGTTGATGATACCGTTGCTGTCCAGGTCACGCCAGCGGATGCGTCCCAAACCTGCACCTTCCTGAATGGCGTGGTTGTCGATTTCTTCCTGTGACTTGAAAAGACCGTCGGCTACGTAGCCTACCTGTGCTCCGTTGGAGTGTCCTATCACACTTTCCACGCCGTTTCCGCCGAAAGTGCCGTTGGCTGCTACCGTAGCAGGCAAGGCAGTGATTTTGTTGCGGTAAGAGGAGAGGTTGGCATTGATATCGTATTTCAGTCCGAATTTTGTACTGTTGCGATAGCCTAAATTCAGTTCAAAACCCTTGTTTTCCATTTCACCGGCATTAATCCATTGCTTACTTCCTTCACCCATGGTGGCAATACCTGCCATTTGTACCAAAATGTCGGTTGTCTTTTTATAGTACCAGTCGAACGAACCGTAAAGTGTTTGGGCGAAAAGGGAAAAGTCGAAACCGAAGTCGGTTTGTGTGGTGGTTTCCCACTTGATACCGTTATTGCCGAGCTGGTCACGTTTGAAACCGGATTGGAGAATGCTTCCGCCATTGCTTCCCGTGATGTCGTAGGAAGTTCCGTAACTTCCGCCGCCGCTTTCCGTTCCGGCATAGTTGGGTACATAAATCGTATAACGGGCGTTGTTGCTGATTTCCTGATTACCGGTCTGTCCCCAGGATGCGCGTATTTTCAAATCGTCCAGCCATTTGATGTCTTTCATGAATTCTTCCTGACTAAGACGCCAGCCGGCAGAAACCGATGGGAAGGTAGCATAGCGGTTATCTTTGCCAAAGCGTGAAGAGCCGTCACGACGTACGGTAAGCGACAGCAGATATTTGTCGTTATATGTATAGTTCAACTTTCCGAAGAAAGAAACGAGTGAGTAGCCTTCGCCTGCACCATAGGACTGTGCTGTGCCTACACCTGCATCCGGCCACATATAGTCGGGTGTGAGGATGGAAAAGTTTTCTTTGTAACCAGAGAAATGTATATCGTCTTCACGATTCAGCTCCACACCCAGCATTACATCTCCGCGGTGTTTGCCAACTTCCATATTATAAGTGGCGATGGCATTCCACATCCATTTGGTCCAATGCTCTTGCTTCGCTTCTATGGCATTCTTGTCGTTGGCAACGCCTTCCGTGATGGGATAGGTAAAGATACGTTGTTGCTTTTGTGAGTAGTCTATGCCGAAAGTAGAGCGGAGATTGAAGTTCTTGAACGGATTCAGGTTGACATATGCATCGCCGAACATACGCCAGTATGTGTAGCGGTTGTCGGCATTGCGTTGCAGGCGCGCTACCGGATTTTCACGGTCGGGATAGCCGCTGACGGGGCCGGCAAATTTACCTTCGGTTGTATATACCGGCAGTGAAGGATTGGCTTGTAGCACGTTTTGCAGGAATCCGCCGGGAGCTTGCACTTCGCTGGTACGATTTACGGTGAAGTGCTCGCCTACGGTCAGTAGGTTGTCTATTAGTTTGTAGTCAGCATTCATACGGGCGGATATGCGGTCAAAATCAGTATCTTTTATGATGCCCAGATTCTTGTAATATCCTAAGGAGAAGAAAGAAGAACCTTTTTCCGAGCCGTTGCTCACAGATACGTTGTATTGTTGGATGATACCAGTGCGTGTGGTCTGGTCGAACCAGTCGGTGTCTGCGGCAGGTACTGTATTGGCGGCATCCAGATATTTGCGCATGCTGATGCCGTTGAGTTGTGGATAACCGTTTACACCGTAGTTCCAGTCATAGAGGTAGCCTAAGTTGTTGGTATTCGGGTCTTGTCCTTCGTTTACATAGGCTTGCCACATGGCACGGCCATATTCTTCGGTGTTCAGCACTTCCAGTTTGTTGGTGTACATGGAAGCGGAAACGGAAGCGTCAAAGTTAATCTTGAGTTGTCCTTCTTTGCCCTTCTTTGTGGTAATGATGATGACACCGTTGGCAGCGCGGCTACCGTAGATAGAGGCAGAAGCGGCATCCTTCAGTACCTGTATGGACTCGATGTCATTGCCATTCAATTCGTGCATGCCGCCTTTGGTGGGCACGCCGTCGATGATGTAGAGCGGGTCATTGTTGTTTAGCGTACCTACACCGCGGATACGGATGATAGTGCTGCCGCTTGGATTACCGTCGGCCGTAATGTTCATGCCCGGTACACGCCCCTGCATGGCTTTCATCGGATTGTTTTCGTTCTGCTTGGCTATCTCGTCCATGCTGACTACGGAGATGGAACCGGTAAGGTCTGCTTTGCGTTGTGTGGTGTAACCGGTTACCACTACTTCCTGCAGCATTTCCGAGTCTTCGTGCATGATGACACTCATGGATGTTTCCGCTTTCAAGGTTAGTGTTTTGTAACCTATATAAGAGAAAGTTATTTCGGAACCCGGCTTTACGGTGAGGGTGAAGTTGCCGTCTATATCCGTAATCGTTCCGTTGGTTTTATCTGCCTTATCCACGACGGATGCCCCGATGATGGGGTAGCTATCGGTAGCAGAGGTTACCGTTCCTTTTATTTGGATGTTTTGCGCATAAGCAAAACCACATAATCCTAAAAGGAACATCATAATGCTAAGTTTTTTCATACATTATAAATTTATTGTTAACAGTTATCTTGTGAATTCTCAAAACAGCTTTCCCGATCATATTTTGATATTGCAAAGTAAATGGATTGCATTGAAACTGGCTATAAAAAATGATACGGATGCTGCAAAATTTGTTTCGTGGTATGGAGCTGACTATGCCCAGGAGATAGCCTGGTATCAATTTTAGCTGCATTTGTAACATTTGTGTTAGCCCTTTTCGCTTTTATTCCTTTTCTTTGCAATGTGCTTTCCCGAGCATTGAGTGAGTTCATAAAGTAAACATTAAATTTAATACCTGATTTTGAAAATGAAGCATTACTTTCATAGAATACTTTCTCCTTTTTGGGGAAAGATTATTGTAACTTTTCTTATTGTAATAATGAGTATCGGTATTTGTAGGGCACAGTATGCCGGGCTGAAAATCCATTATTTGGGTGCAAACCACAGTTTGGTACAGGTACAGGAACCGCAGAAATACCTTTTGTTGCCGGTGGAAGAGGCTGCTCCCGAGGCTACTGTCAATGTATTGGTGAATAATAAGGCCGATCAAAGTTTTCAGGTTCGGTTGGCTGTCAACCGTATCGACTATCTTGTTCCGTTTGCTTTGGAGCAGTATAAAGGTAAGACGGTAACTTTCGACATTCATACCGGCAACAGCCGTACCAATGTACGCGATGCCATGGCAGATGCCTGCTGGAAAGAACTGAAACTTTCCGATACGTTTGATGATGCCAACTGGGAAGCGTTCCGTCCGTTCTATCATCACACTCCTGTCTATGGTTGGATGAACGACCCCAACGGTATGTTTTATAAAGATGGAGAATATCATCTGTATTATCAGTATAATCCTTATGGCTCCATGTGGGGCAATATGAACTGGGGACATTCATCCAGCAAGGATTTGATAAGCTGGCAGCATCATCCGGTAGCCATACAACCCAACGGATTGGGCGCTGTGTTCAGCGGTAGCAGTGTGGTTGATAAGGATAATACGGCAGGTTTCGGAAAGGATGCCATCATTGCCATCTATACTTCAGCCGGTGCCAGTCAGATACAGAGCCTTGCATACAGTCTGGACAACGGAATGACTTTCCATGTTTATGAAAACAATCCTATCATTGCCGCCGATAAGGAGTGCCGCGACCCGAATATGTTCTGGCACGAAAAGAGTGGTAAATGGATTCTTATTTTGGCGGCTGCACTGGAAAAGGAAATGTGGATATATTCCTCTCCCGATTTGAAGAACTGGACAAAGGAGAGCAGTTTCGGACATGGATATGGTGCGCAGGAGGGTGTATGGGAATGTCCGGACCTCATGGAATTGCCCGTGCGCGGAACAGACCGTACCAAATGGGTGCTGATTTGCAATATCAATCCCGGCGGTCCTTTCGGAGGCAGTGCGGCACAGTATTTTGTAGGCGATTTTGACGGGAAAACCTTTACTTGCGATACCAAGCCCGAAGTAACCAAGTGGATGGATTACGGA
>OKSC01003893.1_pt1 | contig 10526 bp, 6 predicted proteins | sample 1601161 | NCBI WGS metagenome assembly OKSC01 (sample SAMEA3541552, study PRJEB24748) | human gut metagenome | biome: human gut; feature: human-associated habitat; material: faeces | place: China | collected 2012
GAGAGCGGCGATGTGGTGACGCTCTCGCCCGCCTGCGCCGCCTTCGACTGCTACGCGAACTTTATGGAGCGCGGCAGGGCCTACAAGGAAATGGTGAAAAAGCTCGGCGAATAGGGAAAAGCCGTGGGCGCATAGATTCTCCCGAAAGGGGGAACGCCCATGCGCCGCTATATGCGCCGCGGCATGACGGGGCGGGAGAAACGCCGGTTGCTGCTTTTCCTTGTCTGCGCCGCGCTCATCGCGCTCGCCGTCACCGCGATGACGCAGCTTCGGCCCATTCTCACGAGCCTTGCCACCGCGCGCGTCTCGAACGCCGTCACGCGCGTCGTGAACACCTCGGTGAACGAAACGCTCTACGACGCCGGTGTGGACTACGACCGCCTGATCTCGCTGGAAAAGGACAACGAGGGACACATCACGGCGGTCAAGAGCAACATGGCGGAGTTCAACCGATTGCAGTCCGCCGTGCTCGCGGACGTGCTGCAAAGGCTCTCGGAGGTCTCCACGCGCGAGCTGGCCATCCCGCTCGGGAGCCTGACCGGCTCGCCGCTGCTCGCGGGCCGCGGACCGCTCCTGCACATCAAAATGCAGTCGGTCGGCTCGTCCTCGGCGCACTTTGAGAATGCCTTCGCCTCCGCGGGCATCAACCAGACGCGTCACGAGATCCGGCTGGTGGTGGACGTGTATGTGAGCGTCCTGCTGCCGGGCTTTTCGACCGTCACCAAGGTCACCAACCGCTGCGCCGTCGCCGAGACGGTCATCGTCGGCTCCGTGCCGGATACCTACACCTACTTCGACACACGCGAGGATATGTCCTCCACCGCCGAGGACTTCATTATGAACAACGCCGGATAAAAGGGGAGAACGCCATGGACTACAAGGAACGCATAAAGGAGCTGCGCGACACGCTCAACGCACACTCGTACCGCTACTATGTGCTCGACGAGCCGAGCATCAGCGACTATGAATACGATATGCTCCAGCGCGAGCTGGCCAATCTGGAGAAGGAGCACCCCGAGGAGATCACGCCGGACTCGCCCACGCAGCGCGTGGGCGGCATGGCGCTGACGAAGTTCGAGCCGGTGACGCACGCCGTCCCGCTCGAGAGCCTGCAGGACTCCTTCTCCGACGCCGAGGTCGTGGACTTCGACGAGAAGGTGCGTGAGCAGCTCGAGCACGTCGAATACAGTGTGGAGCCGAAGGTGGACGGTCTGTCCGTCGCGCTCGAGTACCGCGACGGCGTGTTCGTCCGCGGCGCCACGCGCGGCGATGGGCGCGTGGGCGAGGACGTGACGGAGAATCTGCGCACGATCCAGTCCATTCCCATGGTGCTGCCGGAGAAGCTGCCGCGCCTCATCGTGCGCGGTGAGGTCTACATGGCCAAAAAGATCTTTGCCGCGCTCAACGCCGAGCGCGAGGAGAACGGGGAGCAGACCTTTGCCAATCCCCGCAACGCCGCCGCCGGCTCGCTGCGCCAGCTTGACCCGAGGATCGCGGCGAAGCGCCGGCTGGATATTGCCGTTTTCAACCTCCAGCTCGCCGAGGGACGGACCTTCACGACCCACGCCGAGACGCTTGCTTATCTGCGCACGCAGAAATTCAAGGTCATCGGCAACAAGGTGGTCGACAACGTGCAGGACGCGCTTGCGGAGATCCGCCGTCTCGGCGAGGAGCGCGCGGAGCTGCCCTACGATATGGACGGCGCAGTTGTAAAGCTGAATAGCCTTACAGACCGTGAAATTCTCGGCTCAACGAGCAAGGTGCCGCGCTGGGCCATCGCCTACAAGTACCCTCCCGAGGAGAAGGAGACCCGCGTGACGGACATCGTCGTGCAGGTGGGGCGCACGGGCGTGCTGACGCCGAAGGCGGTCTTTGAGCCGGTGCATCTGGCCGGAACGACCGTCACGAACGCGACGCTCCACAACCAGGACTTCATCGACGAGAAGGACATCCGCGTCGGCGACGCCATCGTGGTGCGCAAGGCGGGCGAGATCATTCCTGAGGTCGTGCGCGTGCTGAAGGACAAGCGTCCCGACGGCACGCAGCCCTACCGTCTGCCGGACCGCTGTCCGGTCTGCGGCGCGCCGGTCTACCGCGCCGAGGGCGAGAGCGCCACGCGCTGCACGGGCGCGGAGTGTCCCGCGCAGCTGCTGCGCAACCTCACACACTTCACCTCGCGCGAGGCGATGGACATTGACGGCGTCGGCCCCGCGCTGCTCGAGCAGCTGGTGAACGCCGGGCTTGTCTGCAAGGCGTCCGACCTTTACAGTCTCGACGTGCAAACGCTTGCGAAGCTCGACCGCATGGGCCTCAAGAGCGCGCAGAACGCCGTCGCCGCCATTGATCGCTCCAAGCAGAACGATCTTTCCAAGCTGCTCTGCGCCCTCGGCATCCGCCAGATCGGCACAAAGGCCGCGCGTGTGCTCGCGCAGCGCTTCGGCTCGATGGACGCGCTGATGAACGCCACGGTCGAAGAGCTGACCGCCGTGGATGACATCGGCGAGATCACCGCGCAGTTCCTGCAGCGCTGGTTCGCGGATGGGCAGTCCCGCGACCTCATCGAAAGCCTGAAAAACGCAGGCGTCAACATGACCAGCACGGAAGCCCCGCAGGACCTGCGCTTTGCGGGCAAGACCTTTGTGCTCACCGGCTCGCTCACGCGCTTCACGCGCGACGAGGCCGAGGCGCTCATCGCTGACCACGGCGGCAAGGCCGCCGGCTCCGTCTCCAAAAAGACAAGCTATGTGGTCGCCGGAGAGGCCGCCGGAAGCAAGCTGCGCAAGGCGCAGGAGCTGGGCGTTCCGGTGCTCACGGAGGACGAATTTCTGGCGCTGCTCGGCGGCAAGGCCGAAGACGATCCGGAAAACGGCGAAAGCGGCGAACAGCTCGGCCTGTTTTCCTGAAAAGGAGAGCATTTGATGAACATTCGCACGGCAGAGCGCCGCGATCTTTCCGCGATGCTCGACATTTACAACTACGAGGTGAAAAACGGCACGGCGACCTTCGACGTAGAGCCCCGCGCGGGCGCGGTGGGGGAGGCGTGGTTCGCCGCGCACAACACCGGCAACCATCCGCTGCTCGTGGCGGAGGAGGACGGTAAGGTCCTCGGCTACGCCTCGCTCTCGCCCTACCGCGACTTCGACGCCTATCTGCAAACCGTTGAGCTTTCCGTTTACGTCGCGCCCGAGAGCCGCGGCCGCGGCATTGCGAGCGCGTTGATGGAGGCCGTTCTCCGTCTGGCGCGCGAGGACGCGGACACGCACACGGTCGTTTCCGTCATCGCGGGCGGCAACGCGGCGAGCGTCCGTCTGCACGAGAAATTCGGATTTACCTACTCCGGGACTCTGCATGAGGTGGGGCTGAAATTCGGCCGCTACCTCGATATCGTCAACTACGAGCTGCGCGTGGGCTGAGCAAAACGCGCCCGAAAAAAACATCGAAAAATCCGGAACTTTTTTCTGCTTTCCTTCGTCTATTCATGCAGGGCCGCGGCACGCGGTCAAAAGAACGATCTATCAAGGAGAACCATTCGCATGAAACGAACGCTTTCCCTCATTCTCATCCTCACGATGCTGCTGTCTCTCGCCGCCTGCGGCAGCAAGGACGCCGCGCCGGCCGACGATGACAACGCGCCTCCACAGGAGCAGGGCGGCGGAGAGGAGCAGTCCGGCGGAACGACCGGGACGCCCGACGAGCCGGAGCAGCCCGAGCAGACGCAGCCGGCAGAGCAGGAGCCGGCGGACAGCAAGCCGGAGCAGACGCAGCCGGCTGACAACAGCAAGCCCAAGCAGGAGCCTGCCAAGCAGCCCGAGCAGAAGCCCGAGCCCAAGCCGGCTGAAAAGCCTGCGGAGGGAACGAGCGCAGAGCCGCCGACCGAGACGCCCAAGCCCGAGACCCCGGCAGAGGACAAGCCCGCCGCGGCTGTCGACGACGCGCTGACGATCCTCAACGCGATCTGGAATACATACAGCGATGAAGAAAAGTTCCCTGCCGCCGGAGGGGATTCCGAGCACGCCGTAGACGGCGCGCCCGGCAGCTTCGACGCGAGCAATGCCGACAGCCTCAGCTATCTGCTCACCTTCCCGGCGGACGACGCTTCGCTCATCGACAGCGCCGCCTCGCTCGTTCACATGATGAATCTGAACACCTTCACCTGCGGCGCGTTCCATGTCGCCGACGCGAACAACGTCGCCAGGCTCGCGGACGACCTGCGCACGACCATTCAGGCCAAGCACTGGATGTGCGGCTTCCCGGATAAGCTGGTCATCGTCACAGTCGGGCAGAGTGTATTTTCCGTGTACGGAAACGAGGAGCTGGTCAACACCTTCCGCGATAAGCTCCTGGCGAGTTATCCTACCGCTGCCGCCGTCTATGACGAGGCCATCAACGCATAAAACAGCAGAGAAGAAAAGAGGGATGCCGCGCATTCCTCTTTTCTTTTTCCGCTTGCGAGCGGGCCGGTTTTCGTATAAAATATGGTCAGAGCACATCGCCGCACGGAGGAAGCGCCATGCCGAAGCCAAAGTGGAAGCTGAACACCATCTACATATCCGAGCGGCTGCAGGAGAGCCTGCGGCCGATCTCCCGCTGCGCGCTGACCACCGTGGTCGCCCCGATGGGCTACGGAAAGACCACCGCGGTGAACTGGTATCTGGAGGAGCGCGCAAAGGCCGGGCCGCTGCGCGTCGTCCGCATCAGCGTGTATTCCGACAATCTTGCGATCTTCTGGCGGAGCGCGCAGGACGCCTTTGCCCGCGCGGGCATCGACCTGCTGCGGGAGTATGCCTGTCCCACGGACGCCGCCGGCGGCGGGCTGCTGGCGGACGATCTTTGCCATGAGCTGGCGGGGGAAACGCCCTGCTATCTGTTCATCGACGATTTTCACCTGCTCACAGACCAACGCGTGACCGCCTTTCTCTGTATGCTTGCGGGCCGCCTGCCCGCCAACGTCCACCTGATCATCGCCAGCCGCGACCGCTTTCTGCCCGCCGCAGAGATCGTCCGGCTGGGGGCGAGGGTCTACCGGCTCGGCACAGAGCAGCTGCGGCTGAATCATACGGAGCTGGCCGTTTACGCGCACCGCTGCGGCACGGAGCTTTCCGACGCGCAGGCGGAATCGCTGCTCTACTCCAGCGAGGGCTGGTTCTCCGCCGTCTACCTGAACCTGCGGACGCTCTCGGAGCATGGGACGCTGCCCGAACGTGATTCCGATATTTTCACCATGTTCACCGCCGCCATGATCGAGCCGCTGCCGCAGCGGCAGCAGGAATTTCTCGCGGTGATGGGTCTTGCCGACGAATTTACCGCGGAAATGGCGCGCTTTGTCACCGGGGACGCCGACGCGGAGGAGCTGCTCGCCGTGCTGACCGCGCAGAACGCCTTTGTCAGGCGTCTGCCGGACGGCGTGACCTACCGCTTCCACCACATGATGAAGGAATGTGCGGAGCGCACCTTCCGGACGCTGGACGCGGAGACGCAGCGGCGCTGCCGGGAGCGCTACGGCGCATGGTACGAGGGGCGAGGGCAGTATCTTCACGCCATGGCGGCCTACCGGCGCTGCGGGGACTACGACGCGCTGCTGCGCGTGGTGCAGGAGGATGCGGGCATCCTGCTCGCGTCGCTGCCCCCGTCGGAGGTGCCGGCCGCTCTCGACGAATGTCCCGCCGATGCTCTGAAGGCGCACCCGTTCGCGCTTCTGGTGCTGATGCGCAGTATGTTCAACTGGCGCAATATCCCGAAAATGCTGGAGCTCAAGGCGCTCCTGCTCGCCGCACTGGAGGAGCATCCCGAGCTGCCCGCGGAGGAGCGCGGCAACCTGCTGGGCGAATGCGACCTGATCATGAGCTTCCTCTGCTATAACGACATCAGCGCCATGAGCCGTCTGCACCGCAGTGCCAGCGCGCAGATGTCCCGTCCCGCCATCAGCATCCGCTCGAGCGGCGGCTGGACCTTCGGCTCGCCGTCCGTGCTGATGATGTTCTACCGCGCCCCGGGCGAGCTTGCGGGCGAGCTTGCCGAGATGGCCGAATGTATGCCGCACTACTATAAGATCACCAACGGTCACGGTCAGGGCGCGGAGACCATCATGCGCGCCGAGGCCGCCTTTGTGCAGGGACGCTTCACCGACGCGCATATCGCGCTGGAGAGCGCCTATGCGCAGATCGAGGGCAACGGGCAGGAGAATATGGCGCTCTGCTGCGACTTCCTCGCGCAGCGCCTCTCCCGGTACGCGGAGGTCGGGCCGCACCGCAGCTTTGCCGAGCGCCGCACGGAGCTGCTGCGGCACCACAACGCCTCGTGGCTCAACCTCTGGAACGCCGTCAGCGCCTACTGCCACGCCCTGTCGGGCGAGACCGAACTAATTCCGGAGGTCTTTGCCGAGCACCGCCTCGCCTCGGTCAGCATCCTCGCGCCGGGCCGGCCGATGATCGAGATGATCGAAAATCAGGTGTACCTTGCTCAGGGCGCTTACGCCAAGGTGATCGGCCGCAGCGAAGGTCTGCTCGCCCTGTGCGAGGGGATGCACTATGCGCTCGTCGCGCTGCACGTTCGCCTTCAGACCGCGTCGGCCTATGAGCGGCTGGGCAAGCGCGGGGAAGCCGAGACGCTGCTGGCACAGGCGCTTGCCGACGCCGCGCCGGACGGCATCGTGATGCCGTTTGCGGAGAACTACCGCTATCTCAAGCCGCTGCTTGCCGCAGGACCGCAGACCGCGCTCACGGCGCGGGTGCTCGCGCTGGGCGAGGCAGGGGAGCGGCGGCAGAGCGGGACGGTCCGCCCCGCAGCGTTCGCCGCGCTGACGGAGCGGGAATATGCGCTGGTCGGCCTGATGGCACAGCGGCTGACAAACCGGGAGATTGCGGAAAAGCTGTTTCTCTCCGAGGGCAGCGTCAAGCAATATGTAAACCAGATCTATTCCAAGCTCCACATCGAGGGCGACCAGCGCACGAAGCGCAGGCGGCTCGCGGAGCTGCTCACGCAAAAGGCATGACATTGGGAGGACGTCCGCAGGGACGCCCTCCCGTTCCTTTATCGGTCGAAGCTGGGGTTGACGAAGTAGACGTTCTTCTCGTCGAGCTTTTCCTTGGCAAGCCGCAGCCCCTCGCCAGTACCGGCAGGGTAGAATGGAGGAGCGGAGCTGCTAACAAATCGGCTGATAGATATAACATTTTACGGTATCATCTTACTTAAAAAAACAATAGGCAATAAGCGCGCAAACTGCGAGTATGAAGAATATAAACCATGTGGGAAAGGAACTGTTATCTAAATGAATTTCACTTTGCTGGGCCAACAGTTTTATCTCTCGCTCCCGAGCCTTATCCTTATTCTGTTTTGCCTTGGATAGTTCGTCAGAAAGATATTTGCAGTATTCCGAATAGGCGGGAAGTTCGATCATATCCTTTCCACGCCCATAGGGAATCTGTTTTGTTTTGATTTCCCATTTCTTAACTTCATCAATAGGAAAACGATAGCCGCGGCCCTCTTTATAATAAGGCAAACCTCGTTCCATAAAGTCACTTGAGATTTTATGCCGACTTACATTGTACCGATATGTTAATTCATCCATTATCCAATAGGTCCGATCAGCAGGCTCAAAGTATGATCTATTTTGCTTTGGCTGTGTTACGAAATTTGAATTGGATTGCTTTCCAGTTTTTTTCACATTAACAACGGCAACTTCTTTATACGTCTTCCACGGATATCCCAACAGTTTCATGATTTTCAACTCGTCATGAGCGTCAAGTAGTGCATTGTGCGTTTCATGATAATTAAAATCGCCCAGCAATCGTTGCAGGGTCGGTTCTACACCATACCGAGCTTTCAGCTTACCATTAGCAGTACAGTTTGAATGGTTAGCAATCGTATAGTTATACTGCTTATAAGCAGCCAGTTTCATAATATCATACCAAGCGAATGATTGGAGCTCTGGCAAATGATTTCGGTCAAACGAAGCGTTGTAGGCACAGATTGACTGAATATCATGCGCATCAAGAGTTTCATGCAAATCAGCAAATGCTGCCGAACGGCTGCACGTTATAGACTGATTCCGTTTAGATAGATGTAGAGCACTGGAATACATTCCACCAATAGAGCACGCAGGTGTAATAATGTAATATCTAGAATCGATTACCTCATAGGTTGAAGTATCTGCAATTACAACGCCTATGGACATCACTTCGTCCCGGAAGTTTGTCTCAGTATCAATAACTGCAAATGCGGTTTCATGCTCAGAAGCATTATAAGCGGTTATGCTGCCAACACTCTTATATTCCTTTAAAAACCCCTTTGTGATGGCTTTGGCAACCGCATCCAGAAATGTCTTACGGTCGGGAACTCGTATCTCATAAGCCTGATTCTTTCTGGTATTCCATAGAATACCGACATCAAGTCCCATTGCGACCATATAACAAGCGCACTGCAAAAAATGTTCATGGGTAAGCTCAGAGACAAACTTCAACTCATAAACAATGTTATCCTTCACCACATCGGCATACCCTCGTGCCATAAAAAGCAGTTTTTCTCCATCGTTGTTTGCAAATGGGATCGCACATTCCACCTGAACAGTTTCATCTTCGGAAAACTCTGAACTTAACCTTTGGCATAAAAAGTCTCGTTCCACATCAGAAACAAATGGGATGTCAACTTGTGTCTTATACCGGTTTTGCTTTGTTTCCAGAGAAGTGAGGTATAGGATTTTTTTATCAAGAGATTTACTGCGGATATTTCCGTCAATTTTAGCACCTTGGTCTTTGTTTAGTTTCAGATAAAAGTCAATATCCTTATCAATATCATACTGGCTGAAGTATGTTGCTTCTTGATAAGTACCGATGCAAGGGGAAAGATCTATCAGTCCATCTGTATTTTTGACATAAATCTCACGGGTGTCTTCTGAGAGAGTGGTGGGAGATATTTCCAGCAAACCGTAGCAGTCCTCAACGTCCTCCTTATATTTGAAGTCAAACATTTGGGAAATATCGACGTCCCCGAAATCCATATTTGTACCCACCGGCGTTGAGATAGTTTCTTCCGAAAGCATGGCTTCATCACTTTTTACAAAGATGATATGCTGCTTTCCTCGACTGGCTGCGACGCAGAAAATATTCCGCAGGATTTGATAGGATTGCTGCGGCTTGGCTATGCGGAGTTGCCAATAGCTTTCTGTGTAATCGAAGATAACGCACACAGGCCGTTCCAAACCTTTGCTGCTGTCATAGGTTGTGAAAATGGCCGACGTCTTTTTAGGTTCTGTCGCTCCACCCGTGTCTGTTTCTCTGATGCTGGCATAGACGGTCTTTTTGTTAAAGCGATCAGGATAACGAAATTCCAACTCGTTGAGTGAGTCAGCCATATCGCGAGTCCGTGCTCCGAGGCATAAAATATTCTGCGGCTCCTGCTTTGCTAAAAAATCAACCGCCTGTGCTATACTCATCTCCTCAATGATACAGTTTTCATTTACGCCGATAATCGTCTTTTCCCAAATGCGGCCCAGCTTTCCTGCCAATTCGGGCGATAGTCTGAAGCACTTTGTAAATTCAAGTCGAATATAATCCTCAAGAAAATCATCAATGAAAGATGGCACGTTGAGCGTTGTTTTATCATATATTTTTTGCTCCATATCACCGACTGCTATAATTTGAATGTCGGGGCAGGAAGCTTTTATGAACTTCAGCATTTCTGCCAACTCAAGCTCGATATCCTGATACTCGTCCAATATAAGCACGTCATATTGGGCTATATTGGGATGTGTTTTGTTAAATGTCTGAATCAGGTCAGAAATACCTGCTGATATTCCCTCTTTTATCAAAGAGGAGTATGCAAAGCCGTGGTAGTTCGTGACAGTAACATTCTTTGCCTTAATTTTTGATTTTGCATCAATTTTTAGTAGCCGGTTGTATGTAAGGTAGAGAATATTGCGCTCGGGAGGCATTGTGTTGCAAAGCATCTGTATGGCGGTTGTTTTTCCGCTTCCTATGCAGGCATCAACAAGGATATTGTGACCCTCCAAGGCTTTTGAAATAAATAATTGCTGCTCTTCGGATAGGCTAATGTGGTTCTTCTCTGTACTCATAGCAAACCTCCTGTGTATAACAATTATTTTTTGTATTATATCACAGAATCTATCCAACACAAAGGAGATTTTACAATCGTAGATATTTACAGTCTATTCACCACTCCATATCTTTTCTATGATATCTTATCATTGTCCTCCCAATCTTAATAGATCTCCGCCCATTATTAAGCAGTGAATTATTTTGAAAAGAAAAAGAGTATCAGCAGAAAAGAAGTCTTATGAACCGCCGCCCTATGCGGCAAAACAACGAGCCGCCGTTTTCTAACGGCACAAGAATCACCGTGGATGGGCGGAAACGCCCGACAGTATCCCAAATGCAGGCGGGAAAAGGTTGCTGCACTTGCCACCCCAATGTCTGCGGGAGCAATCATGAACGTGCGGCTTTCTGCCGCGCACAATAACCTTAATTCGTGAAGCGGGCTTTGCGTCGGAGGTGGATAATCGGATTATTCAC
>OKSC01003894.1_pt1 | contig 10525 bp, 10 predicted proteins | sample 1601161 | NCBI WGS metagenome assembly OKSC01 (sample SAMEA3541552, study PRJEB24748) | human gut metagenome | biome: human gut; feature: human-associated habitat; material: faeces | place: China | collected 2012
TAAATCGGACTTTTTCGAGATATTGTGGCTTGCTGCGTTAAGTCGATAAGCATTTAAAATAAAACGCTCCTGCTTTATTGGGTGTAAAATTCCCAATAAAGCAGGAGCGTTTTTCAGAACGATAAAATTTGCTTGCGTAGTTCAAATGGAAACGCCAAAACGTCTAGGGAATCCCTCAATACTGCGCCGCCTCGGCGGACTTGAGCTGCAATTGAAGCCTATCCGCAATCAGCGCAATAAACTCACTATTCGTAGGCTTTCCCTTGGTATTGCTCACCGTATACCCAAAGAACCGTTGCAGGGTATCCAGATCGCCTCTGTCCCAGGCTACCTCGATGGCGTGGCGGATGGCACGCTCCACCCGGCTGGGGGTCGTCCCGAAGGTTTTCGCTACCTGGGGATACAGCACCTTCGTGATGGCGTTGATCACGTCCATATCGTTTACAGCGATGATGATGGCCTCCCGCAGATACTGGTAGCCCTTGATGTGGGCGGGGACGCCGATCTCGTGGATGATGCCCGTGACCATGGACTCGATGCTGGTCTTGTCCGGACGGCGCTTTTCCGCGGCCTTCTGACTGTCTCCGCCCCGGATCTCCTCAAGCCGCTCCACCAGCGCGGTCATATCGCAGGGCTTCAGCATCAGATACCGCACCCCCAGATTGGCCGCCGCCGCGGACACGTACTGCGTCACAAAGACGGAGGTCGCCAGCGTGATGGGGCGGCGCTCCATGCCGGACACGGCTTTCAGAACGCTGATGCCGTCCTTCTTGCTCAGCATCAGATCCAGCACCAGCACGTCGGGCTTCCGCTCCTCCACCATGCGAATGGCCTGTTCCCCGTCGTTGGCCGTTCCAACGACCTGGAAACCGTCGGCGTGCTGCAATGCGGCGGTCAGGGCGGTGCAGAAGTCGTCCGCGCTGTCCGCGATCAATACGGTTGTTACATGTTCCATATACAGTCCTCTCCTGTCATGTAAAAGATTAGATTTTGCTCCCCAATGCCACGAATCACGAAAACCCGTGTGCGACAAATAAAGAATACCATGAAGCACGCAGTTTTGCAAGGAAAAACAAAAATAATCGCTCGTCAAAAACATCGCGTTTTCGACAATTTTTACGGATATCGAGAACTTTTCTACATTTTTCGACAAAATACGGCAGTCCGTGCGGACAGTTGACGGAAGGGGAAGACTGGTGTAAAATGGCCGTGAATACTGTCAGGAGGGACAAATCATGAACGAAGTATGGAATCTGGACGTTATTTACCGCGGCTTTGACGACCCCGCCTTTGCCGCGGACATGGAAAAGCTGGAGAAGCTTGTACAGGATTATGTGGCCTTTGCCGGGGAACTGGATAAGCAGACGCCCTTGGACGGCCTGAAAAAAGGCGTCGCGCTGGAAGAATCCCTGTCGGAGCTTTCCGGGAAGCTGGTGGAATACGCTTTTCTGCGCCAGTCGGGCAACACCCGGGACGCGGAAGCCGGCTCCCGACTGGGACAGGTGATGCAGATCCTTACCGGCGCTGCCGGCGCGCAGGCGCAGTGGCGGGAGTGGGTGTCGAAAATCCCCGATTTAATGGTATTGGTGGCCGGGGACGAGACGCTGAAGGACTACACCTTCCTGTTTGAAAGCCTGCTGCGAAACAGCACCCACCTGCTGGGCAGCCTTGGAGAGCAGATCAGCGCCAAGCTGTCCATGTCCGGCTCCAGCGCGTGGAGCGACCTGCAGGAATATCTGACCAGCACCGTGCCGGTGAGCTACAACGGCGGGACGACCAATCTGTCCGCCATCCGCAATCTGGCCTATGACCCCGACCCAGCCGTGCGGAAAGCGGCCTACGAAGCAGAGCTGAGCTGTTACGACCGGATCAGGGACGCCGTGGCCTTCGCCCTGAACTCCATCAAGCTGGAGACCATTTCGGACTGCCAGCTCCGTGGCTATGCGTCGCCCCTTGACCGGACGCTGGAAAAGTCCGACATGAAGCGGGAGACCCTGGACGCCATGCTGGGGGCGATGGAAGAATACATGCCCAAATTCCGGCAGTACCTCCGCGCCAAGGGGAAGGCGCTGGGCCACGAAAACGGCCTGCCATGGTACGATTTGTTCGCGCCCATGGGCAAATCTACTGCGCGGTACACCACGGAGGACGCCAAAAGGATTCTGGTGGAGCTGTTCTCCACCTTCGATTCCGAGCTGGCGGACATGGTGGCGCGCGCCTTTGACGAGGAATGGATCGACTTCTATCCCCGGGACGGAAAGTCCGGCGGCGCGTTCTGCGCCGGGGTGGAGTGCATCGGCCAGAGCCGCATTCTGACCAATTTCGACGGCACTTTCGGCGATATCGTGACCCTTGCCCACGAGCTGGGACACGCTTTCCACAACCAGTGCATCCGTACCCACCGGCCGCTGAACCGGGATTACTCCATGCCCGTGGCGGAGACCGCATCCACCTTCAACGAGTGCGTGGTCATGGCGGCGGCCATCCGGCAGGCAAAATCCCATGACGAGGAGCTGGCGCTCATCGAGTCCCAGCTTCAGGACGTCACCCAGATCATCTGCGACATCTACTCCCGGTACCTGTTTGAAAGCATGGTGCTGGAAAACCGGGAGAAGCAGTTCATGAACGCGGAAACCCTGTGCGGCATGATGCTGAAAGCGCAGGAGCAGTCCTACGGCGACGGTCTGGACGCAAGCTTCCGCCATCCCTATATGTGGGTCTGCAAGAGCCACTACTACGGCTCGACCTTCTATAACTATCCCTACGCCTTCGGCGGTCTGTTCGCCCGGGGACTGTACGCCCAGTACGAGCGGGAGGGCGCGGCTTTCGTGCCGAAGTACAAGAAGCTGCTGCGCACCACCACCGTCGCCACGGCGGAGGATGTCGCCAAGGTGGCGGGCATTGACCTGACAGACAAGGAATTCTGGCGCGGCGCGTTGCAGACCGTCGCCCAGCAGATCGATCTGGTCTGCGGACTTCTTGAGGAGGGAAAACAGTAATGGACAACCGGACAAAAGCACTGTGTGATTTTCTGAATGCAGCCCACAGCGTGTATCACGCCCAGGCGTATCTGGCCGAGACGCTGAAAAATGCCGGTTATACCCGGCTGTACGAGCAGGACGAATGGGCGCTTGCCCCCGGCGGAAAGTATTTCCTGACCCGGGGCGGCTCTGCCCTCGTGGCGTTCCGGGTGCCGCAGGGAAGCCCCAAGGGCTTCCTCATGAGCGCCAGCCATTCCGACCGTCCCACCTTCAAGGTCAAGGAGAATTTTGAGCTTGCCGCCGCCTACACCCGCATGGCTGTGGAGCGCTACGGCGGAATGCTGATTTCCCCATGGCTGGACCGTCCCCTGTCCGTCGCGGGACGGGTGACGGTGGAGACGGAAGCCGGTGTGGAGACGAAGCTGCTGGACATCGACAGAGACCTGCTGCTCATCCCCAACGTCGCCATCCACATGAACCGTCAGGCGAACGAAGGCTACAAATGGAACCCGGCAGTGGATACCCTGCCCCTCATCGGCAGCGCGGGCACGGCAGGCAAGCTCCCGGCGCTGCTGGAGAAGGAAGCGGGCGGAAAGATTCTGGGCCACGACCTGTATCTTTACATCCGGCAGAAGGCATCGGTCTGGGGCGTTGACGAAGAATACATTTCCTCCGCCGCGCTGGACGATCTGGAATGCGCATGGGGCTGCACGCAGGGCTTCCTCAAGGGCGGGGACAGCGCATCCATCCCGGTTCTGTGCGTTTTCGACAGCGAGGAGGTCGGCTCCGTTTCCCCGCAGGGCGCGGGCTCGTCTCTGCTGGAGGATACGCTGGGCAGAATTTGCGACGGCCTGAAGCTGAACCGTGGGCGGATGCTGGCGCAGTCTTTTCTGGTGTCCGCGGACAATGCCCATGCCGTCCACCCCAACCACCCGGAGTATGCCGACCCCGGCAACGCCCCGGTCATGGGCGGCGGACTGGTGATCAAGTACAACGCCAATCTCAGCTACTGCACCGACAGCGTCAGCGCCGCAGTGTTCCGGAAAATCTGCGGCAGGGCGGGCGTCAAGGTGCAGACCTACCACAACCGGGCGGATCTTCCCGGTGGCTCTACGCTTGGCAGAATCTCCCTTGCCCACGTGAGCGTCCCCACGGTGGACATCGGCCTTGCCCAGCTGGCCATGCACTCGTGCTACGAGACGGCCGCCGTGTCCGACGCCATCGACTTAGAAACCGCCATGGCCGCCTACTACGGCTCGACACTGGAAGCAACGGAGAGCGGCTTTTCCATCCTGTAAAAAGCCCAGATTGGCAAACTGCCCAAAAACTATTATCCAAAATTGTAGAAACCAACCATTGCGTGTTCTTGCAGAATATGGTAACATTTATTTATCCAGGTGGATTCTGTCTACTCCACATAATAGACAGAATACCGCTAAAATAAAGGAGGATAAACCCGTCTGACGCACGGTGCGGCAGTGTGGAGACCTGTCGTAATGCTCCCGGAATATTGCTTTCCGGTCAGTGAGAACGCATGCGAAAATGGTAGGTGCGTTCGGCGTCGAAACAGTATGGCAAGTGTAACCCTGAAGAACGTAAAGAAGATCTACCCCTTCAACGGCGACGACGCAAAGAAGAAGAAAAAGAAGAAGGGCGAGGAGACCACCGAGAAGAAGGTGAACCTGCAGATCACCGACAAGGGTGTCGTGGCAGTGCAGGAGTTCAGCCTGGACATCAAGGACAAGGAATTCATCGTTCTGGTCGGCCCCTCCGGCTGTGGTAAGTCCACCACCCTGCGTATGATCGCCGGTCTGGAAGAGATCTCCGAAGGCGAACTGTACATCGGCGACCGTCTGGTCAACGACGTTGCCCCCAAGGACCGCGATATCGCCATGGTTTTCCAGAACTACGCTCTGTACCCCCACATGACCGTTTACGAGAACATGGCCTTCGCTCTGAAGCTGCGTCATGCTCCCAAGGACGAGATCGACAAGAAGGTCAAGGAAGCCGCCGAGATTCTGGACATCACCCAGTATCTGGGCCGTAAGCCCAAGGCTCTGTCCGGCGGTCAGCGTCAGCGTGTTGCCATCGGCCGCGCCATCGTTCGTGACCCTCAGGTCATGCTGATGGATGAGCCTCTGTCCAATCTGGACGCCAAGCTGCGTAACCAGATGCGTGCTGAGATCATCAAGCTGCGTGAGCGCATCAACACCACCTTTATCTATGTTACCCACGACCAGACCGAGGCTATGACTCTGGGCGACCGGATCGTCATCATGAAGGACGGCTTCATCCAGCAGATCGGCACGCCTCAGGAGGTCTTCAACCATCCTTACAACCTGTTCGTCGCTACCTTCATCGGTACACCTCAGATGAACATGTTCGAGAACGCCAAGCTGGTCAAGGCTGACGGCAAGTACGCCGTGCAGCTGGACAACCAGACCGTGGTTCTGTCCGACGAGAAGCAGGCCAAGCTCGCCGCCAACAACGTTGCGGAGCAGGATGTCGTTCTGGGCGTCCGTCCCGAGCACATTGAGCTGACCGCCGGCGGCATCGAGGGCAAGGTTGACGTGTCCGAAATGATGGGCTCCACTGTCCACCTGCATGTCACCTCCATGGGCCGCGACGTGGTTCTGGTGGTCTCCACCATGAACATGACCGGTGCGGAAGTCGCTGCTCTGTCCAGCGGTTCCACCGTTCACTTCTCCTTCCCCGGCCAAGTATGCCACATCTTCTCCAAGGAGACCGGCATCAATCTGGAAGCCTGATTCTGAACCAAAGTACAAACGGGTCTGCCTTAACCGGCAGACCCGTTTTCATACTATTTCCTGATTAGGGTCTATCTGAAAACCGTCAACACGCCCAAACAGCGGGTCTTTTCCGTCTGCTGTGCACCATTTTCCCTTGCAATACACAAAGTATTCCTGCGGAAAAATGGCTTCAGCAGGCGAAAAATCCCTCGCTGTTGGTCATATTTCCGGTTTTCAGATAGACCCTAATTTTAATCAGTAAATAGTATCAGAATTTATGCGGAGGATACTTTGCTGATGCGCTGTTTGCTTGCAGGATTTCTCGGATTTCTCCTGAGCGGAGTATGGTTCGGGATACAGCTATGGCTGACCCACACCTTTCTCAAAAAAGGCCGTAACCGGCTCACTTTTTTTCACCATTGCTTGCTGCGTGTATTCCGACTGTGCTTATCCTCCGTTTGAGCGGTTCGTACGCTCCCAATTTCTCGGCCTTATCAAGCGGGAAGCTGTGGGCACTCACCGCGGCAGCGCTTCTTGTTACCTGTCTGGTAAAGGGGCTGAGCGAAAAGATGCCCCGAACCGTGGAGAAGCGGGAACTCCCGTTGGTTTGTATGGAAGCCGCATTTGTGGAGGTCGCCCAGCGCCTTATGATGCACTCCTTTGTGATATATTTGCTGGATGCGTGGGGATGCGCCGCGATCTGGTGCGTCTTCCTCAATGCGCTTATCTGGTGCGCGGGGATCGTCATTCAGGGAATCCTTGCAAAGCAGACCATGGAAAAGAATTTTGTTCTTGGGCAGCACCGCACAATTCAGCAAGAAGTCTCAGGCAGGATTTTTGTTCCAATTCAAAGTTCCGAAAATGGAGGAATACTGTATGTATTTCCCATTTTCGGAACTGCGGAAGTGGAGCAAAAAGACGGCTGAGACTCGCAGGCGCAATTGCGCGGTGTTGCCCTTGATTTGATCGCTTCATTTGTATTTTCCGTTGGCTGCGGCTACGTATTCTACCTGTCCGGGTGCATTGTTTTTTCGGTGACTGCGCATGTGGCCGAGCGATTGATTATGACAAGGCTGAAACGGGGATCAGAGGGAGCGGGAAAGCAGCATTCCCAGCAGCTTGTCGTCGGTGAAGGCCGGATGGGCGTAGGCGGCGTCCAGAATGGCTCCTACATTATCTGTGTCGTTTTCGACCTCCTTGGAATAAAGCTGCGCTGTGGAGAAAATGTCGCCGCCCACTAGCCTGACCAGCAGGCAGGAGATCAGGATGAACTTCACGCGGCAGTAGAGGTCGTAGTCAGAGACTGCCTGAAGCCAGTACCGCTGGGTCAGGTATCTTGCCAGCGCCCGGTGATGCTGCGTCCAGTTTCCGGGATCGGGATGGCGGAGCATGGTCTCCCACTGGGGCGTCAGCAGCTCAAGGCCCAGAAAGAAATCCAGAACATCTGCTGGATTTCCCGGCTTTGCCAGAGCCGCGGCGGTTTCCAGCGCCGCCCCGGCGTCGAAGGGGCTTTCCTCCCCGCCGTCCAGCTCTGACTGCGCCTGACAGCCGTAGAGCAGCCCCAGCGCCAGAGATTCCCCGACGCTATGGGATTCGTCCGACAGAATGGACAGCATGACCTCCCGGGAGGCTTTCAGCGAAGCCATGGCTTCGACGTCATACCCCGGTGTACCGCCATCAGGGCGGGTGTCCACCATCAACGGGGCAAGCGGCGCATTCAGAATCAGCTTCGCGGCTTCCGGGCAGCTCAGCTCCAGTCCCAGCTCGGCAAAATCCCCGTAATCATGGGTCAGGCGGGGGAACATCCGGCAGGTTTCGCACAGGGCGCTTTCTCCCAATTCCGCCTGAATCCGGCAAAGCCCATCACTGCGCCACATGGGGCAGCGTCCGTCGATGATGGACATGGACGTTTTGCCGTCGGCAGTGCGCATCACCTCCCGGAGACAGTCGCCCAGCGTTCCGGGCAGGGTGCGGTAGAACCGGGCGGAAGCGTCGTCTATCTCCACCTCCCACTCCTTGCAGCAGCTGTCCGGGCATTCCCCGGCGGCGCAGCGGAAGCAGTCATAGTAGTCCGGTTTGAAAAGCAGCATGGAAAACCTCCTTGCAAGGGAAGCTCTGATGGAATCGACAAGAGCTGTGAGCGAGAGATTTTTCGTCCAATCGAGGTATCGAAAACGGCGGAATACTGTATGTACCCGCAAGGGGTATGCCGCATCCGTAAGCCAGCTTGCGCCGGCAACGGCTGCGCAATATTTCCCGTTTTTGATACCGAAGAGTGGGCGAAAAAGATCCGCTCACAGCCGCAGACGATTTCATCAGAGCTTCCCTATGAAAAGAAAGCGCACACCCCGCGGTATGCGCTTCCGGAAAATCAATAATTCGGACGGATAGTGTTCATCAGGGAAGCGGCATCCTGTAACGCCTGCTTGCTGGTGCTGACCGCCATTTGCAGCTGGGTCAGCTGGGACATGGCCTCGTCGGTTTTGGCGGTGATCTCAGCAGTGGCGGTGTCCACCTTGGCAATGGCTTCGTTCAGCACGCCGTTTGCCTGATGGTAAACCAGCTCTGCCCGCTCCCGGGCGCTGCGCTCCACCTGCTGGGCGCGGCGGTAGAAATCCAGTTCCTCCCCGGCGACCTGACTGCCGCCGTCCGTCTCCGGCTGGGGTTCCTGCACGGCCTCAGCGGCCTGCATCTGCTCGATCTGGGCGCGCAGAGCGTCCCGTTCCTCGGTCATGGCGGCAAGCCGGGCTTCCAGTTCCGCGATTTGCGCAGCCTGCGCCTGAAGCTCTTCCAGCTGCCGGTGCAGGTCCTCCGTCTCGGCGGTCAGCGAATTGATCTGATCCTGATGCTTTGTGTTGATGTATTCCAGATAATGAACCACGTCCTGCCGGTTGAAGCCATTGAACGCGGAACGGAAATTCTGAGGTGCAGCCATAATAAAATCCTCCCTTTTCTGCCGCGGGGGTCAATATTTTTCAGAATTATACCACATATATTCCGAAAAAACAACCGTTTTCGCCGAACAAGGTCGGAAAACCAAAAAATATTTTTCCGCGCACCCCTTTACAAAAATGAAAAAGGTTGGTATAATACACAGGCTATCGATGAAATGCGCCAGTGGCTCAATGGATAGAGCATCGGATTCCGGTTCCGAGGGTTGGGGGTTCGAGTCCCTTCTGGCGTACCAAAGGGGAGTTCTTATAGGACTCCCCTTTGAACTTTTTGTGAACATTTTTCAGAAGCTGCACGTTGGTGTGCAACTTTTCTCTGTTTTGAAACTATGGATAGAAGGACTTTTTCCTTACTACAACATTCGGAGGTTTCTATGACAGAGGAAAACTACAATTACTGTACAAGTCAAACTCTCTTGCGTAACCAGTTCCCAGGGAAAGGGAAATGGAAAATTCCGGTATTACCAAAATTCCAACCGAAAGATGGTGATTTTAACGACCTTCTGCTGATCGGCTTTGACAAAACAAATCTGGAAGATCAGAATCATCTTGACCGGATGGTGCATTTTTTCCTGTATGATTACCGCTTTGAGCGGGTATGGAAAAATCCCGAGGCTGACATTGAAAAGCTGCCCCGATACCGGGCTGTGCTTTCTCCCGATTTCAGCATGTATTTGGAAATGGCACCTGTGATGCAGATGTATAATGTGTTTCGTAACCGCTGGTGCGGTGCTTACTGAGCATCCAAGGGTATACGGGTGATCCCAACCGTCAATTGGGGTGATGAATCCACCTTTGATTTCTGCTTTGACGGCATTGAAAAGGGCAGCGTTGTGGCAGTTTCAACCTACATGGCTTCCGAGCATGATCATCGAAAGGATCAGAAGGAATGGTTCATGGCTGGTTACAATGAGATGCTGCGGCGTATAGAGCCAGAGAGAATCATTTGCTACAACACCCCGTTTCCGGAGATGCAGGGAGACATCGTGTATGTGGATTATGAACGCAGTTCCTGGCGGTACATGGACTATGACCAGAAGGCAATGCCCCATGAAGATTTGGACTGCTATAAAATTGGTGGCGCAAATCACACGTTTTGTGATACAATGGACGTATACATGATCGGTAAAGGCGGCGGAAGCGCTTATGGTGGAAAATGGAGACCAAATCCCAATAAGTCGCAAGACCAGCGCTATCTGGGAAATCCCGGAGAAATCAAAAGAACGATAATGAATAACGGTGATGTTTACAAGACAAAAATGGGGCCTGATGGGCGGGCGGAAATGGAACGGCATGAGACAAATCACAACCGTGGAGATAAGCATACAAACCCACATGACCACAGAATTAGCTGGGATAATCCAGATGAACATCCGGTTCCAGGTCCGCCGATCAATTATCCGAATGGTGCACCAGAATTTAAGAACTTCAGCGAGGTGTTTTGCATGAAGGAAATAATTGTTCCATATGGCAGTATGAATTTTGAAACCATCAGTGAATTTAAGCGCAGCATCAACTGGGGTGCTGAGATTGAATTTGAGTGGAATGGGGCTGTGTTTAATATCATCAGATATGGTACCGATGGGAAAATAACAATCTACGCAGCAAATAAACCAGAAACTGAGAAAGTATGTGAGACGGCGGATGAGGCGCTGGAATACATGGTTGGCGATGATAGATTGCGGGACATCATTACCAAGGTTCATGTTGTATCCCGGTCGATTTGAAAAAGATGCCTATGTGAAGTGAAAAAATAGGAAATTTGATGCTCTGAAATCCAAAAAAACGTTGGCTTAACAGTGATAAGGAACTAATTTACTTATCAACTGTTAGCTGACGGTTT
>OKSC01003897.1_pt1 | contig 10522 bp, 9 predicted proteins | sample 1601161 | NCBI WGS metagenome assembly OKSC01 (sample SAMEA3541552, study PRJEB24748) | human gut metagenome | biome: human gut; feature: human-associated habitat; material: faeces | place: China | collected 2012
TTCCTTCCCACTCATCCAAATACTGCTTTCTCTCAATTCTTTGATTCTTATCTTTCCGTCAATTCCGTCCACCTTTTCACAACGAATCTCGAACCGCAGCTGTTTTCCGAAAACGAAAGAACGAGGAAAGACGCGCTTTATTTTCTCGGCGAAGCGATGAACGCCGCTAACGCGTTCGGCGCGAAGTACTATACGTTTCACGGCACGGCGCGCTACAAAAAAAATTCGAGAAGCGGCTTGAACGACAATTTCCCCAAAATCGGCGCGGCGCTGGAAGAAACGCGGCGGCTTTGCGAAAAATACGGCGTGGCGCTCTCGCTCGAAACGGTGGAGTGGTCTACGTATAATCGTCCGGGCGTGTTTAAAGAACTGCTGAAATACTGTCCGCGCCTTTTCGCCACGTTCGATATCAAACAGACGCGTATTTCGGGCTATCCCGAAAGCGAATATCTCAAAGAAACGGCGGGGCATATTTCGCACGTGCACGTATCCGATATCGATTCCTGCGGCAAAACCTGCCTGCCGGGCAGGGGAACGTATAATTTCGAAGATTTGTTCCGCCGCCTTGCCGATACGGGCTTTAACGGCGCGGTGCTGATCGAAGCTTATAAAGACGATTACGAAAACGTGGAAGAACTGAAAACCGCCGCCGTGTATCTGGAAGAAATTTTATATAAACTCAATCTGAACGGGTAAAATTTTGTCGAACGGAGGAAAGCTTTGCCGAACGCAAAAAAAGGTTTGTTCAACCCCGCAAAACAGCTTGACAGAACCAAAAAAAATTGATATAATCAAACACGTAAAAAAATAAACGCACAGGCAAAGGAAGGTGAGAAAAGAATGTCCACGGTAAAAGTCGGAGAGAACGAAAACGTTGAAAGCGCGCTTCGCCGCTTCAAGAGAAAGTGCTCGCGCGACGGCATTATCGGCGATCTTCGCAAGAAGGAATTTTACGAAAAACCTTCCGTAAGAAGAAAGAAGAAGTCTGAAGCCGCAAGAAAGAGAAACAAAAACTAAAACATGAATTCGCTTCCCCGCAAAACCTGCGGGGAAGCGAATTGCTTTATACGGACGCAAAAAACGTCGAAACCGCGCGAAAGATGAAAAATATAGCAAAAAAAAGGAGAAACAACAAAAGTGGCGGAAGCGCAGACATTGAAGAGCGCGGCGAAAAGCGCGAAACAACGTATGAAAAAAGGTTTTTGGGAACATTGCGAAAAAAGCGTACGCGAAAGCGTGGAAGAAGCGAAACGGCAGGGCGTGAACGAAAGCAAAGCCGAACGCTATTTCATCAAAGAAACGCAAAAGGCGATCGCGGGCGAAAAAGAGGACGAATTTTATTTGCGCGTGAAAGAAATGCTCCTTTCCGAGGGCGAAGTATCCGACGCGATCGGCAGACTCACCGACAGGGAATATTTTTCCACGCTTTCCTATGAAGAAAAGCAGCGCTACACACTCTCTTTAAGCGAAAAGTATCTGCGCGCGCTCGAACGTTTCCGCCGCGAAAGCGAATTCGCCTTTTCTTCCTCGGCGCAAAACGTCCGCGGCACAAGGTAAAAAACAGGGCGAAATATACTTGCCAAAGCGCGAACAAAATGGTATAATAAAGCAAAAGAATTTACAGGCGGTGCCGCGCAGCTTCTGTGCGGCACTCCGTTACGAAAAAGAAGAACCCGATGAAAAGTACCGAAGAATTATTGAAAGAACTCAACGAAGAACAAATCAAACCCGTCCTCGCCACCGAGGGAGCGGTGCTTGTTCTGGCAGGCGCCGGCAGCGGCAAAACCCGCGTTTTAACCACCCGCATCGCGTATCTGATGCAGGAAAAAGGCGTTTCGCCCCGTTCGATTCTCGCCATCACGTTCACCAACAAAGCGGCGAACGAAATGAAAGAACGCGTTTCCCGCCTCGGCGATACCGATGGCATGTGGGTGTGCACCATCCACTCCATGTGCGTGCGCATTCTGCGCGATTTCGCCGAAAGCGCCGGCATCAACAAAAATTTTTCCATTTACAGCGAAACCGAACGCAGCAACGTTTTAAAAAAGGCGTTCAAAGAAATTACGGAGGGCGACGAGCGCGACGACGAGCTGTTCAAACAGATTAAACGCAGCGTTTCCGAAGCCAAAACGGAGGGGGTAACGCCCGAAGAATACGCCGCCGCCAACCAAGGCGAGCACAATATCAAAATCATCACCCGCGTATTTTCGGCGTACGAAAAACACCTTGCCGAAAACAACGCCCTCGATTTCGACGATCTGTTAAGCCGCACTCTGAGGTTGCTTCGCACCGATAAAGAAGCGCGCGAATACCTCGGCGGCAAATTCCGCTACATCATGGTGGATGAATTTCAGGATACCAACGAAGTGCAGTTCGAAATCGTGCGGCTGCTTTCCTCCGTGCACGGCAACCTGTTCGCCGTCGGTGACGACGATCAGTCCATCTACGGCTGGCGCGGCGCGCGGATAGAAAACATTCTGCAATTCGAAAAGCAGTTTCCGTCGGCGCAGGTATTCAAATTGCAGCGCAATTACCGCTCCACGAAAAACATTCTCGCCGTGGCGAACGAAACCATAAAAAACAACGGCAGGCGCAAACAGAAAACTTTGTGGACGGATAAGGAAGAGGGCGAAAAGGTAAAGGTATACGAGGCGGAAGAGGAAAGCTACGAAAGCATGTTCGTCGCTCGTACCATCCGCGAACTCGTCCGCGAGGGGTACTCCTACGCCGATTTCGCCGTGCTCATGCGCGTAAACGCGCTCACCCGCTCGTTCGAACAGGAATTTTCGGCGGACGCGATTCCTTTCAAAGTATTCGGCGGCTTTAAATTCTACGACCGCAAGGAAATCAAAGATATGCTGGCGTATCTGCGGCTTGTGGCAAACCCGTTCGATAACGAGGCGTTGATCCGCATCATCAATTTTCCCCGCCGCGGCATCGGCGCGAAAACCATCGAAACCGTAGAGGACTATGCCGAGCAAAACGGCATTTCCGATTACGAAACGCTTCTGGAAACGCAGAACCTCGCGCTCAATTCCTCCGCGCGAGCGAAACTTGCCGAATTCGGCGGACAGATTAAAAACTGGATTATCGCTTCGGCGGAGCTTTCCGTGCTCGAACTCGTGAAAAAAATCGTAAAAGATTCCGGGCTTGATACGGCGTTTTCGGGCGATGACGACGAAAGCGTGAACAAAAAAGCAAACATCGAAGAATTCGTCAATTCCGTGGCGGATTTCGAACGCCTGAACGGCAACGCCGATCTTTCCGAATACCTGCAGCAGGTTTCCCTTGTTTCCGATACCGACGAAATGGACGAAACGGAATACGTAACGCTTGCCACCGTGCACGCGGTGAAAGGGCTGGAATTCAAATGCGTGTTCGTGGTGGGGCTGGAAGAAAACATTCTTCCTTCTTCCCGCGCGGAAACCGACGAGGACGCCCTCGAAGAGGAGCGCCGCATCATGTACGTAGCCGTTACCCGCGCGAAAGAACGGCTGTATCTCACCCGCTCGAAGAGCCGCTTTTTATACGGTAAGCGCGAAAGCACGGCGCGTTCGCGGTTTCTGAAAGAACTCGCCGGCGTGGTGGAACTCCCCAAAGATACCCGCACGGAAAATCTCGATCGCTACGGATTGAAATCCACCTACGGCGGTTACGGAAAATCGTACGGTTCGGCTTACGGCGGCGGGTACGGAAGTACATACGGCGGCAATTCTTACGGCGGGGGCAACCGCGGCGTAACTTCGGGGTATGCCGCCGAAACGCGCGATTCCGCGCCGATCAGAAGCACGTACAAGCCCGTTTCGGGCGACGGCGCTTCCGGCGGAATGTACGCCTCGGCAAACAGAAGCAAAAGCGCGGGCGGCGGCACGTTCACATACGGCGGCGTAGGCTCGCCGAATAAGTTCGGGGCCGCGAAAACGGCAGGCAAAGACGTGTCGGCGTTCAGAGAGGGCGTAAAGGTATCGCACCCGAAATTCGGCACGGGCACCATCGTGAAGGTTGCGGGAATTCAGGGCAACACGGTATTGCACGTGGCGTTCGAAGGCTTCGGTATCAAACAGCTTTCCGCCGCGCTCGCCCCGCTGAAAATCATCGGCTGAAAGGAGAAAAAACATGTCCCGTCAAAGAGAAATCACAGATCTGTTGAACAAATGGGCGTATGAGTATTACGTGCTCGATTGTCCCAGCGTACCCGACGGGGAGTACGATAAATTATACGACGAATTAAAGGCGCTCGAAGCGCTTTCCGGGGAGGTATACCCCGATTCTCCCACGCGCAGGGTGGGCGGCGAACCGATTGCGGCGTTTTCGCAGCACACGCACATCCGCCGCCTGTATTCGCTGGATAAAGCGGTAACCGACGAAGAACTGGCGGCGTTCGTTACGCGCGCGGAAAAGGCGGGCGCCGAAGAAAACGTCGCCCCCACGTACACCGTGGAATATAAATTCGACGGGCTTACGGTGTGTCTGACGTACGAAAACGGCGCGTTCGTCCGCGCCGCCACGCGCGGCAACGGTACCGTCGGCGAAGACGTTACGGCGCAGGTGCTCACCGTGAAATCGTTTCCGCTTTCCGTTTCGTACAAAGGCACGCTGGAAGTGCGCGGCGAAGCCGTCATGAGCCTTTCCGTGCTGGAAAAATACAATCGGACGGCGGCGGAACCCTTAAAAAACGCGCGCAACGCGGCGGCGGGCGCCATCCGCAATCTCGATCCCAAGGTTACGGCGGCGCGGCACGTCGATATTTATTTTTACGACGTGAATTACCGTTCGGAAGGCGAGCCTCTTTCGCAGCGGGAAGCGCACGAATTTTTAATGGCCGAGGGCTTCAAGGTGTTTCCGTATTTTAAGCTTGCGAAAAATTACGACGAAGTCAAAGCCGCCGTGGACGAAATCGAAGTGGAAAGAAAGCATATCGACGTTCTTACGGACGGCGCCGTCATCAAACTGAACGAACCTAAGCTGCGCGAAAAAATGGGGTATACCGATAAATTCCCGCGTTTCGAAGTTGCGTTCAAATTCGAAGCGGAAGAAGCGGAAACCAAGGTGGAAAAAGTGGAATGGCAGGTGGGCAGAACGGGCAAATTAACGCCTCTCGCGCTGCTCACGCCGGTAGGACTCGCGGGAGTAACCGTATCGCGCGCCACGCTGAACAATTACGGCGATATTTTAAGAAAGCGCGTAAAACAGGGCTCGCGCGTTCTGATACGGCGTTCCAACGAAGTCATTCCCGAAATTTTAGGCGCCGTAGACGAAGGCGACGGCGCGGCAATCGAAAAGCCCGTCGTCTGTCCCGCTTGCCATACGCCGCTTATCGAAACGGGCGCGAATCTGTTCTGCCCCAACCGCGGCTGCAAACCGCGCGTGGTGGCAGCGCTCGATCATTTCGCGGGGAAAAACGCCATGGATATCGACGGCTTTTCCGATTCCACCGCCACGCAACTGTTCGAAAAGGGATACGTGAAAACGTTTTCCGATTTGTATCGCCTGACGGCGGAGCAGCTGGAAACGTTGGACGGTTTTAAGGAAAAGAAGATTAAAAATCTGCTTTCGGCAATCGAAAAAAGCAAAACGCCCGCGTTCCCCGCGTTCATTTACGCGCTGGGCATCGACGGCATCGGCAGGGTGGCGGCGAAAGACCTCGCTTCGGCGTTCGGCGATTTCGAAAAATTAAAACAGACTACGGCGGAAGAACTGATACAACTCGAAAACATAGGGGGTATCACCGCGAACAACGTGGTTTCTTACTTTAAAAACGAGGACAACCTGCGCGAAATCGGGCAGCTGTTCGAACTGGGCGTGCGGATAAAACAGGCGGAAGCGAAGAACGAAAGCGGTATATTTTCCGGCGAAAAAGTGGTGCTCACGGGCAGCATGCAGGCATATACGCGCGGCGAAGCGCAGAAACTTATCGAAGCGGAAGGCGGCGAATGTCAAAGCGGCGTTTCGTCGAAAACCACGTTGGTCATCGCGGGCGAAGAAGCCGGAAGTAAACTGGAAAAAGCGCAGAAACTGGGCGTCAGAATCATCGACGAGCGCGAATTTTTGCGCCTGCTGGCGGAAAACAAGCGGAACGAAGAAGAAAACGCCGCGGAAAAATAAGAAAAAATCGAAAAAAATAAGCGGAAAGCTCGCGCACGCACGCGATACCGCTTGTTTTTTTTCGGTTTTTCTGCTATAATTGTATGCAAGGCTTCCCCCAAGGGGGAAGCTGACTGCGAAAGCAGGCTGATGTGGGGATAGCAGCCTTATATGGGGAACATAGCCTGAGGAGATAAACGAAATGTACAGCATGACGGGGTACGGCAAAGGCACGTACAAAAACGAAAACGCAGAAGTTTCCTGCGAAATCAGAACGGTGAACAACCGCTATCTCGATCTTTCCCTGAAAATGCCGCGGCAATTTTTTGCTTACGAGGCGGAATTAAAAGAACTCGTCAAGGAAAAAATCACGCGCGGGCATGCGGAAATCGGCGTCGTCTATAAAGATAAACGCGATAAGAGCGTTTCGTTTTCGGTGAATCTTCCGCTGGCAAAAGCCTACGCGAAAGCCGCGGGCGAACTGAAAGCGGCTGTGCCGGAAGCGGAGAACGATCTTACGGTTTCCGCGCTGCTGCGTTTGCCGGACGTGCTTTCCGCCGAAGAGAGCGAAGAAGACGAACACGCGATCGACGCCGTGAAAGAAGCGCTGAAAGCCGCGCTGGTAAATCTGAACGCCATGCGCGAAAAAGAGGGCGAAAAGTTGAAAGCGGATATGCTTTCCCGCGTGGATACCGTCGAACGGCTGGTGGGCGACATCGCCGCGCGCGCGCCGCTGGTGGCGGAAGATTACCGCAAAAAGCTGAAAGCGCGTATCGAGGAGGCGTTGAACGGCGCCGCCTACGACGAAACGCGGCTGTTAACCGAAGTCGCCGTGTTCACCGATAAATGCAATATCGACGAAGAACTCACAAGGCTTCGTTCGCACATCGCGCAGTTCCGCGCCATCTGCGAAGAAAAAGTGGTGGGAAGAAAACTGGATTTTCTCGTGCAGGAATTCAATCGCGAGGCAAACACGTCCTGTTCGAAGAGCAACGACGCGCTTCTCACGAAAACCGGACTCGCCCTGAAAAACGAAATCGAAAAAATCCGCGAACAGGTGCAGAACGTAGAATAAACGTTTGCTTGCACGCGCAGAACGCACGCACAGGAAGAAAGGAGAGCAACGCAGAAGATGAATACCGTACTTATGGCAATATCCGGTCCGTCGGGCGTAGGCAAAGGCACCATCGTAAAAGAATTTTTGCGCCGCCGTGCCGACGTAGGCGTATCCGTTTCCTGCACCACGCGCGCGCCGCGGGCGGGCGAAGTGAACGGCAGAGATTATTTTTTCATTACGAAAGAGGAATTTCTGCGCCGCAAAGACGAAGGCGATTTTCTGGAATGGGACGAGCATTTCGGCAACTATTACGGCACCCCGAAATCGTTTGTGGAATCGGAGCTGAAAACAAAATCTCTGATTCTCGAAATCGACGTGGTGGGCGCGCTGAACGCCAGAAAACACTTTCCCGAATGTAAGCTGATTATGGTAACGCCTCCCTCGGTGGAAGAATTGAAAAAACGTCTGGAAGGCAGATGTTCGGAAACGAAAGAGGAAGTGCAGACGCGCCTGAAACGGCTGGATTACGAACTTTCGAAAGCGCCGGAATACGATTATATTCTCGTAAACGACAAACTGGAAAGCGCCGTGGACAGGCTGGAAAAAATTTATCTTTCCCTTCTTGAAAAGAAGAACGAAAACTAAGCCTTGATAACGGCTGCCGCCAAAGGCAAGCCGTAGGAACAGCCGACCGACGGCGAAAAAAACAGCCCGATTCGGCGGCAAAACAAAAACCTCGGAATTTATCATCCGCGGCGCGGCGGTTAAATCCCCGCAAAACGGTTATAAATAAAATAAGAACAAACCCGGAAAAAGGAGATACAAATATGATAAACGAACCTTCTGTAGACAGCATGATCAGAAAATTAGGCACGAAAGAAGAACCCGTCAGCCGTTACGCGCTGTGCACGGTGGCGTCCAAACGCGCCCGCCAGATTATCGAAGAGGAAAGAAACGCGGGCATCCGCGATTTCGCCGGCAGAGATAAAGAACTTCTTGCCGCCTGCAAAGATATCGACGAAGGCAGAGTAGTTATCGCCAAAGACTAACGGCAGCCGCACAATTCCGCCCCGAAGAAACGTCGGGGCGCTTTTGCTTGTTTAAGCCTGCCGCACGGCGGAATAACGGCGGAATAACGGCGGAAAATAAGGAACTCTTGAAATTATGATCGCGGACGTAATCGTAGACATCGCCGCAAGCGAAACGGACAGAATATATTCATATCTTTGCGACGATACCGTCGCCGAAGGCTCGCGCGTGTACGCCCCGTTCGGGGGCAGGGTAACGGCGGGTTTTGTCGTGGCGCTCAGAGATAGCTGCGATTACCCCGCGGAAAAATTGAAAAAGGTAACGGCGGCGGATCCGATGCCCGCGCTGAACGCGGAATGTCTGTCGCTCGCCAAAAAAATCGCGGCGCGCTACGCCTGCCCGCTGGCGGCGGCGCTCAGGCTGTTTCTTCCCGCGGAAATGCGCAAAGGCAAGGTGCGCGAACTGAAAAAACGTTACGCCGAGCTTTGCGTTCCGTTTGAGGAAGCCAAAGAAAAATGTCTTGCAGGCATGAAAATCTTAGTCCGTGAAGGAAGTGCCGCAAGGAATGTAGAAAATATAGTTCCAGGACTTGTCAAAGAACCAGAATTTATTGCACATTTTATGTTCTGTACCGATGATAAACATCTTGATACTATTGAAAATGAAGGACATATTAGTTACAATATAAAGAAGAGTATCCAACTTGGGATCAAGCCAATATCAGCAGTAAGAATGGCAACATATAATGCTGCAAAGACATATGGATTAAATGATATCGGAGTATTAGAAGAGGGAAAAGATGCGGACATCGTGGTCCTTGATTCTTTAGAGAGTGTCGAAGTACATTCTGTATACAAACAAGGAAGAATTGTGAACACGGAATTCTTTACAAAAGAAGCAAAACCAGTGAATGAATCCATGCTTCATACCGTTGTATTAAAGGATATCTCCAAAGATAAGATTCAGGTAGAAGCAGAAGGTAAGATCCCTGTGATCGGAATGATCCCAGGGCAGATCGTCACGAAGTTTTTACAGGAAGAGGTTCCATCAAAGGAGGGGTTATTTACTCCAGATAGTGAATATTCCAAACTATGTGTATTTGAACGTCACCGCGGAACAGGTAATGCAACTGCGGCACCGATCAAGGGATATGGGATCACCAACGGTGCGATCGCAACATCTGTAGCACATGATTCACATAACATCATTGCGGCAGGAGATAATGACGAAGATATCATCAAAGCTGTACAGACGATAGAGGAGATTCAGGGAGGATACGCACTGGTATCTGAAGGCAAAGTTTTAGGTACTTTACCGCTGACGGTTGCGGGGCTTTTAAGCCAGAAACCGGCGAAAGACATCCAGAAAGGTATCGATGAGCTGTTACAGAAAGCATGGAAACTAGGAATATCCAGAGATATTGATCCATTTATCACATTATCATTTATGGCACTTCCAGTGATTCCATCATTAAGACTGACAGACCTTGGACTTGTGGATGTAGATACATTTCAATTATTAAAATCATAAGGAAAGAAGAAGGGCACAATGGCAAGACGAAGAAAAAGAAGACGCATCAACAAAGGAAGAGTTGCAGCATTACTGATCATTATTCTGGTGATCGCAGCAGGAATATTTTTTGTAACGACAAGATTTGGGAGAACAAGTTATGCATCAGTGAACAAATCCATGGGAGAATACATGGTAAAGGCAAATGATGATCTGCTCGGTAAAGGAACAGACAAAGAATTGAAGAAATCACTCTACGTTCCAAGAAAGATTGATAAGACAAAGAAACTGATCGCATTTACATTTGATGATGGTCCATTAAAAGGAAATACAGAAAGAGTATTAGCAGCATTAGAGAAGAACGATGCAAGAGCAACATTTTTCATGTTAGGACAGAATGCAAATTATTATCCAGAGACAGTCAAGAAAGTCTTAGAGTCAGGTAATGAAGTATCAAGCCACACATGGAATCATACATACCTTCCAAAGTTAAGTGCAGCACAGGTAAGAGCACAGGAAGACAAGACAGCGAATGCGATCTACAAAGCATGTGGAAGTAAACCAGTCAGCGTAAGACCTCCATATGGAGCGATCAATGAGAATGTTAAAAAAGGAATTGATACACCACTGATCCTTTGGAGTGTTGATACCTTAGACTGGAAGACAAAGAACACAGATGCGACTGTTAAAACAATCTTAAAACACAAAATATTATTTCCAGCAATCATTGTCATTTGACAATGATAGTAGTTGGACAACCATTCAAAAGATAACTTTAGCTGAAATTCATGCATATTTGAATGAGACGGATTCAGCACTTTTTTTATTGAAAGATGTGAAATC
>OKSC01003908.1_pt1 | contig 10509 bp, 7 predicted proteins | sample 1601161 | NCBI WGS metagenome assembly OKSC01 (sample SAMEA3541552, study PRJEB24748) | human gut metagenome | biome: human gut; feature: human-associated habitat; material: faeces | place: China | collected 2012
GGAGAACCACTTCCTGCCCGACGTCACCTCCATCCCGGAGGACGCGTACCGGCGTGGAGGATGGATCTGCACCGTTCAAAAGAATGTCCGCAATCATGTCCGCCGTCTCGCGGCCGAGGTTTGCGTAGTCCACACCATAACCGAGGAACGCGCCGTTGAGCGCAAAGGAGTCGGCGCCGGTATACTGCGGGATGCCCGCATCGATGAACGTCTCGTAAATGGCAAGCTCGGCTTTCATGATGGAGTTGTCGGTCGGGGTAAATACGGCGTCAACGCCGTCGGCAACCATGGCCTGCGCAGCCAGCATGACTTCGTCCGCCGTGCTGCCGGTGTGTTCAACGTATTCGATCCCGTTCTCGTCCAGATAGGCCTTGGCGCTGGCAATGGCAGCCGTCGAGGAATCCTGTCCCGCGTCATACAAAAGGCCGATTTTCGATGCATCCGGGTCAGCCGCGAAGATCAGTTTCATGACGGCGGCAGTATCCAGATAGTCCGATGTCCCGGTCACGTTGCTGCCCGGCGCTTCCAGCGACTCCACAAGACCCGCGCCGATCGGGTCGGAAACAGCGGCGAAAACAACGGGCGTTTGGCTGTCCTCCGTGGCCGTCTGCATGCGCATGGCGACAGGCGTGGCAACGCCGACGAGAAGATCGGCGCCGCTGCTCTGGAAGTTTGCGATGATCTGCTCCATCACGGTGGCGTCCGCGTTGCAGTTATCATAGTCGACCACAAACTGCACGCCCTTCTCCGCACTGATCTCCTCCAGCCGCGCCTGAATGTTTTCCACGATCTGGTTCAGGGAGGCATCGTCTACATAGTTACAGATGCCGATGCGGAAGGACTGCGGCTCCGCCGCCGGTCCGGAGGCACCGTCCGCAGTCTGTGCAGGCTGTGTATCGGACGAGGCGTCCGATACGGTTTCTCCGGCGCCGCAAGCCGTGGTCATCAGCAGCAGGGCGAAGACCAGGACGAGGACGGCAAGGTTTTTCAGGTTCAGGTTTTTCATGGTGATTTCCTCCATTTTTGGCATTTTGCCATGGTATTTTCGGGTGGCGGATGGAGGAGCCGCTGCCAACGGCTGAATTTGGAGTATAAAAAAACAGCCCCTTATCCCCTATGGGACAAGAGCTGTACTCCTGCGATACCACCCAAATTGACGCTTTCGCGTCCGCTCGCTCATGCGCACCATCATGCGCATCCCGGTGGATAACGGGTGGGCACCCGTCGGTTCCTACTTGCATCCATACGAATGTGTTCAGACCGCCCTCAAAAGTCCATTCCCCTTACGCCGTTCCGCTGCACTCACACCATCGGCAGCTCTCTGAAGGCCCGGTTTTGCAAGGGCACTCTTCTTTCTCAAAGGTTTCGCTGGTATTTTCTTGTTGGCGTCATTATAGCCGCACTTCACAAACCAGTCAATTGTCAATTTAAATGAAAAAAGTGCGCCGTCAGGCTGCGATTTTCTGTATCCGGTTTAGCGGCGGGCAGCGGCTTGCTTTATTCCGTCGGCTTTGCTATATTGGATCCGGCGGTGAAAGAACTATGAAAAAGCTCCTCGGCTTCTTCCTCGCAGTCTTTATCCTGGTTTCTCCGGCGCTGGCGGCGGGCGGCAATACGGTCGTTTACATCACCCGCACCGGCGAGTGCTATCATACCGGCTCCTGCCGGTATCTCAAAAAAAGCAAGATCGAAATAACGCTTGCGGACGCCGTTGCGCGCGGCTACCGCGCCTGTAAGGTGTGCTGTCCGCCGAGTCTGGACGGCGAGGAGCGGCAGGGGCATGCCTTCGCGGGGAGCGGACAGGCGGGCAGTACGCCGTCTTCATCTCCGTCGGCTTCCCCGACGCCGACAGCCGCACCAACGCCTGCCCCCACTCCGACACCCGCCCCAACGCCGGCGCCGGACCTTGCGGCCAAGGCATCCGGCGCGGGAAGCGGGCTGTTCTGGGCCGCCGGCGGTGCGGCCGCTGCGGCGGGCGTCTACACGCTTTCCGGCGCTGTCAAACGCCGCTTCGGCAGGGCGGCGAAAAAGAAATAAAGAGCAATAAAATGGCCGGATGCAGACGCATCCGGCCATTTTTGTAAGCCAAAGGATTTCGCTTGGTCAGGCTTCAACGCCCTCCTGCCGCAGCAGCTCTTCCATCCGCGCTTCCAGCGCCTCGTCGGTGCGGAACAGGCGGACGTATGCTTCAAACTCGGCGTTCAGCTCCGCCGGGGATTTCCCGTATACCTGCTCCATGACGGCGGCGGGGTTTGGCTGGGAGTACATTTCCCTGTACCGCTCTCTGGTGTAGACCGTGAGCAGCCAGTCGGTGAAAGCGCCCGCGATGGGGTAGGTGAAGGCACAGTCGTGCTCAAAGAAAAACTCCCGCTCCAGCAGCCTGTCCATCGGCAGATACCGTCCGGTTTTGAGATAATAGCCCGTCCAGTCCAGATTTTCGATGCCCCACCACTTGCGGTCAAAGTACATGGCCAGCCCCTCTGTCACGGCGGGACAGACCGGACGGTTGTGGACAAAGCTGATGAGGTGCGCATCCTCGTGGAAGCCGACGCACTGGACAGCGTCGTTATACACGGCGTAGATGCGGCTCGGCAGGTCGGCAAAGCCGTTGCAGGGCTCGTCGTCGCCGCAGATGCGTCCTACCTCCTCCGGCGAATCGCAGAGGAAGTACTCGATCTTGAAGTCCGGCGTAAGACCCAGCACGGCGCAGATGTGGGAGAAGCAGCTCTCCTGCAGCGCGGCGATCTTCTCAATATCGCGCTCCGCCGGGGTGTTTGCGCCATAGTGAAAAGTGTAGTGTTCCGTTTCAAATGTCTGCATGGCATACCTCCAGGACGTAATTTAAACGGTTTAAGGGAGCTCCGAGGTGCAGTGCGGGCAGCGTGTGGCGTCGATGGCGATCTCACTCTTGCAGTAGGGGCAGACCTTCGTTTTCGGCGCTTCCGGAGCGGGCGCTTCCTTTTTCCGGCCAAGCGTCATGATCTTCTTTACAAAGAGGAAGATTACAAACGACACGATCAGAAAATCGAGCACCTGCGAGAGGAACGAGCCATACTTGAGCACCGCCGCGCCCGCGGCCTCCGCTTCGGCGAGCGTGGCGTAGGTATTCCCGTCGAGCGGGAGAAAAAGATTGCTGAAGTCGATCCCGCCGGTCAGCACGCCGACGAGCGGCATGATGACGTCGTTGACGAGCGATGTGACGATCTTCCCGAACGCGCCGCCGACAATGACGCCGACCGCCATATCGACCACGTTCCCCTTTACGGCAAATTCCTTGAATTCCTTGAGTAACGTTTTCATAGTATCGCCTCCGCGATGCATGATAGCAGTCCGCCATTCCGAAGTCAATGAGTTAATTATGACTAACTAAAGGAAGCCTGTGCTAATATTTTGCTGAAAAATGCAAATATTAACAGAAAATCTATTGACAATGCCGGAACATAAAGATAAAATGCGGGCGAAATCCCAAAAAGATAAGGAGGATACTTTCATGAATTGGGGTAAAGTTGGTCTTTTCGCGGGCGGCGTGCTGTTCGGCACGGCAGGCATCAAGATCCTCACCAGCCGCGACGCGAAGAAGGTCTACGCTTTCACGACCGCGGCGGCGCTGCGCGCCAAGGAAGCCGTCATGACAACCGCGACGAATATCCGCGAGAGCGCGGACGACATTCTCGCCGACGCGAAGGCGCTCAACGAGAAGTATGCCGCGGAGGACGCGCCCGAGACGATTGAGGACGCCGCGGAGTAATTCGCCATGAAATGCACGATCCTGCACGATACGGCGGGACGCATCCGTGTCCATCTGGAGCAGCCGCGCATGTCGCTGCTCCAAGCGGACATTCTGGAGGCGTATCTGCGAAATACTCCCGGCGTTGCCGATGTGACGGTCCACGACCGCACCGGCAACGCTACGATTCTTTATACCGGTCAGCGCGCGCCCATCGTCGCGGCGCTCGCCGCGTTTTCCTATGAGAAGTCGGCGGCGCTCGCGCCGGAGCACAGCGTCCGCGTGCTCAACCGCGAGTACGAGGGAAAGCTCATTTTCCGCATCGTCCGCCGGTATACATTGAAGCTCATCCTGCCCGCGCCATTGCGCGCGATCCGTACCGTGATCCGCTCGCTCCGTTTCCTGCGCGACGGCATCCGCTGTCTGCTGCACGGGAAGATCGAAGTGCCGGTGCTCGACGCGACAGCCATTGCCGTATCGATCCTGCGCGGAGACTTTGAAACGGCGGGTTCGGTCATCTTCCTGCTCGGCATCGGCGAGCTGCTCGACGAATGGACGCACAAAAAGTCCGTCGCCGACCTTGCTGGGACGATGGCGCTGCAGGTGGACAAGGTCTGGCTCGAAACGACGGACGGCAGCGTGGCCGTGCCGGTCGGCGACGTGCGTCCCGGCGACCGGATCATCGTCCGCACCGGCGGCATGATCCCGCTCGACGGCCATGTCGTCGCGGGGGAAGCGATGGTGAATCAGGCGTCCATCACCGGCGAGGGGCTGGCCGTGCGCCGCACGGCGGGCAGCTACGTCTATGCCGGGACGGTCGTGGAAGAGGGCGAATGCACGATCCGCGTCGATAAGAGCATGGGCTCGGGACGCTACGACCGCATCGTCCATATGATCGAGGAATCCGAAAAGCTCAAGTCCGACACCGAGGCGCAGGCCTCGCATCTGGCGGACAGGCTCGTGCCGTACAGTCTCGGCGCGACGGGGCTTATCTGGCTGCTGACGCGCAACGTCAACCGCGCGCTCGCCGTGCTGATGGTCGATTTCTCGTGCGCGCTCAAGCTCTCCATGCCGATCGCGGTGCTCTCCGGCATGAAGGAAGCCGGCATCCATCACATCTCCGTCAAAGGCGGCCGCTTCATGGAGGCGGTGGCGCAGGCGGACACCATCGTCTTTGATAAGACCGGTACGCTGACCCATGCCGCTCCGCGCGTGGCGGCAGTCGTGCCGTTCGGCGGCAAGGAAGAAAACGACATGCTCGCGCTCGCTGCGTGTCTTGAAGAGCACTACCCGCACTCCATGGCCAAGGCCGTCGTGGCCGAGGCGGAAAACCGCCATATCTCCCATGAGGAACGCCATTCGAGCGTGAGCTATATCGTCGCGCACGGCATCGCAAGCAGCGTGGACGGCGAAAAGGTCATCATCGGCAGCCACCACTTCGTGTTTGAGGACGAGAAGTGCGTCATCCCCGCGGGGGAAGAGGAAAAGTTTGAATCGCTCCCGGCGGAGTATTCGCATCTCTATCTCGCCGCGGGAGGTGTGCTCGCGGCGGTCATCTGCATTGAGGACCCGCTGCGCGCGGAGGCTGCCGACGTTGTCCGGGGGCTGCGCTCTCTCGGCTTTACGAAGCTTGTTATGATGACCGGCGACAGCGACCGCACGGCGAAGTCCGTAGCGGCGGCGGTCGGCGTGGACGAGTACTACTCCGAGGTCCTTCCGGAGGATAAGGCCAACTTCATCCGCCGCGAGCACGAGGCCGGACGGCGCGTAATCATGCTCGGCGACGGCGTGAACGACTCCCCGGCGCTCTCCGAGGCGGACGCCGGCATCGCCATCCGCGACGGCGCGGCCATCGCCCGCGAGGTGGCGGACATCACCATCGGCGCGAACGACCTCTATTCGCTTTTGACACTGCGGCGGCTCAGCTGCGCGCTCATGGACCGGATCCACACGAATTACCGAAACATCATCGGCTTCAACTTTATGCTGATCTGTCTCGGCGTGGCGGGCATCCTGCCCCCGGCGACCTCGGCGCTGCTGCACAATGCGTATACGCTCACCGTGAGTCTCCGGAGCATGACGCGCCTGCTGCCTCCGGCGGAAATCGAATAAGCGCGAAAATCGGCTGTTTCGAAGAAAAACAGCCGATTTTTTACCTGTTCTGGCACGCAGACCAAAATGTCTTGCAAAGCGTGCGCTGTTCCTGCATAATACAAAGTAAATACAGGGAGACCCGCCCGAGAGACAGAAACAGGGAGGAACAAAACCATGAAGCATCGTATTCTTGCCGCCATGATCTGCGTCTGCGCTGCGCTGACGAGCCTGTGTGTTCCGGCGCTGGCCGACGATGCGGAAGCGGAAACACCCGTACCCGTGGAAGCAACGCCCGCGCCGGTGGAAGCAACGCCTGCGCCAATTGTGGAAGAGTCGGAGGAACAGCCGCTGGAAGCGGCGAACGTTCCAAGCGTTCGGGCGAACTGGAAAGATCCGAAGATCAACGGCACGTTTCTCGAAGTTGGTACCTACTATAAAAACGATCCGTCGGATAACCGCGGCTTTTCCGAAGCAACGGCGGATGATTACAATTTCTATTTTGACGGCACGACGCTGTTTTTGCGAAACGCCGATCTTAAGGGAACGGGGAAACAGCCGATGGGCTCCGCTTTACTCTCGGTCTTTATCCCGCTTGTTATAGATCTGACGGGAGAAAACCGCTTCAGCGTGAACACCTCATACTATCCGATCTCCGCTCCGAACATTACCATTCGCGGTAACGGTTCACTCACGTTGGTTGGCGAAACAGTGTACATCACCAGATTGACGATGGAAAGCGGAACGTTCATTACCGACGATCTCCGACCGAGCTCCTCTGCAGAGGGAAGAGGGCTTTATTTCAACGGCGGGTGCTTTACTGTCAATAAGCATTTTGGCGGCCAGATGGGGCTGTATATCGGCGCGGAGTTCTACCGCTGGAAAACAGATCTCAGCAGGGATTATATGCCGTCTATCTTTGAGACGTGTCCCTATCCGGGCGGAATGCCGCTGAGCCTTGTTCAGATGGACGATCCGTTCCGTTCAAAGCTGCGCGTCAATCCCGCTACGAACGAGTGGGAGGTATCCTACGACGGCGGGACCACGTGGAAATCTCTCGGTGTGAAAGCCACCGGAGAGGACGGAAAGGACGGGCGGGACGGCCGGACGCCTTCCGTCGGTCCGAACGGCAACTGGTGGATCGGCAGTAGGGACACCGGCGTGAAAGCGGTCGGTACAGACGGACGGGACGGCGTCGACGGTAAGAATGGCGCGGACGGTCTGACGCCTGCCATCGGCGAGAATGGAAATTGGTGGATCGGCGATACCGACACCGGCGTAAAGGCCGGAGGTGCGGACGGCAAGGATGGCACGGACGGCTTGACGCCGACTATCGGTGAAAACGGGAACTGGTGGATCGGTGACACGGACACCGGCGTAAAAGCCGCCGCTGCGGACGGCAGAGACGGCGCTGACGGTAAAGACGGTGTCGATGGGAAGGACGGAGCAAACGGAAAAGACGGCGTCGACGGCAAGGATGGCGTTGACGGAAAAGACGGCACGGACGGCGCGCAGGGCGCGCCCGGCCTGACGCCCTCCATCGGCGGCAACGGCAACTGGTGGCTGGGCAATACGGACACCGGTGTGCGGGCTGCCGGAACGACCGGAGCCACGGGCGCTGCGGGTGCGACCGGAGCCACAGGAGCGACCGGCGCCGCCGGACGAAACGGTACGGACGGCAAAGACGGAAAAGACGGCGTCGGCATCCGGGAGGTATCGCTGAACGACTCCGGGGAGCTGATCGTCGCCCTCACGGACGGAACGGAAACGAATCTTGGCAAGATCACGGGAGAGGACGGCGCGCCCGGCGTCGGCATTTCTTCCGTGCAGGTGGGGGAAAACGGCATGCTCACCGTGACGCTCTCGAACGGGGAGAGCGTGGAGGCGGGCACGGTGTTCAGCGCGCAGGAGGGGAAAACGGTGAGAACCGTTTCCTATATCACCGCCGCAGCAGCGGCGCTGGCATTGCTCTGGCTCGCAGTGCTGACGACGCTTTTCGCCAAATCCCGCCGCACGGCAGTTCACAGATAAACCGATAAAATGTAAGAAAGACGGTTGCCGGTATAGCGCAGCCGTCTTTTTGCTGCGGATTCAGAAAAAAATGAAATCCGCTATTGACAGAAAGGCAGGGGAAACCTATAATCAAATTGTGATTGTAATCGGTTACAATAGCGTCGATTGGCAGGAGCCCGCGCCCTTGTTAATCGACCCTACAGGAGAGATAAATGAAGGCAACCATTAAGGATGTGGCGCGGTATGCCGGGGTATCCGTGGCGACCGTGTCCCGCTATCTGAATAAAAGCCCGCTGATCGCCGAGGCGTCTGTAGAGAAGGTGCGCGACGCGATCGAGGCGCTGGATTATCAGCCCAGCATGATGGCTCGCGGGCTTCTGCACGGAAACAGCAAGACCGTGGCTCTCGCCGTGGATTACAGTGATTCCGAGACCTACGGCAACGACTACTTCCTGCGCATCCAGTACGGACTCGAGCATGAGCTGAGCAAAAACGGATATTACCTGATGATCTGCCATATCGGCGGTGCGGACGGCGCGCTGACGCTTCGCTCGCTCATCAACGAAAATAGGATCGACGGTCTCGTGCTGCTCAGCGCGCTTGCAAGGGAAGAGGTTATGAGCATTGTGAACGAGAGCCGGATCCCGTGCGTGATTGCCGGACGGAGCGACGATCCCGACGCAGTCTGGGTCGATATCGACAACATCTCAGCCGGAGAGCTCGCCGCGCAAAGGCTCCTGGAAACGAAGCCCGCGGCGGTCGGCTTTCTCGCAAACAGCTTCGATAAAACATTCGTTTCCGAGCGCTTTTCTGGCTACTGTCATGCGCTTGCCGCGGCTGGGGTCGAAGAAAACCGCGCTCTTGTGAGCGATGGGCTGACGGACGCCGCGAGCATATCCGCCTTTGTCCGGCAGCATTTTTCCGACCTCTGCGATGCGTATGTCGTGTCTGACAGTACGATCGGATTCTACTTCCTGCGTGAGCTCTCCCGGCGCGGCGTCCGCGTTCCGGAAGAGGTACAGGTCATTGGTTTTGACGACAGCGTCCTTGCGGCGGCTGCAGACCCCGCGATGACGGTCGTTGAAATAGACGTAACAAATCTGGGAAAATCCGCAGCAAGGCTTCTCATTGCACAGCTTCAGGCAGAAGATCTGTGTCCGGGACAGAATCTTTTGCCTGCAAGGATCATCCATAGGGCTTCGACAAAATAACTGGGCTATATGCCGAGTTATTTTGTTGCCTCGAATTGTAACCGTTTACAATATGAGCTCCGCCGATTCGTGCGATCCGATACCTTGCTGCAAAAAACAAAAGGAGAATAACGTATGATGAAACGTCTGCTGACCATTGCGCTCGTTTTTGCCATGGCTTTTTCCTTCGCAGCCTGCGGCAGTGCTCCCGCGAAGGGGGAGACGCCCACCGCCGCACCCGCGACGGAATCTCCGGCAAAAACGCCGGCGGAGACGCCGGGTGAAGAGCCCGTAGAGATCACCTTCTGGCATTCCTACAGCGAGGGCGAGGAAAAGATCTTCACCGAAACGGTGCTTACCGCCTTTGCGGAAAAGTACCCCAACATCAAGGTAAATGCGATCCGTATGCCGTATGAGGGCATGGACGAGCAGCTCGTCACCGCGGTCAGCGGCGACGTTGCGCCCGACGTCATGCGCATGGATCTCACCTGGGTATCGCAGATGGCGAAGCTCGGCGCTCTTGAGTGTCTGAACGGCTACGATGGCTTCGGCGAGATCGCGGCGAACGCGCTCGAAGGCTCGCTGAACACCACGCTTTATAACGGCAAAAACTACGGTCTCCCGCTCAACGCAAACACCACGGTTGCCGTTTACAACAACGCCGTGCTCACGGAATACGGCTTTGACGCACCTCCGGCGACGATGGACGAGCTGCTCGCGGCGCGCGACAAAACCGACCCGGCGAACGACAAATACCTCTTCTGCGTTTCCGGTTCCTATAACTGGGCGATGCTGCCCTTTATCTGGACGCTCGGCGGCAGCGTCACCAATGACGCTTACACCAAAGCGTCCGGCTATCTGAACTCCGAGGCAACCGTAAAGGCGCTGGACACGATCGCCGGATGGTATAACGACAAGACCATCGGCCCCGCGATCCTTGGCGAGCAGCCGGACGGCTGGGGCGGCATTGAAGCGGGCAACTACACCATGTTCGTGGAAGGCCCCTGGTTCTTCAGCTCCGCAGATAAGATGGACACCTATACCCCGGCGCTCATCCCCGCTGTGGAGGGACGCAGCGTTTCCATTGTCGGCGGCGAGGACATCGTTATGACTGCCACCAGCTCCAAGAAGGATGCCGCGTGGACGTTCATCCGCTTCATGCTCGAGGATGAGCAGCAGGTGGCAATGGCGGCGGCAGGCATGATCCCTGTGACCGCAACGGCCATGGAGAAGGTCGACACATCCGCCAACCCCTATGTCGCCGTTTACATGGAACAACTCAAAACGGCGGAAGCGCGCATCCCCTGCTCAAGCTGGCCGACGATCGAAACGATTTTGAACACCGCATTTGAAAGCGTGCTCCGCGGCCAGATGACCTCGCAGGAGGCACTGGACGATGCCGCCGCGCAGATCGACGAGCAGCTTGCAGCCGAATAAGGCCGAATAGATAAGCAAGAAATATGTCCGCGGTTCGCCGGACAACGTCCG
>OKSC01003911.1_pt1 | contig 10507 bp, 12 predicted proteins | sample 1601161 | NCBI WGS metagenome assembly OKSC01 (sample SAMEA3541552, study PRJEB24748) | human gut metagenome | biome: human gut; feature: human-associated habitat; material: faeces | place: China | collected 2012
CTCTTGGGGTTCCAAAGGGGATATTCTCTTTTGCGAAAGAGAATATCCCCTTTGATTCTGCGGCGCGCACGCCGCATTTCCTCGCACCTGTGCGAAAAGCTTTTTCCCTTGTCAAAAATCTCTTTCTGAGCTAAAATATCCTCAATTTTTGTATCACAGGAGTTCCCCATGATCTTAAACCAGCGGCGTATTCCGATTTTTGACCCCTACTACCTTTCGAATGGAACCCACGCTTTGATTCGAAAGGAGAAATAAATGAACAACCCCATCAAATCGCTCAGTCGGCGCGAATGGGCGCTGTGGCTCGCCTCGCTCGCCGTTGTGCTCATCGCAAACCTGATGACGCCGGAACTCGATCCGCTTACGGTGACGGCGGCGCTTGTCGGCGTCACCTCGCTCGTGTTCGCAGCCAAGGGAAATGTCTGGGCGCAAATTTTAATGATCGTTTTCAGCATTCTGTACGGCGTGATCTCGTTCCGCTTCCGCTACTGGGGCGAGATGATCACCTACCTCGGCATGACGCTACCGATGGCCGTCTGGTCGACGGTCACGTGGCTCAAAAATCCGTCGAAGGAAAACGGCAGCGAGGTCGCGATCCAGACGCTTGCGCGCAGACACCTCGCGGCGCTGGCCGCCAGCACCGTGCCGTTGCGGCGGTGTTCTACTACATCTTAAAACTGCTCGATACGCCGAATCTCTTTTTCAGCACCGTGTCGATCATCACGAGCTTTCTCGCCGCAGCGCTGACGATGCTGCGCTCGTCCTACTATGCCGTGGGCTACGCGGCGAATGACGTCGTGCTCATCGTGCTATGGATCATGGCGTCGATGGAAAATCCGGCCTACATCCCCGTGGCGGTCAACTTCGCCATCTTCCTGCTCAACGACCTCTACGGCTTCATAAGCTGGAAAAAGCGCGAGGTCTTGCAGACGGCCTGACATGTTTATCGTGCAAAAAGGCACTCTCTTTTTTGAAAAGAGAGTGCCTTTTCCCTTTTACAGCCACGCTTCAAAATAGTACCACTTGTCGCTGATCTTCTTCGTCATACCGTGGTTATCGCCCTCGGCGCGCCACGTCCAGCAATTTTCGCCGTCCGGCACGAGCGTGACCTCCACATTCTGGAAGCCGCGCGGCACATCGTCAGGCGAATAGTAGCAGCCGTAATACTGGCGGCCATGCAGAATCGACGGGCCGAAGCAGAATTCGCCGATGGGATGCCCGCTGTCTTCTCCCCAGCAGTTGTAGTACTGAATGCCCAGACCGCCGGGATAGCCGCCGGACAGACCTGTGCCGAGCGATTCCTCCAGCACCTCTGCGTTTTTCGCCACGAAGCGGCTCACCCGCTGCTCGGGCGCGGTCCACCAGAACAGTGTGAGAATCGCCGCGGCCCACACGATGACCGATACGGCGCGTTTTGTCTTTTTGACGTTTTTCATACCGCTTTCCTTTCTCAGTCTGCCTCATAGCCGAGATAGGTCTCGAATACGCAGTCCATCGTCTCAAGGTCGTAGTACGAGGCGGTGTTCAGGTCCAGAACCTCAATGAGCCCGCCGCGCAGGGCGGCTTGCCGGTACCATTTTTCACCGTGCATCGTCAGGCTTTCGATGGGCGTGCCATCGTCTCGGTAATAGCGGAGGACAACGCCGTTTTCATCGGCGTCATACACGCTCAGCAGCCCCGGCGCATCGCTGCCGAGGGCTTCGTCCACCACAGGGTTCGCATTCTCGACGGCGTAGACCGGTTTCTCGTAATCGTCGGTGTTGTCCTCTTCCAGATCGTAGAACGCATCCCATGTCATCTCGCCGCGCTCGCCGGTGGAGAGGTCGTAATAGCGGATATTCTGGTTGTTATCCTCGTCGGTCCAAGCGGTCGCGATGCGCTCGCCGCGGCGGCTGCCTACGGTATCGTAGCCCCACATTATTCCGGAGATCATCCGCCCCGCTTCCTCGTCGGAAAGGCCCATCTCCTGATAGGATATCTTCTGCGTGACGTTTCCGGCGGTGTCCGTCACGGTCAGCGTGTCATCGCCGAAGAGCAGCAGGCCGTGCCTGTTCGCGCTCACCACGCTGTATTGCTCCTCCATGATCCAGCTGCCGTCCGCCGCTGCCACCGTGTAGCTCGGCGCAAAGCCCTCGATCTCGTTTGACGCTTCTCCCTGCATCAGAACAAGTACCGGCAGCGGGTGCCGCTCATAGTTTTCGTAATAGCTCGGATAATAGACGTTCGAATACACCGCATCCGTCACCGCCACGCCGTCGAGCGTCATCAGGCCGTAGAGGCAGCCTGTCGCGGCGGGCCAGTCGTCCATCAAGCGCCGCCCCGCATAGGGAACGAGCAGACCGTAGTCATCCGCCGCCTTCAGCTCGCCCATATATCCTTCACTCAGGCGCGCGCCGACCTGCGGCACGATCTTGGGGAAGGTCCCGACGTCGAGGATAGAGACATAGCCCTCCTTGGCGATGAGCGTCTGCCCCTCCTCGCCGAGCAACCAGTTGAAGAGCACCTTGTTCGGCGCGCTCTTAGGCTCGCCCGCCGGGATGACGACATATTTCGGGTTCACGAGCGGATAGGTCTCCGAACGGATGGTGTCGGGGTTCGGCTCCACGCCCTCAAGCTTCAAGAGCTTGAGCCCCTGCGCCATCTTCATCTCCTCGGCGTAGTAATAGACGCTGTAGCCGATGGCGCCGGGCGAGCCGTCAAAGCTCTTGACAGCCTCCATCAATTGCCCCATCGTGGTCACGATATACTCTGTCGGCGCTTCCACCATGGGCGTGCCCTGCATCACGAGCTTTTCCATCAGCGTCTGGCTGCCCGCGCCTTCATTGCGCTGCAATGCTGTGATGGGGCGGTCCTCGCCGCCAAGCTCTTTCCAGTTCGTGATCTTGCCGGAGTAAATGTCCCGCGCCTGCTCAACGGTGATCGAATCGACGGGGTTATCCTCGTTGACGACGAAGACAAAGGCATCGGTCGCAAAGGGCTGTTTCTCCCACTCGAAGTTCAGCTCCTTCTTCCGTGCCATGACCTCGTCGTTGGCCTCGCCGACGATCAGCAGATCCGCGTTGCCTTCGAGCAGATTGAAGTAGGCCGTCGTGGTCTTGTTGAAGCGGACAAGGTCCTGCACCTCCTCGCGGCTTTCGCCGAGGACCTCCGCGCACACGGCAAGCGCCAGCGGCACGGTGGAGGTCGAACCGTCCAGCCGCGGCAGGTCGTCCCGTGTGAAGGAAGGCCTGCTCACCTGCGGATCAGGAGAAGCAGTCCCGCCCTCCTGCCCACCGCAGGCGGCAAGCAGCGTCAGTGTCAGTACAATAGAGAGCAGCATCGCAAGGGGTCGTTTCATCGAAAGCACATCCTTTCCGAGTTGTTTCTATCCCTTATGACGCAAAAATGTGAAAAAAGTTCCCGCCACGCAGAAAAAATCTGCACAGCGGGAACGTATCTTTATAAATCGCCCGAAAGGCGCACGCGCGAGCGCTGCGCGTCGAAACCATCAGGGTAGCGGGCGGCTAATTTATCAAGATTCTGCTGCAAAATATCGTCCAAATCCAGATCAAGCGCGGTCGCCGCCTCGGCCAGATACCATGCCACGTCGCCAAGCTCTTTTGCAAGGTGCGCCCTGTCAAGCTCGTGCCCCTGTGCCAGCCATTTTTTCACAAGGTCGATGGCCTCGCCGCTCTCGCCGCAAAGGCCCATCACGCTGTTGATCAGCACGTCCTTTCGTGAAAGCGCGGGGTTGAGCGTCGCCATCGCCTTTTCCTGATATTCGTTCGCCGTCATCAACGCCGCTCCCTTCAGTCTTTTGCACTCAGTGCGACCGCATGGCGCACAAAGCTCATCGGCGGCACATAGCGCGGCAGCTTCATCTTAAACACCGTCTGCGGTGTGCGCGGCTCGTAGAGCTCGAAGCCCTCGAGGTCGTGCATCACGGGCGCGGTCATCGTGAACGGGCGGCTGTCGGGGCCGACGAGCTCGATCTCGTCGCCCGCGGCAAACTTGTTGCGAAGCGACAGCGTCGCGTTGCCGTCCGCATCGCAGTCCGTCACGACCGCGCAGACCTGCCAGTTGCGGATGTAGCGCGAATTGTCGTAATACTGCCCGGGCTGGCCGTAGTAGAAGCCCGTCGAATAATGGCGATGGCTCACATGCTCTACCTCATCGCGCCATACGGGGTCGACTTCCCTGCCCGCGGCGACGTCGTCGAGCACATGGCGGTACGCGCCCGTGACAATGGCGGCGTAGTAGGCCGACTTCGCGCGCCCCTCGATCTTGATGCAGTCGATGCCCGCGTCCATGATATCGTCTAAATGGTCGATCATGCACATATCGCGCGAGTTCATGATGTAGGTCCCCTTCTCATCCTCGAAGACGGGGAAATATTCGCCCGGACGTTTCTCCTCCATCAGCGCATACTGGTAGCGGCAGGGCTGGGCGCACTGGCCGCGGTTCGAGTCGCGACCGGTCATATAGTTTGAGAGAAGGCAGCGGCCCGAATAGCTCACGCACATCGCGCCATGACAGAAGGTCTCTATCTCCAATTCCTCGGGAATTTTCGCGCGCATTTCGCGAATTTCTTGTAAAGACACTTCCCTTGCCAGCACCACTCGTTTCGCGCCCAAATCGTACCACGCGCGGGCGCACTCGTAGTTTGCGATCGACTGCTGGGTCGAGATATGGCGCTCGCACTTGGGCGCATACTTCCCCGCGAGCGTAAACGCGCCGAGGTCGGCCAAAATAAGCGCGTCGACACCTGCGTCGTTCAAACGCTCCAAGTGCTCGGGCAGGCGCGCGACCTCGTCGTTGCGCGGCATCGTATTCACCGTCACGTGGACGCGCACACCATGGTCGTGCGCGAACTTCACCGCTTTGGGAAGCTCCTCCGGCGTGAAGTTGCCCGCGAACGAGCGCATGCCGAAGCTCGTACCGGCCAAATACACTGCGTCCGCGCCGTAGAGCACAGCCATCTGCAATTTTTCCATATCGCCCGCCGGGGCGAGGATCTCGGGTTTTCTTCTCATCGTTGTCCTCTTTCAAAGCGGCAGCGTGGCTTATGCCACGCTGCCGCGTCATTTTATGTTAGCCTGCGTACTGGCTGGAGCTGACGAAGCTCGAGTGCTCCGCGTAGGTCTTGAAGAAGTGGTGCACCTTGTCCTTGCCGAGGGCGTAGAAGTAATAGTTCGTCTGCGCCGGTTCGAGCGCCGCCTGGATGGAGGCGAGACCGGGGTTCGCGATGGGCGTGGGCGGCAGGCCCTCGTACATCGAGAGGTTGTAGGGCGTGTTGTAATTGAGGTCGCTGCTCGTGAGCGTGCCGGTGTAGTTGTCACCAAGGCCGTAAATGAGCGAGGCGTCGATCTGTAGCTTGTGATACGTCTCGCCGATGTTGTTGAGACGGTTATAGATGACCGACGCGATGTTCTCGCGGTCCGTGCCGTCCGTCTCCTTTTCGATGAGCGAGGCGATGGTCAAGATCTGGTTGAGCGAATAGCCGGAGGCCTCGACCTTCTGCATGAGCTCATCGCTCATCTTTGTATTAAAGTTGTCGAGCAGTCTCGACAGCGCGTGAGTCGGGTCCTCGTCCACGAAGAATTCGTAGGTATCGGGGAAGAGATAGCCCTCAAGGCGCGTCAGGTCGCCCTTCTTATTGTTGTCGATGAACGAATAGTTGAAGTCCGAGTTCATCGCCGCGTCGGTGAGCTTTTCCGCCGTATTGACACCATACTTGTCCATCAGCGCGATGATCTGGCGGACATTATAGCCCTCTGGGATCGAAATTTTAACGGTATTCGCCGTGAGCGACGCGTTCTTGTTGCTCATGCGGTTGATGAGCGCGTCGTAGTCCATGTCGCTGTCGACGGCGTAGGTGCCGATGCCGATGCGGCTTTCCGCGTGGCGGAGCCTGCCGAACGCCTTGAAGAACCACTTGTACTTAATGAGCCCCTCGTCGTGGAGCTTCGTGGCGATGGTGTTCAGGTTGTCGTCGCGCGTGATCTCGATAGTCGTCTCGACCGGTGCCTTGTTGAAAGAGCACATGTCGTTCGCCAGCAGCCAGCCCACACCGGCGAGGATCGCCGACGTGATGAGCACGAACGCGAGCCACAGCGTAAAGCGGCGGCGCTGCCCTTTCTTCTTCAGTTTTTGCCGCTCGGCGCTGCTGCGCGTGGAGCGGTGCTGCGTGCGCTGCTCCGCTTCGCGGACGCTCTCGGCGTCCCAGCGGGCGGTTTGATCGTAATTGTCCTCGTAGCTCATAGCTCCTCCTTGCTGATTTGAAATTCCCTCACCTTTTTCTATCGGTCAGGCTCACCTTTGCGCGCTCGCGCATAGGATAGGGCATGACAAGTGAGGTGAAACGAAAATGTGCAATAACAACAATAGCTGCGTGTGGCTGATCCTCATCATCATTCTGGTGCTGTTCGGCTGCGGCGGGTGCGGCAATGGCTGCGGTTGCGGCTGTGGCTGCAGCAACAACTGCGGCTGCGGCAACAGCAACGATTGCTGCTGCTAAGGCACTCTCCTCCTGTGAAGATGGGGCGCGTGAGCGTCCCCTTTTCACTTGCTTTTGATGTGGTCAAGCCTTCAAAAGTTCCGTCACGCGGCGGTAAATTTCCTCGTGTATGTCTTCGACCGTGCGCATCGCGCCGTCTTTCGAGCAGCCAATGCGCTGCCAGGAGCAGCGCTCGGCGACCTTTTTCGCATTCTCGCGGCACGCGCGCAGATAAGCTTCATCCTGCTCGTGGATGTCGGCCTTCGTGTTTGTCGCCTGTTCGCGCTCGCGCATCATCTTTTCGGTCAGCTCGGTCGGCACATCGAGATAAAAGACGAGCGACGGCTCGGGCAGGCCCAGAAGGCCGTATTCAAAGCCGAAAAGCCAGTCGAGATATTTCTCCCGCTCGCCGTCCGGCAGCTTGCCGGCCTGATGCACGGCGTTCGAGGTCGTGTAGCGGTCAGCGATCAGAAGTCCACCCGCCTCGTAATATTTGCCCCAGTCCTGCTTGTAGGACGCGTAGCGGTCGACGGAGTAAAACGTCGACGCCGCGTAGGCGTTCACATCGCTCGGGTGCGTACCGAACGCGCCGCCGAGGTACAGCTCGACAAGCGCGGCAGATTTTTCCCCGTAGCGCGGAAAGTTGAGCTTGCGGCAGTCGACACCCTCGCGCTGCAGCCTCTCGAAGAGCAGCTTGCTCTGCGTCGCCTTGCCAGAGCCGTCCGTGCCTTCAAATACGATCAGCTTCCCGCTCATTTGCGCTTCTCCCCCGAAACGTGGACAAGGAAGAGCGGCAGCTTCATCATACGGCCGATACGGGACGGATTTTTGATGAGGCGGTAGAACCATTCCAAATTATGCTTGCAGTAGAACTCCGGCGCGCGCTGCGCGACGCCCGCAAAAATATCCATCGAGCCGCCAAGGCCCATCAGCAGATGACAACCCGTCGCCTCGCCGTATTTCGCCATGAAGAGCTCCTGCTTCGGCGCGCCGAGGCACACGAGCGCCATGTCCGCGCCGCTCGCCTTGATCTCCGCGGCGATGGGGGCATCCTCCTTAAAATAGCCGTCGTGCGTGCCGGCGATGACAAGGCCGGGAAAGCGGTTTTTGAGATTTTCCGCCGCCTGCTCGGCAACACCCGGCTTCGCGCCGAGCAGGTAAACGCTCTTGCCGAGCTTGGCGCAGCGCTCGATCATGCCCGTGCCGAACTCGATGCCGGGCACGCGGCCTCTGAGCGGCTGGTGCAGAATTTTCGCGCCGTACACGATTCCGATGCCATCCGGCAGCACAAGGTCCGCGCCGTTGACGGCGGCGTTCGCCGCGGCGTCCGCGCGGCAGGTCTCCACGATCTCGGGATTGGGCGTCACGACATAGTGCGCACCCTCGGAGCACAAAAGCTCTTCCCCGCGCGCAAGTGCCTCGTCCATCGTCACATTATCAAAGCCAACGCCTAAAATATTGATCCGCATGATAGTCTGTCCGTTTCTTTCACATTTTTATTAAAGCAGTTTATTATATCACTCTTTTTTGCCGCTTTCAACCGCTTTGGCGCTTTTCTCCGGCAACTGCGAGAGGATGACCGCCGCAAGCATCAGCGCGCAGCCGAAATACTCGCGCAGGCTCATGCGCTCGTGCAGGACGATTGCCCCCGACACGACCGCAAAAAACGACTCAAGGCTCAAAAGCAGCGATACGACCGTCGGATCGCCGTCCTTCTGCGCAACGATCTGGCAGGTATAACCGACGCCGCCTGTCAAAATACCGGCGTACAGGATATAGGGAAGGCAGGTCGTGATCTCTTCCGCCGTTATCCGTTCGCCGAAGAGCAGCGCACAGATCCCGGAAATGACCGCAACGGTGATGAACTGAGCGCAGGAGAGCTCGATGCTGTCCACTCTGCTGCCAAAATGATCGATCACCATGATGTGGAGCGCGAAGGCAATGGCGCAGAGGAAAATATAAAAATCACCGTCCGAAAACGCAAGGCCCTCCTCGCCGGTGAAGCAGAGAAAATAAAGTCCTCCCACCGCAAGCGCTACGAAAAACCACACGCGTCTGCTCGGCTTTTTGCCGATAAACAGCCCGAACACCGGCACGAGCACGATGTAGAGCGCCGTGATAAATCCCGCCTTGCCCGCGCTCGTCTCCTTCATACCGTACTGCTGGAGGTTGATGGCCGCGGTAAGCATCACGCCGCAGGCAATGCCGCCGATCAGCAGCGTCTTTTTCTGCTCGCGCGTATATTTTTCGCGCGGATGCAGGCGGCGCGAAATGCCTACCAGCACAAGAAGAAAAAGCGATGCCAGGATCATGCGCATCATGCCGAAGGAAAACGTGCCCATCCTGCTCGCGCTGAGACTCTGCGTAACAAACGAGCCTCCCCAGATCACCGCCGCAAGCAGCGGCAGAACCACCTGGCGGACTTTAAGGTTTTTCATAGTTGCCTCCCGGATATCACACATGTTACAATGCAGAATAGCATATCAAAATACCGCATTTTTCGCAAGTATTCCGGCAGGAAAATTTGCACCGAACGGAGGCGCCCCATGCAGATCGACGACATTCTTCTGCTTCGCATGAACCGGCAGTATCTTTTTACCCCCGCAGAGGACGAACTCACAGTGCTGCGCGGTCTCTGCGGCTTGCAGGCGCAGTTTTACGGCAACTGCCTGCATGCGCTGCGTCTCCGCTGCGGGAAAGCGCCGGGTGAGGATATCCTGCGCACCTCCGCCGTCAAAATGTGGACGCTGCGCGGCACACTGCATCTGATCGCACTCGATGACCTGCCGCTCTTTCTCTACGATGGGCGCAGTCATTTTCTGCGTCCGTGCGACACAATGGAAAATGACGACCAGCTCTCCGCCGCGCGCAAGCGCGAGCTGGCCGCGATCATTTTAGACGCCGCCAAAAAAGGCTGCGGCGACCGCAAGGAGCTGCGCCTTCTCTGCCGCGAGCACGGCATGACCCCTGATGAAGAACAAAACGCGTTTGATCCCTGGGGCGGGCTGCTCCGCGCGCTGTGTGAAAGCGGCACGCTCGGCCACACCGCGCAGCAGAAAAAGGCCTTTCGCCCCTGCCCGCCGTTTGCACCGATGACAAAAGCCGCCGCCCTGCGCGCTCTCATGCGGCGCTATCTGACACACTACGGCCCCGTAACAGTACAGGACGCCGCATACTTCTTCGGACTGCCCCAGCGAGAGCTGCTGCCGGTCATCGAATCGCTCTCCCCGCAAGAGTTTATCTGTGAAGGTAAAATATTTTACAGCTTATGCGATATCAATATTATCGGCGACCTGTCCTGCTGCCGATTCCTCGCTGGCTTTGATCTGCTGATGCTCGGGTATAAGAAGCGGTCAAACCCGTTCCTGCCCGAAGAGGCTCTGCGCGGCGTGTTCACGCTCGCCGGTATCGTTCGGCCCAGTATTCTTCTTGACGGGAAGATCGTCGGCGTTTGGAAACGCCGCGGGAAAGCTGTTGAATTGACATGGTTAATACCTTTACAATCCTTGCAGCGCAAAAGAATCGAAGAGGAAGCTCTTCGGATTTTTGGAGATTCGGTCTCCAAACTGGTTTGGAGGGATTAAGTCGCGCCCGTTGGGCGCGAGGGGGATAGCAGCGCGTGCAGCGCTGCACGGATCAAAGGGGGGATTCTCTTTCGCAAAAGAGAATCCCCCCTTTGGAACCCCCAGAGAAAGGCCTTGGATTGGCAGTCTCAGGCTTGAACAACTCTGATGTCTCCGAAGTGAAAGTGCCTCGTGCGCGGCGTTGCCGCGTTAGCATTGCTATACGATTTGCCTCTGCTTCTATTATCCGCTGCCGCTCTGCCCATCTTGTAGAAGTACAGCCTAATTTCTGTCTACCTCCAGTCTCCACAATGCGGCGAGCGCAGCAATGCCGCTATTTCGCACGCAGTCTGCCGCCGTGCTAACGTCACACGCGCCCCACGGTAGTAGGGCGCGGTTGCAATCGGTGACGACTCGCAGAAGATTCATGGCGAAGCCATGTACACCGCACCCACACTGCGCAGCGCGT
>OKSC01003912.1_pt1 | contig 10503 bp, 6 predicted proteins | sample 1601161 | NCBI WGS metagenome assembly OKSC01 (sample SAMEA3541552, study PRJEB24748) | human gut metagenome | biome: human gut; feature: human-associated habitat; material: faeces | place: China | collected 2012
CGCGGTTCCGGGGCACGCCGACAATATGCAGGCGAAGGGATGTCACGCGCTGATCAAGGAGGGAGCCGCGCTGGTCGAATCGTTCAGCGATGTGCTCGACGTGCTCGGGGCCCGGGGCGGATACCTGCCCGGACTTGAGCCGGATGAGGTCTGCGAAGGAAAAGTCGCCTACGATCCGGGGTCGTCGAGCGATCTTTCCGCCGACGAGCGGAAAATCCTGAAGCTGCTCGGCGGGAGCGAGATGGCGCTGGAGGAGCTGGCCGGAGCGGCCGGATTTGAAACCGGCCGGCTGCTCGGCGTCCTGATGAGCCTCGAAATGAAGATGCTCGTCGAGCATGGCGCAAATCAGGTGTACCGCCTGATTTGAGCGTAAAATTTGTAAAAAAAACACAAACCGCACTTGCAAATGCGGCGACCCGGAAATATATTAAGAAATACTGAATCCTGAAAGGGCGTATAGCTCAGTTGGTTAGAGCGCCACGTTGACATCGTGGAGGTCACAGATTCGAGTTCTGTTACGCCCACCATTTTTTAATGGTTCGGGAACGGCAAGTCTTTATCAGGGCGTATAGCTCAGTTGGTTAGAGCGCCACGTTGACATCGTGGAGGTCACAGATTCGAGTTCTGTTACGCCCACCATTTACAACTACTACTCATAACAAGTTTCATCTTGAAGCCTATTTGAGTATCTGATCGTTCGACGCATTCAAGAGATTCGATTACTGACATGACTGAATTGCGTTTAGTAACAATATCTGCTTCACCAAGTGCAATTTATATCTCCTTCACGCTTGAAGTTTCTGGCATCTGATAGGTTTGTCTCCTTATGTTCATTTTTCAAAATCTTGTCATGGGCAGATATTGCGTCTTGTATTGTAAAGGGGCAGAGAAGCGTTCGGAGACAATATTCAAACTTGAAAATTGTACGTAAAATGGCGGATTTCTCTTTCTGATCATGACAGAAATTCAAAAGACCGCATGAGTTTTACAAACCGCAGCTCCAAGTGGTTTTGACAATCTGCCCATTCTTCTGCCAGACGAAAAAACGGCGGAACGGCCATGTGGAGCTGAAAACATATACCTCTTTACCCAAGACAAATTCCCGATTGCACATCCGGCTGTTTTGCACAAATTGTTCAAAATTTTCCTCATTGACTTCCGGTATATGATATTTCGGATTTCCGAAGTAGTTTTTATATTGTGCCAAGGAATGAAAAGAGCTGACATTCTGCCAGAGTTCCGTATTTCGCCGGTATGTTGACGAGAGAATTCCACTTCCGATTCCGATGAAGATTCCGGTAAAGACGCAGGCAAGCAGCAACCGCCGCATACTTTTCATGAATCCGGTGGAAGGCAATCGCGGAGATTCGCAACCCGTAGCGGCAAGCCAGGTCAGCGCAGCAATCAGAAGCATATAAAGAACATGGCGAAAAAGCATTGCGAAGGGATTGGTATAATAAAAGCTCCCGTTATCATGATAGCCGACATTCAGAGCTCCCACAATTTGTTCAGGTCCGAACAACAGGCAATCGCTCTCATAGAAGTTGCTTGCAGCGATAACCAGTAGAATCAAATACAGCAAACTCACCAGATACAAGGATAACTTCTTTACCGTTTTGCGTATAATGGGGTGTGCTGTATTTTCTGCATTCATTGTCTTTCTCCGGAGAGGACAATTTTACATAGAAAGATCGGCATAAAAATTCTAAAATTATTATACTATATCATTGCGGTTGCCGATTGCAAATTCGGGAGATATCTGGATATTTACGTACATTTTGAAGCAGGCGGGGAAACGTGAAAACGATCCTTTGCCGATTGCTTACGGCCTCCCGGATGAGCTTCCTGTTCCCGGCGAGCATTTCGGCATTTGCAATTGGTGAACAGTGGAATATAGTAAACCAACACTCTTTACACCAATTTTTCCATAAAAAATTATCCAACCAAAAGGAGACGCGCACGTAATTGGCAATTCGAAAATCCCAATTCGAACAAGATAACGCGTAAAATATGGAAAAAGGCAAAATTTTCCCCTGATCCGAATTTATCCCGGGAGCGGTTTTTTCGGCGTTTTTCTCTGCATGTGGCCGTTTCATCTCTTTCCTGCCGTAATTCCAATTGATTTTATTTGAAATTGATATGCTTCTATTTATATGTGTATCGATATTTTTTGAATTTGTAATCTATTGTTTCCCAATTAAATGCGGAAGTATTTGTTCCGTTTTCGGAAATCTGTGTTTGACAATGAATTCAATTTCTGCCATAATATTTGCAGAGCAATTGAATGGATTGCATATCACAGAGGTAATATGATTCAGCCAACGATGAAAAATCCGCTCAAGCACCGGCAGGTTTTCGACTACCTGTGCGAAGCGATCGAAGCCGGAATATTCGTTCCGGGCAGGCGGCTGCCATCCGAACGGATGCTGGCGGAAGAGCTCGAGGTGAATGTCGCGACCGTCCGCCGCGCGTTTCGTGACCTGATCGCGGGCGGCGTGGTCGAAAAACGGGTGGGGGACGGCACTTACATCTGCGTCCGGCCGAAGGGACCGCGCGAAAACATCATCAATTTCATCCTGTCGAACTACGAGGGCGACGTGCAGCGCGAGCTGGTCAAGCTTGCCGTGGAAGAGGGGAAGCGCCTCGGCGTCGGCTGCCGAATCAGCTATGCCGGCAGCGCGGACCTCGTCATGCAGATCCGCACCTTCCTGCGGTTCCGCCAGCCGACCGTCATTCTCGGGGACAGCTCGATCGGCGAAGAGGCGATCCGCGAGATCGGCCGCGCTCCCGGGCTCTTCGTCGTCATTGCGAACCGGCTCGACCATCTCGGCATCCCGTCGGTCATCGGCAACGACTATGCCGGAATCAACATTCTCGTGCACCGTCTGCGGGAGCTCGGTCACCGCAGCATCGCGCTGCTGCACAACAACTCGGGACATCCGATCGAGAATACGCAGATTGCGGTCTGGAAGTCCTGCTGCCCGGAGGCGGCCCGGCCGGAGCTTGAGTTCCGGGCGAACGTCCCCTCCGGCGAACATCCGGCCGAATATGCGTATGAGAAGGTTCTCCGTTCCCTGCCCGGGAGCGGGGCGACCGCACTCATCGCGCTGAACGACGAACTTGCGGTCGGCGCCCTGTCGGCGGCGGCGGAGCTCGGGCGTCCGGTTCCCGCCTCGCTTTCGGTCGTTTCGATCGGGGATTCGGTGCTCGGGCGTTTCGCAACACCGCCGCTGACGGAGCTGAATCCGAATCTGCCGGAGCATCTGCGCCAGGCCTTCAGCCTGCTCCGCCGCAACCAGGAACTCAGCTACAAGCTCGAACTCCTGCGCATCGTGGAGCCGGAGCTGGTCGAACGCCGCAGCACGGCCCCATGCGTTGTCGCGGAACGGATGGAACGGATCACAGACACTCCCCTGCAATCATAATAGAAAGGTTATCCGGATGAAAAAGAGTGGATTCACCCTGATTGAACTGCTGGTCGTCATCGCGATCATCGCCATTCTCGCTTCGATGCTGCTGCCCGCGCTGAACCAGGCGCGTGAGCGGGCTCAAGCGGTCAACTGCCTCAGCAACCTGAAACAGATCGGCACCGGGCATGCCCTGTATGCCGATGCGTACGACGGCTATGTGACGCCGGCGCATTTGCACCTGACCGGGCCGTGGCCGCATATCCTGGCCAAGCTGATGGGGCTCGGCGGCTCGAAGGCGTTCTGCTGCCCGACCGTGTCGAAGGATACTTACGCCTATGATCTCGGGAACAGTGTCGTTCCGGACAATCCGTTTCCGTCGGTGACCCGGCTCGGTTACAAGCAGAATACGCATCTTTCGGGCGACTCCCGCAAGGCGGACCGCAAATACACCAGGATTACGCAGTGGACGAAGCCGACCATGACGGTCACGACTTTCGACAACGGCTGGGATGCGGAGATCGTTGCCGCCTATTGGGATGTCGCCACCTTCTCGGGCGGCGGCGCGACAGTGCAGAAGATGCTCTCCTACAATCACCACAGCCGCGGCATGCACCTGCTGTTTCTCGACGGCCACGCGGCGCGCAGCACCGATCAGGAGATCAGCGCCTGGACCTTCACCTGGACCCGATGAATTGGAGAAAACTGCGATGCTGAAACTTGGAAATTATCTGTTGTGCGGCTGGCTGCTCGCCGCCTGGTGCGGATCGGCCGCGGCCGGGGTGCAGGCGGTTCCGGACCGGGATTCTTCGGTTTATGCGCCGGGGGAGGCGGTCCGTTTCGCGTTCCGTCCGGACGGGGCGGAGCGAATTGTCTGCCGCGTTCTGGACTTCGACCGCAAAACGGTCCGCGAGGCGGCTCTGAAGGCCGGGGAAGAGCTGCGGCTCGACACGCTGGAGAACGGTTATTACGACCTTGAATTCGAAGCGTTCGACGCGGCCGGGAAGCGGACCGGGCGCGGCAGTTGGCCGTTCGCGGTGATTCCGGAGGTCGATCGTTCGAAGCTGGACTGGACGCGGAACCAGTTCGGCGCCATGGTCATGCCGCACACTGCATATCCGCTGGCGGACCGGAAGCGCGACGCGGAGATGATGAGCCGGATCGGCATCCGTTTCGTCCGGACGCAGCGTCTGTCGTGGATTCAGATCCAGCCGGACGAAAACCGCCCGCCGGACTGGACGATGTCGGACCGCGAAACGGAAATCTACCTTGACAACCATCTCGCCATTGTTGCGAACACCGGCTGGCCGCTCCAGCTCTGGGCGTCGTCCGGACGCGGCAGCGGCATGCGCAATCCGGACAAGATGTTTCCGGCCGGGGACCGGATGGAACAGCTGAAAAGCTTTTATACCGAGCTGGCAAAGCGCTATCGCGGCAGGATCGCTTACTGGGAGGTCGGCAACGAAGTTGACGCGGCGCTCTTCTGGCTCGGCCGCCCGGAGAATGCCGCCGCCGGGAATAAAGACGCGATCCTGAAGGACTTCTGCGATTACTACACAGTCGTGGCCCGTGCGATCCGGGCCGGCGATCCGGAGGCGAAAATCGGCCCGAATACGACCGGCGCCGCGCCGGACGGACACACCTACCGCGACTGGCTGCGCAAATTCCTGTCGGACCCGGAGGCGAACCGCGAAATGGATTTTTTTTCGAGTCATTACCGCTGCGACATTCCGGCGATCCGCAATGTTTTCGCCGAGAAGGGAAAGGCGCCGGAGACCGACGTCATCGTCACCGAGATCGGCGGCATGGCGCACGTGGTCGGCCGCACGATTCCGACCTGGCGGGAGAAGAAGAGCAATATCCGCGTGACCTACATCCAGTGCGGCGCGGCATGGATCGAGGGCGGCAAGGCGCTCTGCAAGTTCCTGCTGCGCGACATCCCGAATATTCCGCCGCAGGCGTGGATTGCCGGGATGCTTGAGAAGGATTTCAAACTCCGCCCCGAGTATGTCGCTTATGCGACGCTGATCCGTGAGTTCGGCAACGCGGTTCCGGCCGGCGAGCTGAATGTCGTGCGCCGTTCCGGCTCCGGCTGGCTGCAGTGCTTTTCGGGCGACACAGGGGCGGGGAAGGTGAATTTGCTGATCCTGAACGATGCGGGCCGGGCGCGGATCACGCTCGATACGCCGGAGGAGACGCTGCTGCTGGTCGACCCGATGGGGCGTGAGCGCCGGCTCGCGGCGGCGGACGGGAAAGTGTCGTTCGAGATGACGAGTGATGTTCCGCTCTTCCTGCGCGGCCGCATCACGCCCGATCCGGGCCCGGTCGAATATCCGAAGCCTGTCGTCGCAAAGGTGTACAGGCCGGAGGTCAACGGCGGATTCGAGAAAAAAGCGGAGCTGAACCGGATTCCGGGCTGGCGGGTCATCACCGACGAGGTCGGCGGCAGGGGCGGCCGTGCCGTGAATTTCCGCGTCGAAACCGACCGTGACGTGAAGTTCTCGGGGAAACAGTCGCTCCGCATGCATGCGGAGCGCAAGAGCGGCTGGTACGGCGTGATGTGCGTCCTGCCGGCGGAGGTGCTCCCGAAGCCGGGACCCGGCGAATACCTCGAGCTTGCGGTCCGCTACCGGCTCAGGGCGGAGAAGGTCGCGGGGACCGGAACCGCGGTGACCTTTTCGTTGCGGGAGAAGAACCTGCGCCGGGTCAGCTGGAGCGATTCGGCCTTCGAGTGGGGCTCGTTCGACTGGGAAATGCGCGGGAAACGGGCCCGTTACGACCGCCTCCCGGAAAACTTCGGTTCGCTGACGGTCGAATTTTATCTCGGCCAGGCGACCGGAACGGTCTGGATCGACGACGTCGAGATCACGGCGACCCTCTACCGGCAGCCCGGAGCCGATGCGCGCGGGATCAACTGACCTCCCGCAGCCGGGGCGGCGGCGCTTGCCCCGGCATATCTCCGGAAAACCGGTTCGGACAGCGTATCTTTAATAAAATTGAATTATTTTTTAATTTTATTAAAGATATGCTTGCTTTTATTGATGGGATCCGGTATAATATCGGCTGTGAAACCATAAACGGGAGCATCCGATGGCAAAAGATCATTTTTCCTGTTTCTGCCAGAATTGCGGCGGGGAGCTCGGCATCGAAAAGCTGGTCTGCCGGAACTGCGATCTGGCGATCGAGGGGCGGATCGAACTTCCCCGGCTGGCGCGGCTGACGGCGGAGGACCGTGAATTCATCGAGCTCTTCGTGCTCTCCGCCGGGTCGCTGAAGGAGGTCGGCAAGGTGCTGAAGCTCTCGTACCCGACCGTGCGCGCCCGGCTCGACCGGGTGATCGCGAATCTTCAGGAGCTGGACCGGAGCCGGCAGGCGGTCCGGCTGGAGATCATCAGGAGACTGGAACGCGGCGAGCTCACGGCGGAGCAGGCGGCGAACGAACTGGCCCGGAATTGAAGGAGGAACCGTTATGCTCGAAGAGTTGAATCATGTGCTGATGCTGTGGGAGATTCTGTCGTTTTACCTGCCGGCCGTGGCGGCGGGCGTGATCGTTGCCGTCACGCTTCTGCTGGTCTGTCGAGACCGCCGGCGGCGGAGCCTCGCCCTCGAAGCGCCGCCGGAATCCCGGCGGATCGCGGCGCTGGCCGAATCGGGCCTTGTCAGCCCGGAGGAGGCGCGGCGGCTGCTGGCGGAGTGCAACGCCCTGCCGGAGGTCCGGGAGACCGCGCCTGTTCCGGATCTGCCGCTCCGGCTCGTATCGGCGTTCGGGCGCATTTTCGGCGTCATGAAACTCGTTCTGTATCTCGGCCGGATCGGGGCGCTCGGCATTCTCCGGCTGATGGCGCAGTCGTCGAACTATGTCCGGGGCATCGACGCTGAGCTTGAGGACGGCCGGCTCTTTTTTGCGCTTTCGGCATTTCTCGTGCTGGTCTCGGTGCTGGAGCTGGCGGCGTCGGTCCGGCTCCTGCGCGGCAGCCTGGCGGCCCGCAACTTGCTTGTTTTCTGCTGGATCGCGGATTTCGTACTGCTGATGACGGCTTATGCCGGGTACGATTCTCTGTACTATGCGCTCCCGGCGGCGGCCTGCGGGATCTATTCGCTTCATGTGCTGGTGTTCCGCCGCGATGCGGTCCGGCGCATTGCCGCGCGGGGACCGGAACCGGGCCGGGGGGCGAAGTCGGCGGTGGCCGGAATTGCCGCCGCCGCACTGCTGTTCGGCATTTTCGGGCTGCCGCTCCTGAATCCGGGGCTGGAGGGTATGAAGCCGGTCATGTCGCTCGTCTCCACCGGCATCGGCGGCCCGGCGCAGATCCGCTGTCAGAAAATCCTGCTGATCGCGGGAACTCCGGATGCGGAGACGGCGGAATTCTGCAGCCTGCTTGCTCCGCTTCTCACGGCGGACGCGGGGATTCCGTGTGAAATCCGCCGCTTCGATGGGCCGGTTCCGCTCGACGATCATCTGCGCGAGCTGCCGTTCATGGTTTCGCGCGTGAAGTGCCTCCCCGGGCTGGGCGGCGGCTGGAGCGGGGTCAGCCTGATTTCTTCGGGCCGTGGCGCAAACGTCACGGAGACGCTCGGGAAGCTGCTCGCCCGCGTCAGACAGCCCATCGCCTTCCGGGTCGAGCTTCTGGACGGGCGCACTTCGGCCGGACTGAACTTCCACGGGCTTGCGGTCGAAGAGGGGTGTCTGAGTTTCGACGGAACCTTTGTGGCCGCTTCCGGTCCGGGGGCGCGGAATCTCTCGCTGCGGAATGCGGCGCCGCGTGCGGCCCGGGCGATGCGGATTCTGTGGGAGGCGCAGCGCGAAAAGCCGACGGTCCGGCTTCCTGCCGCCGCGCTCCCGGAGCCGCTCCCTTTCGAGCCGGAGTCGCTGCCGGAGGATTTCCGCCTCTGCTACCGGGGGCGGTCGATCCATTACGGCCTCTTCGCGGTCTACCGCTTTCCGGCCGGGGAACCGGGGCGGGATGAGGAGAGGGTCACCGCGTTCCTCCGGCCGCTCGGCTTCGAGAAGGAGCCGCACTCCTGGTATGACGGCACGCTGCAGTATCGCCGGAAGGACGGCTCGGCTGTCCTGCTTTCTCTGCGGCATCCGGTTCGCTTCCGCGAGCTCGGCACGGTGGCGGAGTTCAATCAGATGACCGTCAAGCTCAGGGCGCCGCGGACGGCGTGGAACGCGGCGGAGAGCGCCGCTTTCCGCGCCCGGCTTCTCGCGGACGACCCGCGTTCGTTCGCCAATGCGAACGGGCTGCGGCTGCTGGAGGGGGATGAGCTTGTCGCCGCGTTCGACCGGGCCGTCGGGCCGGAGCTGTCGCTCGAAGAGAAGCTGTTGATATTCGACAGCGTCGGGGAGGCGGAGCCGCAGAAGACGCTTGCCGGGCGCGGCGACGCGCTCTATGCGGAGATTCTCGACGGACTTGCGGCGGAATTCAATACGGAGCGGTTCATCTGCGACCTTGACAGGCTGCTCGACATCGTTCGCGGACAGCCGGAGCGGCGGGAGGCGCTGGAGCGGCGTTTTCCCGGCGTCTTTCACCGGGTCGCGCTGCCGGAGAAGCCCGACGCCGGCGGCGCCCGTTCGTCCGAACTCGTCATTGAACCCGGGCGGCTCGCACCGGTCCACGTCATCCTCGAGACAGAGGTTCCGGGCGGAGGACCCGCGCTGGAATTCGCGTTCAGCCTCGTGCGGCAGTCGAACGGCAGGTATGCGCTGAGAGCCGGATCGGTTTGTCGGAACGGAATCACGTCCGGAAAGCTTGCCGAAGAACATTACTGGACTTTGAAACGGGAGTCGGCGGCAGGCGAAGGCCGATGGATGACCGGCAGCTCCGGCTGCGGGCTCCGCCGGGCCTCCGGCGGAATGCGGGAACCGGGAACGCTCTTCTGCGGCATGACGGTCGATCCCGGTCCGGACCGGTTCCGGTTTCATATCGCTTATACCGACAAGGCGGAGGAGGAAGAATGAACGGAATCGAAACCATCCATCTGCTGTGGAACCTTCTCGCCGTCTGGCTGCCGGGCGCGGCTGTCGGGGCGATGATCGTCTGCACCGTCCTGCTGATCCGGCGCGACCGCTACTGCCGGAAGCTCGCGCTGGCCGAGTCGCCCGAGGCGGCGGAAATCCGCGCGCTTGCCGCGTCCGGCGCCGTCACGCCGGAGGAGGCCGGAAAACTGCTGGCCGGCTGCAATGCGCTCCCGGCCGTCCGTGAAACCTCGCCGCTGCCGGACCTGCCGCTCAAGCTCGTATCGGCTTTCGGGCGGATTTACAGCACGATGAAAATCGTCATGCTGGCCGGAGTCTTTGCGGCATTCCGGGCGGTTCACCTGGCGGCCTCCGCGCCCGGCTTCCGGGGAGAGTACGAGTACCGGGCCGAGAACCTGCCGCTGCTGCTCGGCGTGTCGGGTGCGGTGCTGATTCTCGCCGTGCTGGAATTCATCGCGTCGGTCCGGCTGCTGCACGGCAGCTTCACGGCGCGCAATTATCTGATTTTCAACTGGATCTTGAATTTTTTGCTGATCCGCTGCGCGCTGGCGGCGTTCGGTTCGCCGCTCTATTTTGTTCCGGCGGTCGGAGCGGGGGCTTATGCGCTTTACGTTCTCGCATTCCGGCGCGGCGCAGTGCGGAAAATCACGGCGGAGCGCCCGGAACCCGGGCGCGGCGGCCGGCTCCTGACCGGCGTTGCCGCCGCCGCGGCGCTGGCGGCGGGACTCTGTTTCGGTTCGGCGCAGTATGAGAAACTCAATGAATTCTTTATCGTGCAGACGAATTTTTCCTCCTCCACCGGCGGCCCGGCCCACCTTGAATATGAAAAAATTCTGCTGATCGCGGGGACGCCGGACCCGGAGACCGCGAAGCTCTGCGAACTTCTGGCGGCGGCGCTCCGGGCGGAGTCCGGGACCGTGTGCGAAGTTCGCGGTTTCTCTTCCCCGGTTCCGGTTGACGACCTGCTGCGGGTCCTGCCGGTTTTGGTCTCCCGCCGGGAGTTCGTTCCGCCGGAACCGCCGCTGCCGGGAGCGGCGGGGAAGCTGCTTCGCCTCTCTTTGCGGGAATTGAATCCGCAGGCGGCTGAATGGAACGACGGGCTTGTGGCGTTCGCGG
>OKSC01003918.1_pt1 | contig 10496 bp, 9 predicted proteins | sample 1601161 | NCBI WGS metagenome assembly OKSC01 (sample SAMEA3541552, study PRJEB24748) | human gut metagenome | biome: human gut; feature: human-associated habitat; material: faeces | place: China | collected 2012
ATTCCAAACCAAAAGAAAATATGACAGATCGTCAGATGATGTCGTAACTTCTACAGTTAATCACTTGTTTTTTCGTGCGTCAAAACCGTTTCGGCGCACTAATCCAGACTTTTTCACAAAAAACGGCAAAAAATCAAATTTCGGGCCGTTTTCCTCCTCTCCCGTCAACGCGGTATGTTCTCGATATCCTGTTGTTTACGTCAGCTTAATAAGTTCTATTCAAGCATGTTGAATAGTTGTTTCACTGTAATGGCGATCACGCCGAACATCAGGTGGCAAAGAACTTTCCAATGTCCCTTCACTCTGACATGACGTGCCCCGTAGTTGTCTTTCAAATCCGAATTGCCGCGTTCCACCGTCGAACGCTCCCGATAACGAATCTTTCGTGCCGGGGCAAGTTCAACCTTGTCTCCCCGGCGCGGATTGGGATCAATCACCGGAACATGACCGAGCTTTTCCGAAAACGCTCTGATCTCTTCCGCATCATAAGCCGAATCGGCCAAGTCATACAGAATGGTTGCGCGCTCCGAAGCCATTTGCATCAAAGGAATTGCGGCTTGACTGTCGTGCATGGACGCCGAACTCAAAAGCGCCGCCAATGGAACTCCGCCGTCTCCCAGCGATAAATGCAACTTGTATCCGCACCAAAAGCTTGTTTTCCCCTTGCTGTCCCGTTTACCTCCCCAATCACAGCCTTGCGTCAAATCGCCGACGTTTTCAGCAAGCGTCCGATTCGGTTGGAGTTCAAGACGCCGGGTTTTGGTTTCGGAAAGTTCCTGTTCCGCCAGTGCCGCTTTTTCCGCTTTGCTTTTCCGGCCCCGCTTCTTTTTGAGCTTGATCTTCGGCGTATTCTTGCGGCAAGCCTTTTCTCTTCCGACGATTGCCGTGGAATCGATGCTTGCGTGTCCGACCAGCTTTCCCGTGTAGTTTTCCTTCACAATCATCGCGTGAACGGCATCCGGAACTTTTTCCTCTGCAAAAACTTTGAACGCTCGGGAAAACGTCGCTTCTGACGGAACCTCACAACGAGATTCCCAGCCGCAAAGCCGTCGCAAACTCGGATTCGTCTTCAGATTTTCAATCAGCGCCTTCGTCGTCGGAAGGTCGTATACCGCTTTCAGAAAAAACGCCCGAAGCATTTTCTCGCGGTCCTTCATCGGTCGGCCCAAGCCGCACCAGCGTAGCGCACTGGTGATGAACCGGGACGGCCGAACCACTTCGACAATCCGCAAAAATTCCCTCATCTTCGCGGTTAATTCGCCCAATTCTTCTTCCAGCAGTGGAAAAAGATATCTTTCCATCGTAAAGTAAAGCTTCGGCAGATCGTTCATTTTTCCTCCAGGTTTGATAGTCCCAGAGTTAAGATGAACCTTCTGCCTCTTTTTTCATCCCGCCGAATTAAAAACTTTTGAAATTACCTCTTACAACTGATATTTATTGTTTTTCTACTTTTTTGTTATATTCAGCTGACTGCAATTCCGGGCATATTCCCGGGCGACCTCTTTGGGGTCGCGGGCCAGCAGTTCATCGAGTTTTTTTAAGGATTTTTCTATGTCCTTTGACGGCTTTACCGAGCGAGGCTTCTTTGTCTGTGGAGTCGCTCTCGGATCGTATTTGTCTTTGTGCCGTTTGATGAAGAGGGAAATCCCCGGCAGGGAGATCGTGATGCCGCGTTTCTGCAGCATGGCCTGAATCTCCCGCAGGGTTTGACGCCGAAACCATGCCTTCAGAATCTCATTCCGGTACGGTGTCAGTTTACTTTGGAATGGCGGTGTGCTATCTTTTCCCGGCATAGCTGTTTTCTCCCTCAAATGCCATACTATACAGGCGGACTTTCCGAAATACAAGCAATCGCGGTTATTCATTCATGCCAAAGCGATTACGATTTTCAGCATTAAATATTTTAATGCTGTGGATGTTTTGGGGAACTGAGCGTTAAATCAGTTAACGCAATTTAACGCTTTTTTCTGCCGGCCTAACGCAGTTAGGAGTATTGCGTTTCCTCTTTTCCTTTGACTTGAAAAATTGTTTCAATCTTTCAACCTGGAATTGGGAAATTGATTGTATCTGTTCTGAAGGGCTTTTACATTGATTTCAAGACCAGTTTTTATGGAGAGGAGGTGATTGGGTATGTTCAATATGACAAAGATCAAGGCCGTTCGTGGAGATGGGCGGTCGTTTTATATGAATCACCTTTCTTCCAATGACTATTATTCAGAAAATGAGAAGGTCAAAGGATTCTGGCGTGGGAATCTGGCTGATGATTTTGGATTATTCGGGAGTTCTGCCGGTTCGGAAGAGTTCTGCCTGTTTCAAAGGAACATCAATCCTTTGACGCATGAAAAGTTGACCAAACGGACTGTGACTGGCGGGATCAGGTTTTATGACTTTCAATGTGCGGCTCCGAAGTCCGTTTCCATCATCTCTCTTTTTGACCGGAGGCTGGTTCAGGCTCATGAAGAGGCCGTAAACGAGGCTATGCGTGAACTGGAAAAACTTGCCGCAGTCCGTGTTCGCAAGGGAGAGAATGCGATGACCCGGAATTATCAAATAACCGGTCAGATCGTCTATGCCCGCTTTACGCATGATACCAGCCGATCGCTGGACCCACAGCTTCATACCCACAATGTTGTGGTGAACGTCACCAAAGATGAAGACGGCTGTTACAAGGCGCTGGAAACTCTGGAGATGTGCCGGGCTATCCGTTATGCCGGCAAGGTTTATCACAATCATCTGGCCCGGAAATGCCGCGAACTCGGATATGAGACCAGAAGCCATTGGGATGAAAAGGGGCGGATCGTCTGGTTCGATCTCGAAGGGGTTTCAGAGGAAATCATGGAACTCTACTCAAAACGCCGTAAAGAGATCGAAGAACAGGAGCGGAAGTTCATCGAGGAGCATGGCCGCAAGCCGACATTGGCGGAGAATAATTTCCTTTCGATGACGACGCGGGAAAGCAAGATGAAAACTTCTGACCGCGAGAAGGTTCGGCGGCTCCAGCTTTCGCAATTGAGGCCTGAGCAGCTTCGGGAGTTAAACCAGGTCGTGTGGACAGCCCGCAATCGAGGTTCGATTACATCTCCCGGTGATATTGCATTAGGAGTACAGATGATCCGGGAGGCGTTGCCGCAGCTTTATGAACGTGAAACGGTCTTGAGACTGGATAAAGTTCTGGCGGAAACTCTGAACCGGAATCTCGGGAGGATTGATCTTCAAACGTTGAAAAACGCGGTTCCGGAAGTATCGGAACTGCGCAATCTGGGAGGATTGCCGGAAAATCCGTGGTTTTCGCCGCAGGAAGTGATCGATCGGGAGCTGTACGCGATTGAAGCCGTGGAAAACCAGCAGGGGATTTTTGAACCGATCGCCCCGGAATTCCAAGCCTTTCCCGACCAGGAGAGCCGTCGGGATCAGGCCCGGATCATCACTGCCCTGCTTCAGTCGAAGGACCGTTATAATCTGTTTCGAGGAGTAGCCGGTTCCGGAAAAACTTCGACGCTGCAGGAGTTGTGCCGGGGACTCCGCAGCGGCGGGATGCAGCACATCTATCTGATCGCTCCGACCAACAGCGCGGTGGATGTTCTCAAGCAGGAGGGCTTCGAGTGGTCGAGTACCGTAGCAAGTTTTCTACAGGCTCCCGAGAAACCACCGGACGGCAGTTACGTAATCATCGATGAATCCGGCCTGAACTCGCTGCGTGAAGGCGCCGAAATAATCCGGATCGCCAACGAGAACAACTACCGGGTGCTGTTCGTCGGCGATGCCCGACAGCATTCCGCGGTGGAGAGTGGTGACTTCTTCCGGCTGCTGGAGCATCATTCCAAAATCGCATGTTTCTCACTTTCCGTAATCCAACGGCAGAAGGTCGAGCAATACCGAAACGGCATCACCTATTGCGCAAACGGCTATTTTGAGCTGGGTCTCAGTACGCTCGATGAGGGCGGCTTCATCCATGAGGGAAAGAATCAGTATTTGAAAAACGCGGCGGAAAGCTATCTCGAATTTACGGAAAACGGCAGGCATCCGGAACGGTCGATTCTGGCGGCTCCGACACATGAGGAGTGCGACAGCCTGACCGAAGCTGTCCGGGAACGGTTGAAAGAAGCCGGGACGATCGCCCGTGAGGGCCGAACCACACAGGTGTTCCGCAGTTGGCAATGGGAAAAGGCGCGAATTGCCGATTCGTCGAACTATAATCCCGGTATGGCTGTTTCTTTTGTGAGGAAGATGAAAGATATAGCGGATGCCGGAGAGGCTGCCGTTGTGGAGTCTGTGAGTGAGGGAACACTGAACCTCAGCAATGGAAAATCAATCAGTCTCAGGCGTTCGGCCGGTTTCATCGAAGTCGGGGAGTTTCGTGAGATCGAGCTATGTCCCGGCGATATAATTCAATTCAGCGTCAACCTGAAGGATCGGAAGATCTACAACGGAAATCTGGCGATGATCACTGACGATCCGGGAAAAATAGTGATGCTTAATCCTGACGGAACGCCGCGCGAACCGGTTGATTTTCCGAAGAACTGTGCGGCGATCAGCCACGGCTGGGTGACGACTTCGTACAAGTCACAGGGACGGACCGCCGATACGGTCGTGGCGGCGGCGCAGAAAATCGATCAGAAGAGTTTTTATGTCACCCTGAGTCGCGGACGCATGAATATGGCGCTGCATTGTCCGGATAAGGAATTTTTGAAACAGCAGCTCTTACGGGAGGATACCCGACGTACAAGCGTTCACGATCTGGTCAGGAAAGGAGAAATTTCAGCAGGATGTCTGAAACATGAATTGCCGGATGAGGTTAAAGAACTTGCTGCCGGAAAGCGGCCGGATATGGAATATAAATCTGTGGACGGCAGATGGGCGAAATTGCAGGCATCTCTCAAAGGGATCGCAAATCGTGTCATGGAACGGGGCCGCCGGATTGCCACCCGGCGAGCCCGGAATTCCCGATACGGATTCGGCATCGTAACGGAAAAGACGTTGTTTGAAACGGAACGGGAACATGCAGTGGAAACCGTTCCGGCGGAACAGGCCGTACCGAAGCCGGAGGTTGAAAAAACTTCGATGTCGCCTATTGATGAGGCAAAGAAGTGGTTGCAGGAGCTGAAGCGCCGGAATATGACCAAAACCCAGGAGGTCAAAACCGAATCTCCGAGGGAAACGAAACCGGCGGCCGCCGTTAAACCGGTCAAGCTGGAACCGATTGTGGTGAAAGCGAAACATCCGCGACAGGAGGAAAGCAGTCTGCGTCCGGCAACTGGCGTCGATGATGTCAGGGAGTGGCTGGCCGAACTCAAACGAAAAACCATCGCAAAACGTGCTGCCCAGGCCAAAGAAATCCAGAAGCCGGAAGCTGTCCCGATTACGCCGGAACCTCCGGAAATTTCGGAAAAGTCGAAGATTGTACCATCACCGGAAAAAATGCACGAACTCGAAAAAGAACCAAGCCGTGGCATGGATTTGTAATTGTGATGTATGGAAGGAACGGAATATGGAGAATAAAGGCTGGAGTGTGGTATCGTCGGAGAATCATCTGCCGCGCTTATGGCTTGTGTTGCCGGAGGGACATCTGCTGATCAGTTGGGAAACAATAGGGAAAGTCAGGGCTTCTCCGGATTTTCTCTCTATTTCGTTCGAATGCGAATATGGAGTGATTCAGATCAATTCGGCGACGACGTTACAGGAACTTTTTGAGAATCTTCAGTTGGAAAAACTCAGGCGGATCGACGGAACCAAGCTTCGAATTCGTCTGATCGCTCCGGCGTAATATCTGCTGCTTACTGGTAGAATAGAGGCAGATAGTTGCAAATAATCACACTGATAGGTATATTAAAAATCATAATAGTATGAAGTAATCTCAACAATGTGATGGGGAAGCGTGGTATGCCGAAGCAGACGAAAGACCAGAAGCGAAAAGCCAAACTTGAAAAGCGGCGGAAAGCCGGAGAGCGGCAACTTCAGCAGCAAACGGAAATGTTGATCCGGATGCTGACGGAACTGTGCGCTCCTCTGCTGCCGGAATATACCGATGACAGCAAGGGGCCGGATTTGGCCGGGCGTGCGATTCTGTATCGGCTGGGACAAATCGCCTGGGATATGGAAATCTCGCAGGATCTGAGCTTCAATGATTATGCCGGTAAACTCGGTTCACTGGATGATGCTTCCCGGGAAATGATTCAGAAAGACGTTGCCCGGCTGCGGGAGCGGAAACGCCTCCTCTTTCCAAAAACGGCTTTGGGAATTCAAAACGTTTCCGTTGTCCTTCGCAACGGAGTTCCGGTGTTGAAACTTTCTCCGCAGGTCTTTGCCCATGTTTCGATGGAACCGACACCGGAAATATGTCTGGCTGACGAGTTCATGGCTGAACTTGAGAAATCCGCTTCACAGGAAGAAGCGGAAGCCATGCGGAAATATCACAAGGCGGATTATCGATATCTGGGCGTCCGTGTGCCTGTGATTGCGAAAGTCGCCAAGGAGTTTGCCGCTTCGCATTCCGAGGCGGATATCCTTGCCTTGTGTGACGGTTTGTGGGCGCTGCAATGCCATGAAGCATATGTCGCTGTCGGGAAGCTGCTGGAACAGAAAACCGTCAAAGATATGGATGCCGTCTGGGAACGGCTGGACCGGTATAAGGAAAACTTTCAGGCATGGGCGATGGCTGACTCGTTGATTCATGCCGCGGCCAGAGTGCTGAAAGAGAGACCGGGATATCTGAATGTCATGGAAAAAGAATGGCTGATTCACCGGAACATGTGGGTTCGGCGCGCCTGCCTGACCTTCACGCTCCACCGGCTGAAAGAAGGGGGAAATCCGCTCCCTTCGATGGATTGGGCGGAAAAGCTGGTGAAAGAACAGGAATGGTTCATTCAGAAAGCGGTTGCCTGGCATGTGCGTGAGTTGTCAAAGCAATTCCCGGTTGCGGCCAAAAAATTTATTGAGAAATTTCGCGGCGACATGAAACCGTTTGCTCTCCGGGAAGCCAGTAAATACCTGTAAGACAGTTTCGGAACTCTGATTTCTCATTTTCCCGTTCTGCTTGATTGTCTGAAGTCGGCGATATATATTATTCCGAGAGGAAAAAGATGTCAAACGAAGAATGCAATCACCCTCCGCTGATGGGAACGCCGGTTACGGCAGGTTTCCCGTCACCGGCAGAACAGTATATTGAATCTCCGCTGGATCTGAACGAATTACTCGTCCATCGCCCGGCAGCAACTTTTTTTGTCCGTGCGGCGGGGGATTCCATGCTCAATGCCGGAATCCGGCCCGGCGATATTCTGGTTGTTGACCGCAGCCTGGAAGCATCTGACGAATCAATCGTCATCGCGGCAGTGGACAATGAGTTCACGGTCAAATTTCTTCGGCGACGCGACGGGTGCGTTTCACTTGAGCCGGCAAACCGAAAATACAGTCCCATTGTTTTTGAAGACGGTATGGAGTTACGCCTGTTCGGAGTGGTTACGGCGGTCATCCACCAGTTTGTAAAACCGGGGCGCCCGTCATGATCGGTCTCATCGATGGGAACAACTTCTTCTGCAGTTGTGAACGGATATTTGATCCTTCACTGGAGAACAAACCGATTGCCGTTCTGTCAAATAATGATTCATGTGCTATCAGCCGTTCTGCTGAATTCAAGGCGCTGAATATCCCTATGGGAACACCATATCATGAACTTGAACCGCTGATTCGCAAATATGGCCTGATTCTCAAATCCAGCAACTACGCTTTGTATGGTGATATCTCACGCCGGCTGGTTGCCATTCTCCATGATTTTTCTCCGGAGGTGGAACAATATTCCATTGACGAGGCGTATGTTCATATAACACTTCCAGCGGATCAGGATTATCACGATTGCGGTCTGAATATCCGCAGGACAATTTTGAAATGGCTTGGAATTCCCTGTGGAGTGGGTTTTGCGAAAACCAAAACTCTTGCTAAGATCGCCAATCATATCGGCAAAAAAACTTCGGCAGGAGTCTTTGTCATGCCGGATAATCCGGAAAAAATCTTGTCCAAGACGCCGGTTGGAGAAGTCTGGGGCGTGGGGCGGCGTCTTGCACCGAAGTTGGAGCAGCTCGGCATACGTTCCGCCTGGCAACTGGCATGTGCGGAGGATTCTTTTCTGCGCCGGAAATTCAACGTTACGCTCGCAATTACATCTCGGGAGTTGCGCGGAGAGCCTTTGATCGAACAGGATAATCCCGAAGAACTCTCTCAGAGCATCTCATGTTCGAGGTCATACGGCTATCCGGTGACAAAATTCAGTGATCTTTCCGAATCAGTGGCAACTTACATCGCCAGAGCCGCTGAAAAACTCCGAAGCGAAAAGCAGCTTGCGGCGGGGGTAAATATCTACTTTCAATATTATCCGGAATACCGCCCGGTTCCGCTCCCCGGAGGATTTTCCTCTACCACAGTTTCTTTTGATACGGCAACGGCCAACACCGGGAAAATGCTTGCCGCAATTCGGCCAAAGCTGCGCGGAATTTTTATCGAGGGCAAACGCTACAAAAAATCCGGTATCCTCTTTTTCGGGCTTGAACCGGAAAAAGCGCAGCAATTGAATCTGTTCGCAGATACTCGGCAGGATGAAAAAGATGCGCGCCTGTCGGAAGCTCTGGATCAAATCAATCGTAAATTCGGCAAAGGAACTTTGTTTCATCTTGCCGAGGGAATTGAGCGGCCATGGTCAATGAAGCGGAATATGCTCAGCCCGAATTACACAACGGACTGGAATCAATTGCCCGAGGTAAAATAACAGCTTCCGGGGAGTGGATGAATCATCATGAAAAATTCCGGTGCCCTTTGCTTTTCCGCCTCTGCGGCAATATATTATTTCTCAATATCTTTTGCATTTGAAACGATCGGAGATTTTATAAGCCAGAAAAAATAACTGTTACAACTGAATATTGATACCGGCTGACTGGTGTCTCGCTTACATAGAAACTACCACTTACTTTTAATCAGCGAGCAGCACCGGGAATGTCGCATTGTATACTCGTCATATACTTTGCGGCAGCCCGCTTGTTGCGCTGATGAGCTGTGGTAGGCTCCTATGTACGGCAGGTTGGGCTTGCCGCTCTTTTTTTTGCGGCAAAAGGAGTGCCGTGAAAAAAGGTTTGCTTTTTTGTCTCATTCTGATGCTCGGCTGTTCCGGACTTGAACCGGACAAGTTTGAGTTCGACAATCTTGCTGTCGGTAATCCGGGCCATGCGGATGTCGTGATTGATCGTCATGGGTTTGCAGTCGGCTTCTGTAACGAAAAGCGACAGGCTTTATGGGTCATCTATAAACTTGAAGCTGCCGAGCTGAAAAGCCACGGTATCAATCGCACGAATCGTTTTCGCCCCGATCCGCAAATTCCGGCTTCAGCGCATCCCGCAGATTATACTCAAACCGGATATGACCGGGGCCACCTTGCTCCTGCCGCCGATATGGCGTTTAGCCTTCAAACAATGAAAGACAGTTTTCTGATGTCGAATATCAGCCCGCAGTTACCCGGTTTCAACAGGGGGATCTGGAAACGTCTGGAAGAACAGGTTCGGCAGTTTGCCTTAAAAGAAAATACTTTGTATGTTGTAACCGGGACCGTGTTTTACGCAACAACTGCCGTGGAAACGATGGGAAAAAAACAAATTCCAATCCCACACGCCTTTTTCAAAGTCATATATGACATGACCCCGCCGGAAAAGATGATCGGCTTCATTTTGTCTCATCGCTCCGATAGAAAGGCTTTGTCCTGCTTTGCGGTGACTGTTGACCAGGTAGAAGCCGTTACCGGTCTGGACTTCTTTTCCGAATTGCCGGACGAACTGGAAGAACGGTTGGAAGCGGAGGTTGATATCAACTTGTGGAATTGGTCCGAATAATAGGAAAATTTTATGAGGCTGATTCTCTGTGCCGTTCGTTCATTTGCTGCTTGCAACATGGCATCTCTCTACCGGTTGTGATTGATCGTAGAGTATATTTCCATGACCTGATCGACGTTGTGCAGGATCAGCGCGGCACGATGTGTTGCGGAGGTGCTGACCACGATGTTGCCGCAGCCGAGGAGCTGCTGGATCAGGGTTTGTGTGTAACTTACGCTTTGAATCTGGTTCCGGCGGAGGGTGTGATTGAAGCGGATCAGTACCCCGCCTTCGCTGGTTATGCTTCGGGTACTGATCGTGTAAAACTGATTCTTCCGAAGCAAGATGATGTGGAGGATTCTGACGGCGATCGTCAACGGAATCAGGGTCGCTCCGAGATAAATGACCGGCAGATTCAGTTTATTGTCATTGCTGAGAAAACCGAGAATGCCGCTGAACAGCAGAGTTCCGAGGCCGATGCTCATTGTGGTTCCAATGCTGAACCAGATGATGTTCCAGACTGCTTTGGCGACAAAGAGGAAACGGTTGCTTTTGACGCAATAGAGGATCTTTTCATTTTTGTTATTCATCTGAATTTTCCTTCTATGTTAGGTTTTGTCAAGTTGTTTTTGTAACTTCTCTCGTTTTTTC
>OKSC01003921.1_pt1 | contig 10478 bp, 11 predicted proteins | sample 1601161 | NCBI WGS metagenome assembly OKSC01 (sample SAMEA3541552, study PRJEB24748) | human gut metagenome | biome: human gut; feature: human-associated habitat; material: faeces | place: China | collected 2012
CGTGTTCACCGGCACGGTCGAGCAGTATATTGCTGACGCCGCCAAGAAGCTCGGCGGCAAGATCGACTTCGTGGACGCCGTTCGTTTCGAGAAGGGCGAGGGCATCGAGAAGAAGCAGGAGAACTTCGCCGAAGAGATCGCTTCCATGATCAAGGGCTAAGGCTCCCGAGAGCAAATAACACAGAGGCCGGACACGGAAGTGTCCGGTCTCTTTTCTTGTGCAGAACGACGAAAAAACGCAGGTTTATTTTTGCAGGAGCAATGCAACAAAAATTGCAAAAATCCTTGTAAAGAGACGTGAAAAATGCTATAATAATTAAACTTATCGGGTAAATCCACCCGAGAATGAATTTTTTCGCAGGAGAGATTGCGTTGGGTACCCTGTCCGACCTATGGAATTCACTTGATTTTTCGGCAATGCTGTCGGCGCTGATGCGCCTGATTGCCGTATTTTTATGCCTGACGGTCCACGAGACCTGCCACGGCCTTGCGGCCTATGCGCTCGGCGACCCGACCGCGAAGCGGGAGCATCGGCTGAGCCTGAACCCGCTGCACCACATCGACTGGGTGGGCCTTGTGTGTATGCTGGTGCTCGGCTTCGGCTGGGCGAAGCCCGTGCCGGTGGATATGCGCTATTTCAAGAAGCCGAAGCAGGGCATGGCGCTGACGGCGCTTGCCGGGCCGGTATCGAATTTTGTGCTGGCGCTGCTTGCCCTGCTGTGCGCGCGGCTCGTCTATCATCAATACGGCGCGCTGTGGGATTTCATCTTTGATCTGCTGCTGACGACGGCGTATCTGAGCGTCGGTCTCGGGCTTTTCAACCTCATTCCCATCTCGCCGCTCGACGGCTCAAAGGTGCTCTTTGTCTTCCTGCCGGACAGCGCGTATGAGAAGCTGATGCGCTACGAAAAATACGGTATGATCGCGCTGCTGATCCTCGTGTGGCTCGGCGTGGGCGATAATGTGCTCAACACGGCGATCTATAACGTATACGCTGCTATGATCAATTTCGTTTTCCGCGGCATCGTTTAAGCGCGGAGAGTGAACGGAGAAACGAATGGACAACCCTATTTTTAAGCTCGAGGGCGTGGTGCATGAGCGCTCGGCGGAGACGCTTCAGGATTTTGAAGGCCCGCTCGACCTCATCCTTTTCCTGCTCTCAAAAAATAAGATCGAAATACAGGACATTCCCATCGCGCTCATTTTAGAGCAGTACCTTGCCTACCTCGAGCAGCGCAAGCAGCTTGACCTTGAGGTGGCGAGCGAGTTCATCACGATGGCGGCGCACCTGATGTATATCAAGACGCGGATGCTGCTGTCCATCGAGGACGAGGAAGCGCAGAACGAGATGGAGCAGCTCATTCAATCCCTGAAGGAGCGCCAGCAGAAGGACACCTATCTGCGCATCCGCACGCTGACCGAGACGCTGGGGCCCATGAGTGAGTTCGGACGCAACACGATGACGAAGAATCCCGAACCGATGGAGCGCGGGAAGATCTACGAATACGACCACGAGAAGGCAGACCTGGTGCTGGCCATGCAGTCGATCTTCGATCGCGCGGAGAAGCTGGCGCCGCCGCCGCGCGCGGCCTTTGAGCAGATCGTGCAGCGCGAGCCGTATTCCGTCTCCGACAAGGCGGGCGAGATCGTACGGCGGCTCAAGAGCTTCGGCATCACGCGCTTTTTGCTGCTGTTCCGCGGCGCGAAGAGCCGCAGCGAGATCGTGGCGACCTTTATGGCGGTGCTGGAGCTGTGCCGCGCGAGCGTGATCCGTCTCGCGGGCGGCGAGACCGACTGCACGGTGGACTGCGAGCAGGACGCACCGGAAACTTTTACATTGTGAGGAACGTATGGCACTGGAAACAATGGACTTACATGAGGTCCGCTCGGCGATGGAGGGCATCCTCTTTGCCGCCGGCGAGCCGGTGAATATCGACCGCATCTGTCTGGCGCTCGAGCTGGACAAGCCGACGGCGGAGCAGGTTTTGCAGGAGCTTGGCGACTACTACGCTTTCGAGCGCCGCGGCATCCGTCTGGTGCGGATGGAGAACTGCTATCAGCTCTGCTCTGCGCCGGATTACGCGGACATCATCCGCAAAGCGTTTGAGATCCGAAAGCCCGCGAAGCTCTCTCAGCCCGCGCTGGAGGTGCTGACCATCATTGCCTATTATCAGCCGACCACGCGCGCCTATGTCGATCAGGTGCGCGGTGTGGACAGCTCGTACACGATGGGACTTTTGCAGGAGCGTAAGCTCATCGAGGAGTGCGGACGGCTCCAGGTGCCGGGACGGCCCAGGCTCTACCGCACGACGAAGGAATTCCTGCGCGTGTTCCATTTGAGCTCGCTCGAGGAGCTGCCCGAGATGCCGGGACTTGAGGCGGACGGCCAGCTGCGGCTGGATACGGACGGTGCGATCCTTGACCCGACGCAGCTCACGGCTGCGGCGGAAAGCGAGCCGGACGCGGAGGAATAAGCGGACCGGACAGCGAACGGGAAGGGAGGCTTGACCATGACGGCGCTGGAGATCATCGGCATGATTCTGCTGCTCTTTCTTCTCCTTTCGCTGCTGCGCGTGGGCGCGATCGTCGATTTCGGCGGGGAGCTGCGCGTGCGGCTGCGCGTCGGTCCGGTCAAGCTGACGGTCCTGCCGAGGAAGGAAAAGAAAGCACAGAAGAAGGCAGCGGAAGCAGCCGGAAAAACGCCGGAGGAGAAGACAAAGCCGAAGGCGGCGGGCGGACACCGCCTGCCGAAGCTCAGCTTTCCCGAACTGCGCGAGCTTGCGGGGACGGTGCTCGGCGCGCTGATGCGGACGCTTCGCCGAACCTGCCGCCGCACGCGCATCGACCCGCTGGAGGTCGGCGTGATTTTTGCGGGCGACGATCCGGCGGACACGGCGCAGACCTATGGCTATGCCAACGCCGCGCTGTGGACTCTGATGCCGAAGCTCGAGGAGCTGTTCTATATCCCGAAGCCGTCCGTCTATCTGGGAATGGACTTCACCAAGGCGGAGACCTCGGCGGAGGGGACGGTCGGCGTATCGCTGCGCGTGTGCGACCTCTTTGCCATTCTCTTTACGTTGGCGACGCCGGTGGGAAAATGGTTCCTGCGTTGGCGCAGGGCGCACGGGGGCGAGGCAAAAGCGGAGCCGCCGGCGGAGCGCGCGGCTGCGCCGGAAACGAACGAACCGGAAAAACGGACTGCATAGAAAGGAAGATCAAGATGGAGAACAAGGAAAAGAACTCGGTAAGCGAGCTGATGGAGACTACGATGACGAAGATCCGCGAAATGGTGGATTCCAATTCCGTCATCGGTGAGCCGATCACCACGCCGGACGGCGTGACGCTCATCCCCGTGTCCCGCGTGAGCCTTGGCTTCGGCAGCGGCGGCGGGACCTATGGCCAGACCAGCGAGCGCTTCGGTGGCGGCGGCGGAGCGGGCGTGAAGATCGACCCCGTGGCGTTCCTCGTCATCAAGGACGGGCAGACGCGCATGATGCCGGTCGCCGTGCCGGCGACCGCGACGGTGGACCGCGTGCTGGAGATGGCGCCGCAGCTCATCGACCGCGTCGAGGGCTTCGTCACCAAGAAAAAGGAAGAGAAAGAATTTGTGTAAAAGCGGGCATACTGAAGTCATTCTGTAAAAAAGGGTGATGGAAGTTGACTCGTGTCGTGCAACGAAGGGCGGCGCTTGTGCTGATGGTATGCAGCCTGCTCGGCTGCGTGGACTGCGCGGCGGCGCAGAGCGCGCCGCAGACCGGCGCGGAGGCGTTCATCCTGATGGACGCCGGCAGCGGCCGGGTGCTGACCGGAAAAAACACCGAACAGGAGCTTGCGATTGCGAGCACGACGAAGATCATGACGGCGCTCGTGGCACTTGAGACAGGAAACCTTTCGGACAAGGTGACTGTAAAGCAGAACCACTTGAAGGAAGGCTCGTCCATGTACCTGCGCGCCGGCGAGGTGTTGACGCTCGAGGAGCTGCTCTACGGGCTGCTGCTGCCGTCGGGAAACGACGCGGCGGAGTGCATCGCCGACCATTGCGGCGGCGGGGTAGAGCGCTTCGTCGCGAGAATGAATGAGAAGGCCGCGGCGCTCGGCATGACGCACACCTCGTTCGCGAACCCGAGCGGACTGGACACGCAGGGACACTATTCCTGCGCACTCGACATGGCGCGGCTCGCGGCGTATGCCATGCGTGAGCCGACCTTTGCGCGCATCGCCGCGACCAGAACGGCGGCGGTGGGCGAGCGGATGCTGGGCAACCACAACAAGCTGCTCGCGTCGCTTGAGGGCTGCACCGGTCTCAAGACCGGCTATACGGACAATGCAGGGCGCACGCTCGTGACCTGCTGCGAAAGAGACGGGATGCGTCTCATCGCCGTGACGCTCAACGACCGCAGCGACTGGGCGGATCACGCGGCGCTGTATGAGTATGGCTTCGCCGCCTTCGCGCGCAAGCGCGCGGTGGCGCGCGGCGAGGAATACACCCTCGCGCCGGTGCGCGGCGGAACGCAGACGAGCGTGTCGCTCGCGGCGGGGGAGAGCTTCTTCTATCCGGTGACGGCGGGGGAGGAGCTGCTCGTATCGGCCAGGCTGCCGGAGGAGCTGACCGCTCCGCTTACGGCGGGGCAGGCGGTCGGCGAGCTGATCGTTTCCATGGACGGAGAGGAGCTTGCGCGGGTGCCGCTCGTATGCGCGGAGCCGGTCGCGGCGGCCGAAAAAAAGCAGAGCCTGTTCGAGCGGCTGTTTGACCGGACAGGCTGAGGAAAAGAGGTGCTTTGCGCTGGCAGAGCGTTTGCAGAAGCTGATTGCCGCGGCGGGGCTGTGCTCCCGCCGGACGGCGGAGGAATGGATCGCCGCGGGGCGCGTGCGCGTCAACGGCGAGACCGCGACGGTCGGACAGAGCGCCGACCCGGAAACGGATACGATCTGCGTGGACGGCGTGCCGGTCACGCCGCCGGAGCGGAGGGTCTACCTGATGCTCAATAAGCCGCGCGGCTATGTCACCACGCTCAGCGACGAGCGGGGACGGCCCACGGCGGCGGAGCTGGTGGCGGACTGCGGGACGCGCGTCTATCCGGTCGGGCGGCTGGATCTCGACAGCGAGGGACTGCTGCTCTTCACCAACGACGGGGCATGGATGCAGCGCATCCTGCACCCGAGCCATGAGATCGAAAAGACCTATGAGGTCACGGTGGCGGGAGCGGTCGAGAACGCGGCGGCAGAGCTTGCCGCGGTGCGCTCCATCGACGGGGAGCCGATCGCGCCCGCGAGGGTGCGTCTGCTGCGAAAGGGGAAGGAAACAGCGGAGCTTTCCGTTACCATCCACGAGGGGAAAAACCGCCAGATCCGGCGGATGTGTGCAGCGGTCGGGCTGCACGTCAAGCGCCTGCGCCGCGTGCGGGAGCACACCCTATCGCTCGGCGCGCTGCCGGAGGGCGGCTGGCGCGAGCTGACCGCGGACGAGGTCCGCGCATTTGAGCAAGAGAAGTGAGGAAAACACCCATGCCGAAGAACATTTTACATACCATCGAGAAGAACATGAGCAGCTTTTCCAAGGGGCAGAAGCTCATTGCCCGTTTTATACTGGAGGATTACGACAAGGCGGCGTTCATGACGGCGAGCAAGCTCGGCAAGACCGTGCAGGTGAGCGAGTCGACCGTGGTGCGTTTTGCGACGCAGCTCGGCTACGACGGCTACCCGAGTATGCAGCGAGCTTTGCAGGAGATGATCCGCGGCAAGCTCACGAGCATCCAGCGCATCAAGGCGTCGGAGGGGGAGCTGAGCGGCAGCGACCTGGTGACGAACGTGCTCCAGCGCGATATGGAAAAGATCCGTATGGCGATGGACCAGACCGACGGCTCGGAGTTCAGCCATGTGGTGGACATCATCGCGCAGGCGAAGCATATCTACATCGTGGGCTTCCGCTCCTCGTCGTTCCTGGCGGGCTATCTCAATTTCTATTTCCGCCTGATTTACGACAATGTGACGCAGGTGCAGGGCGGCGCTGCTGGCACCTTCGACCAGCTCTTCCGCGTGGGCCCCGGCGATGTGGTCATCGCCATCTGCTTCCCGCGCTACTCCGAGCTGGCACTCAAGACGGTGCAGTATGCCAAGGATCGGGGCGCGACCATCATCGGCGTGACCGACAGCGAGATGTCGCCGGTGTATCAGATGTCCTCCGGCTCGCTGCTGGTGCGCAACGAAATGATCTCGTTCGTGGACTCGCTCGCGGCGCCGATGAGTATGCTCAACGCATTGATCCTTGCCGCCGCGCACAAGCAGGGAACGGATATCTCCGCGACCTTCAACGAGCTGGAGCACGTCTGGGATCGCTTCGGCATTTTCGGGAAGGTCGAGGATGAATAAGCAGCTCACGGTGATCGGCGGCGGAGCCGCCGGAATGATGGCGGCGATCTGCGCGGCGCGCAGAGGAACAGCCGTCACGCTGCTCGAGCCGAACGAGCGGCTGGGCAAGAAGCTCAACATCACCGGCAAGGGCCGGTGCAATGTGACAAACGACGCGGGCTGTGAGGAGCTGCTGGCAAACGTGCCGCAAAACGGGCGGTTTCTGTATTCCGCGTTCTCCCGCTTCGACGGGCGCGGCACGATGGCGTTCTTTGAGGAGCTCGGCGTGCCGCTCAAGGTCGAGCGCGGGCGGCGCGTGTTCCCGGTGTCGGACCGCGCGTTCGACGTGTCCGCCGCGCTGGAGCGGGAGCTCAGACGGCTGCGCGTCACGCTTGTGCGTGACCGCGCGGTGTGCGTGCTGACGGACGAGACCGGCGCGGTGCGCGGCGTCAAGGGCGAGAAGAGTACATATCCCGCGCAGGCGGTCGTGCTGGCGACCGGCGGCGTGAGCTATCGGGGCACCGGCTCGACCGGCGAGGGGCATCGCATGGCGGCGATGCTCGGTCACACAGTCACGCCGCTCACGGGCTCGCTCGTGCCGCTGCGCGCGGACGGCTGCGCGGAGCTGCAGGGCTTGAGCCTGCGGAACGTGGGGCTGACGGTCTACGAGAACAGAAAAAAGATCTACACCGATTTCGGGGAGCTGCTCTTCACGCATTTCGGCGTGTCCGGCCCGCTGGTGCTCTCGTCCTCGGCGCATATGCGGCACTTTGATAAAAAGAGCTATCGGCTGGAGCTTGACCTCAAGCCGGCGCTGGACGAGCAGCAGCTCGATAAGCGCCTGCTGTCGGATTTTCAGAAGCACGCGAACAGCGATTTTTGCAACGCGCTCGGCGAGCTTCTGCCGCAGAAGCTCATTCCCGCGGCGGTGGAGCGCTCCGGCATCCCGCCGCACGAGAAGGTACACGATCTCACGCGCGAGCAGCGCGCCGCGCTGCGGACGCTTTTGAAGCATTGGAGCATCGACGTTCTATCGCCCATGCCGGTGGAGAATGCCATCATCACCTCCGGCGGCGTCAAGGTCGGGGAGATCGACCCGAAAACGATGGCGTCGAAGAAGGTGCCGGGGCTGTATTTTGCCGGTGAGATCATCGACGTGGACGCCTATACGGGCGGCTTCAATCTGCAGATCGCGTGGGCGACCGGCAAGGCTGCCGGCGAAGCGGCAGCGGAGTATTTGACAGAGCGATAAAGGAAATATACTTTACACATAGAGTGAGGGAAATGCAGACGATGATACCCGAAAAGCACTATGCCGTCGCGGTGGACGGCCCCTCCGGCGCGGGGAAAAGCACGCTGGCCAAGGCGATCGCGGCGAAGCTCGGCATTTTGTATGTGGATACCGGCGCGATCTACCGCACGATCGGCTACGCGGTGAAGCGGCGCGGCATTGAGCCGCGCGATGAAGCCGCTGTCCGCGCGATCCTGCCGGAGCTGGAGATCGGTATGCGCTATGAGGCGGACGGTGAGCAGCACATGCTGCTCAATGGACAGGACGTGACGCGCGAGATCCGGCTGCCGGAGATCTCCATGTACGCGAGCGCCGTGTCGGCGCTGCCGTCGGTGCGCGCGTTCCTGCTGGAAATGCAGCGCGATCTGGCGCGGAAGCACAGCGTCATTATGGACGGGCGCGACATTGGCACGGTGGTGCTGCCGGACGCCGAGGTGAAGATCTTTCTGACGGCGTCCGCCGAGGTGCGCGCGCAGCGCCGCTGCCTCGAGCTGGAACAGCGCGGCACGCCGAAGCCCTACGACGAGGTGCTGCGTGAGCTCAATGAGCGGGACTACAACGACTCCCACCGCGCCGCCGCGCCGCTCCGGGCGGCGGAGGACGCAATGGTCGTCGATACCTCCGCGCTCGATTTCGACGCGAGCAGGGAAGCGCTGCTCGCCCTGATCCGGGAGAGGCTGCAATGAACCATGTTTTTTTTGGCATCATCTGGGTGCTCGCGCAGATACTGCGGCTGCTGTACCGCATCGAGGTGAAGGGACTGGAGAACCTGCCGCGGAACGGCGTGCTGCTCTGCCCGAACCATGCGAGCGACCTTGACCCCGTGCTCATCGGCATCTGCCTGCCGATCAACTACCGCCTGCATTTCATGGCGAAGGAGGAACTGTTCCAGAACCGCTTGTTCGGCCGCATCCTCCGCGCGCTGGGGGCGTTTCCGGTCAACCGCGAGGGAGCGGACATCCAAGCGGTCAAGACCGCGATGAAGGTCATCCACGAGGGCGAGAATCTGCTCATTTTCCCGGAGGGAACGACTATTCACGATGGCGTGGGCTACCACGACGGTCTGCCGGCGCACGCCCATTCCGGCATCGCGATGATCGGCGTGCGCTCGGGCGCGACGCTCGTTCCGGTATTCGCGGACGGGAAGAAGAGAATGTTCCGCAAGACGACGATCATTTTCGGCGAGCCGTATGTGCCGCAGATCACGGGACGGCGCGGGACCTCCGAGGAGCTGCAGAAGGTCGCGGACGATGTGCTGCGCGAGGCGTATGCGCTCGGCGGTCAGGCGGTGGGAGGCGCGCCGCTGTGAGGGTCATTCTTGCTAAGACCGCAGGCTTCTGCTACGGCGTGGAGCGCGCGGTCTCGCTCGCGCACGAAACGGCCAAGGCGCATGGCGGCGCGATGCTCGGGAGCGTTATCCACAACGCCAATGTCGTCGCGGAGCTGGAGCGCGAGGGAATGCGTCTGATCGCGTCGCCCGGGGAGGCGGCAGCGGGGGAGACGGTGCTCATCCGCTCCCACGGCGAGAGCCGGGAGGTGCTGGAGGAGCTGCAGGCACGCGGCGCGGAGATCGTCAGCGCGACGTGCCCGAACGTGCGGCACATCCAAATACTTGTCACCGAGGCAGAGGCCGCGGGGAGGCAGGTCGTCATCATCGGCGAGCACGAACACCCCGAGGTGCAGGGCATCGCAAGCTGGTGCAGGGGCGCAAGGATCTTCGGAAACGCCGAAGAAGTTGAGAAATGGGCGGAGGAAACGGCGGAAATTGCCGATTTGCCCATAACGATGGTCGCGCAGACCACCTGTATTCGTGCGCTTTGGGAAAGTTGCGTGAAATTTCTAAAAAAAGAGTGTACAAATCTGAAAATTGATGATACAATATGCAATGCTACGCAAAAGCGTCAATCGGAGGCGGCGGAGATCGCTTCTTCGGCGGACGTGATGGTGGTGGTCGGAGACCGGAAAAGCGCTAACACCAGACATTTGACGGAGATCTGCAAAGAGAGCTGCACGCGCGTCTATCAGATCGAGGACGCCGACGAGCTCTCGCCGGACATGTTTCATGGCTGTACTGTTGCGGGCCTGACGGCTGGTGCCTCCACTCCTGCGGGCATCATTAAGGAGGTATATGCAACCATGACGGAAGAAATCAAGACCATTGAAGGTAACGAGACCTTCGAAGAAATGCTCGACAAATCTTTTAAGACTTTAAATACAGGAGATAAGGTGACCGGTATCGTCACGGCCATCGGTGCGACCGAGATTCAGGTCGACCTGGGCTGCAAGCAGGCGGGCTACATTCCCGTCAGCGAGCTTTCCAGCGATCCCGACGCTAAGGTCGAGGACATCGTCCATGTCGGCGACGAGATCGAGACCTACATCGTCCGCGTCAACGACGTGGAGGGCTATGCCACCCTTTCCAAGAAGCGCCTCGACGCGGTCAAGGTTTGGGAGGACATCGAGAATGCCGTTGAGAACAAGACCGTTCTCGAGGGCATCGTCACCGAAGAAAACAAGGGCGGCATCGTCGTTTCCGTCAAGGGCGTGCGTGTGTTCGTTCCCGCTTCCCAGAGCGGTCTGCCCAAGGACAGCGACCTGAGCCAGCTCATCAAGCAGCGCGTTCAGCTCCGCGTCACCGAGGTCAACCGTGCCCGCCGCCGCGTCGTCGGCTCCATCAAGGCCGTGCAGAACGAGGCCCGTGCGGCCGCGCAGGCTGAGATCTGGGCCAACATCGAGGTCGGCAAGCACTATGACGGCGTGGTCAAGTCCATGACCAGCTACGGCGTGTTCGTCGATATCGGCGGCGTGGACGGTATGGTCCACATCTCCGAGCTGAGCT
>OKSC01003924.1_pt1 | contig 10470 bp, 11 predicted proteins | sample 1601161 | NCBI WGS metagenome assembly OKSC01 (sample SAMEA3541552, study PRJEB24748) | human gut metagenome | biome: human gut; feature: human-associated habitat; material: faeces | place: China | collected 2012
TAGATTATAATACCACAACCCCTCCCCTTTGTCAACACTTTTTTTATCTTTTTTTTAAAGTTTTTTTAAAAGCGACATTTTCCACTATATCTTGTGTTTTTGCGACGCCGATATACATATTTGCGTAGAATTCACTTCAATATTTCCCGCAATTTTGCAAGAATCTTTTTTTCTGCGCGTGAAACCTGCACCTGAGTCATTGACATTTTTTCTGCCGTTTTACTTTGGGTAAGGGAATTAAAATACCGATACATTACCAGCCTTTTTTCTTCCTCGTTCAATTTTGCGAGTGCGGAATTGATCAGCAGCCTGTCGGAGATTTCATCCTCGGCGCTCATTACCGGCAGATCGGTTTCGGTAATCTCACCGTCGTCATCGCAGGTAAGAGATACCGTCGGCTGCGCTGCACACACAGCCTCGGCAACATCCTCGGGAGAAACGCCGAGCGACAAAGCCAGTTCCTTAACAGTCGGTTCACGACATAATTTTTGTTCGAGTTTCTGCCTTTCGCGGGATATTTTCATTCCGAGCTCCTTTACACTTCTTGAAACCTTTACCGCCCCGCCGTCGCGAAACAGTCTGCGCATTTCACCCATTATCACCGGTACGGCGTAGGTTGAAAAGCAAAGTCCGCGTTCGCTGTCGAATGCATCGGTTGCTTTAACAAGCCCCATACAGCCCGCCTGGTACAGATCGTCATACTCGATTCCGCGCCCCGAAAAACGAACGCACAATGCGCGTACAAGTCCCAGATTATTTTCGATGAAAAGCTCGCGGTCGGTTTTTTCCTTAAGCATTTATGCCGTAGCGCCTGCTGATTTTTTTCTGCATAACAATGGTCGTTCCATTTCCGACCTTCGAGCGCACCTTGACAGAATCCATAAAGCTTTGCATAACGGCGAAGCCGAGTCCCGCCCGTTCGCCGCCCACCGTGGTGTAGAGCGGCTCCATTGCTTTTTCCACATTTTCTATGCCGCAGCCGGTATCACGAATTTTAATTCTTATTATGTTTCCTTCAAGCAGCTCACCTGTTATGTAAATTTTTCCGATTTTTTCCCTGTACGCGTGAACAATGCAATTTGTAACAGCCTCGCTCACGGCAGTTTTTATATCGTTTACCTCTTCAAGCGTCGGGTCAAGCTGTGCTGCGAACGCCGATATGCATGCCCTTGCAAAGCTTTCATTTGCCGATTTTGCCGACACATTCATCATAAATTTATTGTTTACCGTCATTTTTATTACCTGCTTTCCAATCTTGCCAGGCGTTCAAGCCCTGCCAATTTCATTACTTTATATATCTGCGGCGGAGTTTCGCTTATGACCAGCTCCGCTCCGGTTTTAGAAAGGGTTCTGTAGCGCCCCATGACAAGACCTATGCCCGAGCTATCCATAAAGCTGATGTTTTTAAAGTTAAGCACCAGCCTTGACGGCATATTAAGCTCCACCGCGTTATCTATCGCCTCACGCATTGCCCGTGCGGTATGGTGGTCAAGCTCACCTGACAGATACGCAGTTACCGTTTCGCCGCTTGCTCTGATTTCAACCGACATATAGTTCACCTCCGAAAATAAAAAACAAGCCTTACATATATAATAAAGGCTTGTCCTTAAAAAAATTGTCGTAAAGAGTAATCAACTATAAAAAATTTTTAATTTTTCTCTGATCCCGCCCGCAAGATAAAGTGAACCGAAGACGAAAACCGGATCATCGCCCGCCGATAAGCGGGAGCTTTCAATTGCCGCGTCATAATTTTCCGCCGCGGTACACGGGCAATATTTATTTGCAGTCGCGGCTAATTTCCCTGCGTCAAGCGAGCGCGGCATATTTTCCACCGTTACCGCAACAGCCGATTTGCAATACGGTAAAGTCCGTTTTAAAACCGTTTCATAATCCTTATCCCTCATCATACCAATGACCACGGTTATTCGTCCGCCGTATTTTTTCATAATTTTGCAAAGCGCCTCGGCGCCGTCGGGATTATGCGCTCCGTCAAGCACGGTAAGCGGCTCACGGCTGATAATTTCAGCTCGTGCCGGAAAAAAGGTTGTGGCGAGCGCTTTTTTCACCGTTTCATACGGAATATCAAACCCGCTAAACGCTACAGTCTCTATTGCCGTGAGCGAATTTTCGATCTGATATTCCCCGCAAAGCGACAGAGAAAACTCTTTTTCCTTATATATATATGTAGTGCCGCTGCCGTCGCACTTCAAAACCTTAAGGCGGGAAACATCGGGCACAGTATAATTTTCGGTGTATTTTTTGATGACTGTCATAACCTCATTTTTTTGATTTGCCGAAACGACCGCCGGAAAATTTTTTATTATGCCGCACTTTTCCGCTGCTATTTTCTCCACCGTATCACCCAAAATTGCCGAATGGTCAAGCCCCACTTTAGTAATTACCGCCGCGCGCACCCTCTCAAGAGTGTTGGTGGCGTCCAGTCTGCCGCCGAGACCCGTTTCGACTATTACAATATCGCACTTTTCATCCGCAAAATATGAAAATGCCGCCGCGGTTATAAACTCAAACTCCGAAAGAATGACTCCCGTATTTTTCACCCTTTGCGAATATTTAACCAAATCGTCCTCGGATATAAAATTACCGTTTATTTGTATACGTTCGCGAAAATCTATTATATAAGGAGAAATATAAAGCCCTGTTTTAAAGCCCGCCGTTTCAAAAATTTTTGCAAGCATTGCCGAAACAGAGCCTTTGCCGTTTGTTCCGGCAATATGCAGGGATTCAAATTTATTTTGCGGGCACGACAGCGCCGACAAAGCGGCGGTAATTCTTTCAAGCCCTGCGGGTAATTTAAAATTTCCGAGAGAGTGTATGTAATTTAATGTTTCGGTGTAATTCATTTTTTATCTTTCCAATATTTATAATGTATTACCTTTTGTTTTCCGCATACCATAATAACGGACAGCAACGGAAAACATACAAAACAGCGCCTGATAAAAAAGCGCTCGGTGCTGATGCAAATGTGAGTAAGCTGTTGTCCTCGGTTTCGGGCAACGGCTTAGACAATACAACCAGGTTACAATGCTTCCCATAGCGGAAAATTTGTCCGTTTATATTGTCTCGTCATTTGAAATACGTCAGTATTCCTGCACTCCTCGACTTCATAAACAAAAAAATTTTCTCGCTATGGGTCGAAGATTTTGTAAAAAACGGTGCTGCTTAGCGGCGCGGCGCCCGACCGAGGAATACCGACGTATTGTGAGCGGAGGGCAACAATGCCGATAACTGCACCGTTTCTTCAAAAAAGCATTGCACCCTGGTTGTATTGTCTACTGCATTGCACGGACCGATTTTGACGAATGGAGCTGCCGCAAAAAGCGGCGGCTTCATTACATATATAATAACACCGATTGTCCGCATATACAAGAAAAACCGACGCAAATAAACGTCGGTTTTAAAATTATATTATCCAGCTTCCGTTATCGCCGCCGGGCAGTAAATCGGCGACTGTGTAGGAATCAAAGAAATTATTAAGCGTTTTATAAAGCTCGCGCCACATGGAAATAGTACGACAGCGATCTGCCGTTTTGCAGGGAACGGCATCATCCTTAAGACAGGCGACCGGGGCTAAATCGCCCTCGGTAACCTCCAGAATTTCACGCACGCTGTATTCCTCGGGGGCGCGGCAAAGGCGGTAGCCGCCGCCCTTACCGTGCGCACCCTCAACAAGACCCGCCTTTGAAAGGCTTGACATTATGGCTTCAAGATATTTCTGCGATATATTCTGCCGTTCGGCAACCGCCCTCAGCGGAATAAAATCCCCCGAGGCATGCTCTGCCAAATCGACCATTACACGCAGCGCATATCTGCCCTTTGTTGATACTGTCATGGCTTATTCCGCAAAAAGCGTGGTGGAAAGATATCTGTCCCCGGTATCGGGCAGAAGCACTACTATGGTCTTTCCCTCGTTTTCGGGGCGTTTTGCCAGTTCTATTGCTGCGTGCACTGCCGCTCCCGAGGAAATACCGACAAGCACACCCTCGTTTTTACCTATTTCTTTGCCGGTAGAAAACGCGTCTTCATTTTCAACGGGGATAATTTCATCGTAAACCGCGGTATCAAGCACATCCGGCACAAAGCCTGCACCTATACCCTGTATTTTATGCGCACCCGAGGGCTTACCCGAAAGCACCGCAGAGCTTGCCGGCTCAACAGCAACTACCTTTACATTCGGATTTTTGGACCTTAGATACTGACCTACGCCCGTAACCGTGCCGCCCGTTCCGACACCAGCTACAAATATATCAACCTCACCGTCGGTATCGGCATATATCTCGGGACCTGTGGTCTCAAAATGCGCCTTGGGGTTGGCAGGGTTTACAAACTGCCCCGGAATAAAGCTGTTCGGAATTTCTTTGCTTAATTCCTCCGCCCTTGCAATAGCGCCCTTCATGCCCTTTGCGCCTTCGGTCAGCACAAGCTCCGCACCGTATGCCTTCATGAGCTGGCGGCGCTCAACCGACATGGTTTCGGGCATTACAATTATAATTCTGTATCCGCGTGCCGCAGCAACCGCCGCAAGACCTATACCTGTATTACCCGAGGTCGGCTCGATTATAACCGAATCGGCTTTCAAATTCCCGCTCTTTTCGGCTTCGTCAATCATTGCCTTGGCAATTCTGTCCTTAACCGAGCCTGCCGGGTTAAAATATTCAAGCTTTGCGAGTATTTTTGCTTTTAAGCCGTATTTCTTTTCAATATGCGTAAGTTCAAGCAACGGCGTTTTTCCTATAAGCTGATCCGCAGATGTATATATTTTTGACATAACAATTATCTCCTTTAAATCTTTTTGAAGCCGTTTTCAAGATCGGCTATAATATCATCTATATGCTCTGTACCGATCGACAATCTCACAGTACCGGGCTTTATTCCGCATTCGAGCAGCTCCTGCTCGCTTAACTGCGAATGTGTTGTGGACGCGGGATGAATAACTAACGATTTTACATCCGCAACATTTGCAAGCAGTGAGAAAAGCTCAAGAGATTCGGTGAATTTCTTTGCTTTTTCCGCTCCTCCCTTTATTTCAAAGGTGAATATAGAGCCTGCGCCGTTCGGGAAATATTTATCGTAAAGCTCCTTTGCGCGCCCGGTTGCGAGCGACGGATGATTAACGCTTTCAACCTGCGGATGATTTTTAAGGAAATCAACCACCTTAAGCGCGTTTTCAACATGCCTTTCCACACGGAGCGAAAGCGTTTCAAGTCCTTGGAGAAGCAGAAAGGAATTAAACGGAGAGATGGTTGCTCCCTGATCTCTCATCAGTGTGGTGCGAAGCTTTAAAATATAAGCAAGATTTCCGCAGGCTTCGGTAAATACCACGCCGTGATAAGATGGGTTCGGCTTTGAAAGCCCCGGAAATTTATCGTTTGCCGCCCAGTCAAATTTGCCCGAATCGACAACAACGCCGCCCATCACCGTGCCGTGACCGCCTATAAACTTTGTAGCCGAATGCACCACAATATCCGCGCCGTGCTCTATCGGGCGAAGCAGATAAGGAGTCGCAAAGGTATTATCAACTATAAGCGGGATTCCGTGACGGTGCGCAATATCCGCCAGCGCTTCAATATCAATAACATCCGAATTCGGATTGCCGAGCGTTTCGGCATATATAAGCTTCGTGTTCGGCTTTATCCCATTTTCTAATGCATCGAAATCATTCGGATCATAAAAATCCGCGCTTATTCCCTGATCCTGCAAAGTATGGGCAAAAAGGTTATAGGTTCCGCCGTAAAGATTTGAGGATGATACAATATGATCACCGCTGCGGGCAATATTTTGCACCGCATAGGTTATTGCCGCAGAGCCCGAAGCCGTGGCAAGCGCCGCAGCACCGCCCTCAAGCGCCGCAATGCGCTTTTCAAAAACATCCGAGGTCGGGTTCATAAGTCTTGTGTATATATTGCCGCCCTCTGTCAGCCCGAAGCGCCCCGCCGCCTGAGCGGAATCCTTAAACACATAGGAGGTGGTTGCATATATCGGTACCGCGCGTGCGTCTGTCGCGGGATCGGGGCTTTCCTGCCCTACATGGAGCTGAAGTGTTTCAAATTTATAATTGCTCATTTCAGATTTCCCTTTCGTAAATGCGTAAGCTGTTCGTGAGTATCAACATCGGCACATTCGCCCGAAACGGAAATTTGCTCTTACAAGAGCCTCGAAATTGTTTGTAAGCTTTTCCATATCTTTTTTACCTACCAATCTGATATGTTGGTAGTATTATATCACCCATTTCCTACTTTGTCAATAGGTAAAAGAAAATTTTCTCGCATAAATGCTTAAAAACCCCCGAAGAGTTTGAGCGCTTCGGGGGTTCGCACAGTCATCTTAATATAAGCGCTGCCACAGCGCCTAAAACCGTTCCGATAATTCCGGTGATGATGCAGCCGATTATAATTCTTTTGTAATATTTCATATCCTCGCAGGGGGTTTGCTCCACGAAGGCGAGCCGCTTATCTATACTGTTGACCTTATTTGCGGTGTTTTCGGTCTGCAGCGCCACCTTTTCTACCGCCGCTGTCAGTCGTCGTATATCCCTGACATCGCTTTTTATTTCATCAAGCTGATGAAATATATTTCGGTCGTTTGCCTCAAGCGTGCTGATTCTTCCGTTAATGCTGTCGTCCGTTTTGATCACCTCCCCTGTGGAGAGTATAAAACGAATCAAAACCGCCATTCACCGACAACTCTATATTGCCGTTCCGTGCAGCTATGCATTTACTGTGAATTGTTCATCCTGCCGTTCGGCTTATCGAGCGGAGCGCCGCCGCTATCTCCGTTCGTGTCTCCGGGTGCGCCGCCGTTCATATCCGGCGCCTGACCGCCCCCGAATCTGCCTTTGTTGCCGCCGCCCATATTACCGCCCGACATTCCGCCATTGCCGAAAGTGGTGGTAATACCCGTCAGCTTAATATCAAGCGTCTGCGCTGCGGAAGAAACGCTGCCCGAAGATGCAAAGCCGTTTTTATCCGCTCCCGATACCGTGCCGCCTATAACCAGCTTATAGCTGCTGCCGTTTTTTAGGGACGAAGTGCTTATTACCACATTATTATACTGCTTTGCGGGAATAAACGACGCCAAAACATTGCCCTTTTCATCGGTCAGAGCAACGCTGCTGCCGGCAGACGCACTGCTGTCGAGCGTATACATAAACGAAGCCTGCTCCGATTTATCCGAAAAGCCCTGCGCCATACCCGAGCTGCCGCAAAGTATTACCGTGCCGCCGCTGACAGTCGCTTCGCCGCCATAATCGAACGCGCCGTTGCCGTTATCGGCAGGACCGCTCACAAGCAGCGTACCGCCGCTTATTACAATGTTTCCGTTTGAATCGATTCCGTCACCTGAGGCGTTAACAAGTATATATCCGCCGCCGATTGTGATGAGCGTGTTTGAATCGCTGCTGCCGGGTCTTCCGCCTGTTGATGAACCCGAGACTGACGGGCTTGCGGCGTTAATTCCGTCGTCGCTTGCGGTTATATCAATATTGCCGCCCGTTACCGTTACCTTTTGACCCTCTAAGCCCTCGTATGATTGGCTTACGGTTATGCTGCCGCCGTTTATAATAAGGTTATTATCGGCGTGAAAGCCGTCGTCCCCCGCGGCGGCGGTAAAGCTACCGCCGTTAATTTCAATATCGCCGTTTGAATGGAAGGAATCGTCCTTTGAGCTTACTTCAAAGCCGCCCTCGTCAATTAATATAAGCGAGCCCGCTTTTAAGCCCTTTGTGCTTTCTTCGTCATCGGTCGTTTGGGTGCTGCCGCCGAAGCCCGGCATATTTCTGCCGCCGGAATTTTGTTTTGCATCGGCAGCTCCGCCGCCCGCGGTTATTTTAATACTTCCGTTAGCAGCCTTTAAAACGGTAGCCGCCTGTATGCCGTCGTTACCCGAGGTTATGTCTATATTCCCCGTTTCAATATACACAAAGCCCTTGTTTGACTTTTCGGTATTGGTGGAGCGTATTCCGTCGCCGCCTGCCGATACGGTTATCGCCGCGTCTTTAATCTTCACGCAGTCCTTGCCCTCAAGCGCGCAGCCGGTGCTTTTAACGGTCAGGTTCAGCCCGCATATTATAAGATCGTCCTTTGAAACGGCGCCGCATTTGCAGTTGCCCGTAATATTAAGCGTTCCCTCGCCGTTTAAGGTCAGGTCTGTTTTGCTGAATATTGCGCCGTCAACATTTGTATCCTTAAAATCACCCGTGTACGATGTTCCGTCGGACAGGGTATTTACCGTGCCCTCGCAGGCGGTTATAAATACCTTATCCGCTTTTTCTATATAAATCGCGGGTCCCGACGTATTGGAGACAGTCGCATTTTTTAAGATTATACGCACCTTTGCGGTATCGGGAGCGGATACGGTAATGCTCTCGTGCTCTCCGCTTACAACATAAGTGCCCTCGGCGGTTATTTTAACCGCCTTTTCGCTGTCGGCTACCGTTTTGGCTTCCGATTCGTCATAATCGTATGTCGTGTCATTATTTGAAAATTCAAAATCCATATCGTCGGTGGATATTTCGGTCACCGCCGACATATTGCTTATATTATTTGTTCCGCTTGCCGTGTTTTTCTTCCCACAGGAAGAAAGCAGCAGGCAGGCGCATAAAATCAAAACAGGTATAACTGTTTTTTTCATAATGCATCACAGCTCCTCTGTAACGGTGGCGCGGCAGTTGCTCATAATATCAAGATTCCCGTTTCGGCACCGCATTTCGTCAATAAGTTCTTTTTCACATTTGGGGTTTTTAAGCTCTAAGGTGTAGGTCAGCTGATAAAGACTGCCCATATTCGAGGTTTTGACGCAGCGAAGCTTGTGCGATACCGTAAGCTTTTCAAAAATATCGTCAAAAACGCCCGTGAAATTAAGATCCTCGGGTATGGTTACTTTAAGCTCGCGCACATTATCGGGCTGCTCGCCGAAGCGGCTCAAGGTGTAAATTATATTCGCGCCGCAAATTAAGGCTACGAAAATTATTGCCACGCCTATATAACCCACACCGCAGGCAAGCCCTGCCGCCATTGCCGTGAAAACGCCGATAATTTCCTTTGCGCTGCCGGGGGATGAACGAAAACGCACCAGTGAAAACGCGCCCGCAACCGCTACGCCCGTGCCGAGGTTTCCGTTTACAAGCATTATTACCGCCTGTACCGTAAATGGCAGCAGCGCAACAGCTACGGCAAAGCTTTTTGAGCAGCTGTTTTTAAACATGTGGCTGAGTGAGAGCACCGGCCCCGCAAGTAATGACACCAAGGTGCACGCCGCAAAGGCTCCCGGGGTTATTCCGTTTGTTATTACTGTTGAAAATATACTGTCAAGCACAGTATTCGTCTCCCAATGTTATTATTTTTTTGTTTTCACGCGTCAGCAGTCCGTTTTTGTACGCCGTGCCGTATTTCGAGAAGGATGTGGGATAAATTTTAAACTCGTTCAGCATTTCCGCAATCCACATAGGCATAGCGCCCGATGTCTTGACCTCTAAAATATACAGCCCGTTTTCAAGCACCCGCTCGCCGTAAATGCCGTTTTCAAGCTCTAAATCCCACCCGCGCGCCAAAATATTGCTGTCAAAGGTTAAGCGCACGCTGCTGTCGGTTCGGTCATAAAACGCCTCGCGGTCGTAAAAAATATCCGCCGAGGGCTTTAAGCAGCCGTAAAACTGCCTGAAATAATCAATTTCCTTTAAAATCTGACTGTTTTCAATTCCGTTGTCTTCGCCTGCCATATAGCTTTTTATATCCGTATACGGAGCGCTTATTCTTCTTTTAAAAACAATACCCTTGTATTTCTTTTTAAGCTCTAAAAAGCAGGGCTTATCGGCGGTCGGCACTCCGTAGCTGCGCAGCCGCAGCTTTTCTTTATATATCGGTTTATCAAGAGACGCGCGTATCAGCCTGTTATCAGGCGTATCGTAATAAAGGCTGCAAACGCGGCTTTTGCCGTATTCGTCCGGCACGGCGTTGTAGGTCAAATAATTTTTAACCTCCTCATACTGCCCGCCGTCAATAATATATTTTTTTTCGTAGCGCTTGAATACTGTCTGAAACATTTTCACCGCTCCTTTCCCGTTGATTACAGTATAGTCCGGCAATTTCATGCGATTATGAACGGTTTTTGAACAAGTTTAACGGCATTTTAACATTTTTAAGCCCGAAAATATTGACATAACAGGTCGAAAATTATATAATATACGATGTATAATCTGTTATTTTAATGTTATGAAGAAGGAGACTGTTATGGGCAGACTGCGCAGATTTTCCTGTGTAATTTTATCGTTTGTAATTGCAGCAATAACGGTGCTCGGCTGTGGAATCGCAACCTCGGCGGCAACCAGGATCGGATATGTCAACGCGACGGGCGTACGAATGCGTGCGGACGCGGGAACGCAAAGCAAGGTAATTATGGAAGGCATATCATATGCCACGGTAACCGTAAACGGCGAAAAGCGCGACCCCGACGGCG
>OKSC01003938.1_pt1 | contig 10436 bp, 4 predicted proteins | sample 1601161 | NCBI WGS metagenome assembly OKSC01 (sample SAMEA3541552, study PRJEB24748) | human gut metagenome | biome: human gut; feature: human-associated habitat; material: faeces | place: China | collected 2012
GGTATTTTTAAATTTCAAAGCCGCGTTAATCTATTTTAATTAACGGAAAATACTATTCGAAAAAAGTAAATTTGTCCAAAACAGATAGTGTATTTTAACAATCATATGAGAGTGTGAAGCCCCCTTTATTTTTTGGTTTGAAGATATTTTATAGAACTTTATTTTATTAGACTTATGAGTAAAAGTATTACTTTGTTGATTGCTGGCTGTCGGCTGGCAAGGTGTGTTACATATATTAAATGTAACTATGGTTACAAGCCAGTCATCCCACTATTTCTCCTGCTGTTGCTAACCTTTTTTCCCGGTCAGTCTACCACTGCGCGGGAAGTAAACACCGTTGCGGAGTTGCAGACGGCTGTGTCGGGGGCTACGGAAGGGGAAGTGATTACTCTGTCCGGTAGCTTTATATTTGGAAATGCCACGCTGGTTATGCCGGGTGTTAACGTCACCATTGATGGCGAAGGCAAGATTTGGAAAGGGAGCAGTATCACTGTCAACGGATCAGGCGACAAAACGCTAACAATTAAGAATCTTAAGATGGATGGTGACGGAATAGGGAGTCGTTTGGTAAACCAGGGGGCAACCAATGGCACGTTGATGCTGGAAAAGATGGAGTTTTACAATTCTACGGGTGGTGCGATAAATATCAACACTCCCGCAAATGCTTCCACAGTTATTTCTTATGCCAGGATTTATGATAATACAGCAGTCAACGGTGCTGCAGCCATCTGGGTGGCCGGCTACTCGAAGATAACCATCAAAAACTCCACCATAGAAAACAATGTGGCTACCGGGGCCGGTTACGAATGCGGCGCTATCTCGTCTAAAAACTTTCTGGGTGATCTGACGATCAACAACACTGTCTTTCGGAAGAATAAGAACAAATGTCTCCTTTCCGGCCCGTTCGGTGGCGGAGGAGGGGCGATGGCTATGCATTATTTCTACGGAAACCTGACGATAAACGAATGTCTTTTTCAGCAAAACGAGACAAACGGGGAAGGGATAAACATAGAGAATACCTTTGACGGTGGCGCGATCTATATCATGGATGCTGGCGGTAGCACCTACGGGGCCAGCCTGAATATCAACAATACGACCTTCGACAGTAACCTCGCTCATGACGACGGTGGCGCGATGATGGTACAGGTAACTGGTTCGAAGGGGATGATCACCAACATCACCAACTGCACGTTCTACAACAACCGCGCCTATGGGCTGAACGGAGCGAATGTTACTGGTGGAGCCATCCAGTTCTTCCTCAACGGCGGAAGCAGCAAGATGAGTAACATCCTCACCGGTTGTACTTTTGTAGGTAACGTATCGGGTGACTCGAGATCCACCGTCGAACAACGCGGCGGGGCGATCGGCTTGAGCGGAAACAGTAGTTGGGGGGTCGTTGCCGGTTTGATCAACAACGGCTGTTTGTACCTGGGAAATAAAGTCTATAATTCATCCGGCGAGTTGAACGTGGCCAGTAATTATAAAGATGTCTCCAACTCGACATCTGTTGCAGCCGGTACGAGGAATGTACTGAATGCAGACAAAGGCAGTACCCCGGCGTATACCGAAGATATCGTACTGGGTAAGAACTTCCGCTTCTCCAACAATCTGTCGGGGATAAAAGCCGGTGCAGACGACGAAATTGTAAAAACCATTCCCATCAAACCGGAAGGGATCGCAGACAATACCTACAACTATTCGGCCGCTTTGCCGGCAACCGATCAGCGAAATTTTAAGAACTATAAAGATCAGGGTGCCATTGAAATGTCATGGGTGAAGTATAATGCCAACGGAGGTGTTTTTGGCTTGACCCCGCAAACCGACTATGTGGGCGAGGTTTACTACGAAGCAACTTCCGAAAACAAAGTGACCGACTACTATTCCATCGGTACGATCGACGGCAAAACGACCGTTATCGATGGAGAGACCACACTGAAAGCTACCCTCGATGGCAAAGCCTTCAAGGGATGGGCTCTCACAGATGATGCTACTGAGCCAGACCCTGCTTATGAGGTGGGGAAAAGCCTGACTTATTTGGAAACCAACCTCACCCTCTATGCTGTGTGGGGAGATGCCGGATACACCCTGACCTATCATTCCAATTTCAGTCCTGACCGGACCTATGACCGGTTTATTGAAACGCAAGAGGCGATCGTCGCCACCTATCCGGCAACCGCGTTGCCCATTCGTCCGAACCATATTTTCCTGAGATGGACGACGAATGCTGATGGCACAGGTACGGCATACCAGCCCGGGGCGACTTTCACGATTACAGAAAATACCGACCTGTACGCCCAGTGGGAACCCAACTCTATCCTGAAGCTGCAATGGTCAGTCTCTAAAACAACTCCGGAGATATTCGAATTCAACGATGTGGAGAACAACTCTACCACTTCTGTGATGGTTGGAACTCCCGTTTACGTCCAGATCAGACCGATAGAGCTTGACTACATAGATTACGACCGCTGGTCCATCGAATACACCGCAACGCCGGCAGACTACCACTATCCGATGGAAGAATCTATCGCAAAAACCCTTCGCTACGATTTCAACAAAGGGGAAGCTCATACGCTGGAAGGAACTTATTATTATAATGTAAGCAAACTGATCCTTTACAAGGATGGGGTAGAGGTTGCCACTTATATCTATCGTAACGCCACCTGTACCCACACCGTGATCATCCAGGCGAAGCCGATAGCTAAAATACCGGCTTTGCAATGGTCGGTATCGACCGCCACTCACGAGCAATCTAACTTCCGTGACGTGGACGACCAGACAACAACGTCCGTGAATTATGGAACTCCTGTCTTTGTACAAATCCGCCCGATCGGACATGAAGACATCACTTTCGAACGCTGGGATGTTGAATATTCCGTGACTCCGGTAGAACATTATTATGGTATGACCCCGATCGTCAAGACCGAACGCCATAACTTCAACAACCGCGAAGCACATACGGAAATCGGCACATACATCTATACCGTCACCAAGCTGACATTATATGACCTGTATGGGAACAAGATCGTCGAGACATACGATTACAATGATTCACCATACAAACATACAATTATTATTAGGGATGGTGAAGGTCCCGGCCCCGGTCCGCACGGCGCCCTGCAATGGTCGGTCTCCACGGCGTCGAACCAGCTTCAGGACTTCCGCGATGTGGACAATCTGACTACGACAAGCGTGGTGAAAGGCACACCGGTCTACGTCCAGATCCGTCCGGTCGGTTTCAACAACATCACTTATGACCGCTGGGAGATCGAATACACCGCCACCCCCGCCGGTTACCACTATCCGTTGGAGGAAGCCGTTCCGAGAACCGAGCGTTACACCTTTAACCGGGGCGAAGCCCATACGCTGGTCGGTACCTACGTGTATACGGTGACCAAGCTGACACTCTACAACGGTGAAAGCGTGGCCCTGACAGACTATTACACCGAGCCCCCTTACGTCCACACCATCATCATCCGCGACGGCGGTATGATCGAACTGGGCGACATCGCCTCCCATTGCGGTTCGGAAAGCGGATTCAGAATACCATTCCGCCTGCTCGATCCGGACAATATCCTGGAATATTCCGTCCGCTTCTCCGACGAAGCGCTCAAAGCCGGCTTTACGGATTCCGACTATAAAGATGTGACTCCCGACTATCTCACAGTGCCCGTCTACCGGATAATCGGCAAGGGCATTTACACCGGAAACGTGTATGTGCGCAAGAAAAGCGACCCGGGCCTGGTGGAACTGCATCCGTTCGAAATCGAGATGCTGGAAACCACGATGATCACCAAACAACCGCAGTCCGTATACGTTTGTGACGGCGACGCCTTCACCCTGAGCGTAGAAGCCCGCGGCCTGAATCTGACCTATCAGTGGTTCTTCAACAAAGAGGCAATCGAAGGAGCGACCTCGGCCACCTACCAGGCTGCCCTGACGTCCGACAAGGAAGGCTCTTACTACGTAGATGTATACGGCGACTGTGGAATGGAGAGCAGTGTGACGGTGACGGTGCGCAAGAACGGCCTGAGAGTCCTGGTGAAATGGAACGAATTCCTGTACATCACCAATCCGGACAACGAGTTTGTTCGTTTCCAATGGTATCATGACGGGCAGAAAATCGAGAAGAACGGCACTTCGATCTACTACTCCGTGCCCGAGGGCCTGTTGGGCAGTTACTTCATCCAGGCCTACCGTGCAGACGACAGCTATGTGGTGAGTTGCCCGATCACGTTCGATACGCTGACTCAGTTCCCTGTGACCACCGTTTACCCGACGATGGTGCAGAAGAACAGTCCGATAACCGTCAAGCTGGGCATGCCTGGCGAAGCCTCGGAGGCGGCAGTCATCGAGATCTATAACCTGAACGGTCAACTGGTCGAAAAGCAGTCGACCACGACAGTCGAAACCACCATCCCCGCGAATATGGCTTCAGGCAGCTACATCGTGAAGGTGACCACCGATTCAGGAAGAACAACAACCCATAAAATCATCGTAAAATAAGCTAACAGATATGTCAACAATAATTTCAAACATAAAGAAAACAATCTTTTTATTCGCAGCAGGCTGCCTTGCCACCACCGTTTCGGCCCAGCAGGGAACGGGTGGCAGAGAGCGTAGCCAGTATAACAACGGCCAGCAGCAACAGCGCCAGCGTCAGGAATACCGCGAGGACTACCGGAAGGAAAAGAAAGATACAACGAAGACCTCTTACCTGACGGTATCGGGCGGCGTCGGCTCCTCTTCCTTCCGTTACAAGCTGAACTACCAGATCGAAGGTTTTGAAGAGAAAGGCAAGCGCAACGCAAAACTGGGGTATGAAATAGACCTCCGTTACAGCTACTTCTTCAACCGTCATTGGGGTTTCTCGACGGGGGTAGGTATCTCCCGTTATGCAACGACAGGCAAATTGACAGGTGATATGTCCGACGATAAATACATGAAACTGGGCAATATGACCGACGACGATGACTTCTCCGGCCACCCGCGTGAGTTCGAACTGCGTGCCCGATTGAAGAACCTGGAAGAGAAGCAGACCGCCTTCCTGCTGGATATCCCGCTGTTGGCAATGTACCAGACCCATTTCGGCGAAGAGGAAAAATGGGGCATGTACGCCGGTCTGGGAGTGAAGTTGCAGATTCCGGTCAAAGCCAAATACAAGGTCGAAGGCAATACAGCCAGCGAACTGAATGTTTCGGGTTACTACCCCCATATCCCTTCCGACGTGGGTTCTCCATCGGAGGCGCCTGTTCCTCACCACGGCTTCGGCACGATCAACGATCCCGGCCGCGAGCTGGACTGGAGCGGAAAGAACAAACTGAAACTGGGCGTAGCCGGAACTGCCGAACTCGGTTTCCTGTTCACCCTGGGCGAAGACACCGACTTGTTGTTGGGCGGCTACATCGACTACGGTTTCACCAACATGAAGAAAAAGAAAGACCAGGGGCTATTATCCACTCCTGCATCTTATCATCCGGACGGGAACATGACGGTAGGAAAGGGTATTCCTTATAATGGCATGATGAATTCAAACGTAACAGATAAAGTGAAGGTTATGTCTTTCGGGGTAAAATTAGGGGTTAGGTTTAAATTGAATTAACGTCGCAATAAAAAAGGATGCATCCTCTTCGTCAAAAGGGTGCATCCTTTTTGAAAATAGGGTGCGTCCTCTTGTTTGGGGGAACGCATCTTCCGAAATATCTTCTTTATTTCTCTTTATGATTCATAATCAGCGTCGACGGCATCTTCTGCAACGCTTCGCGGCGGTGTTCAGAGACGTCGTTCCAGGTATCGTAGCTTATCAACATGAAATTATAGTTGCTGAATATCGCCGCTGTCATATCCTTGTCTGCTAGCAGCGACGCCTGCTTGGTCGTATCGACGAACTGGCGGATGGCATGTTTTATCTTTTCGCTGCCCGGAGTCGTCGAACTGCTGCGGTCGAGGATGCTGACCGATCCGTGGGTTGTCTTTAGCAACGTCGAAGCATATTCCAACAGGAAGAGATCCTTCTCCGAGTCGACTACCACGATCACATTGCTCGCTTTCACGAAGCCGCGGTTCACGAATACCCCCACGTCGCAATTACTTTTTCCGATAAACATTTTCGTCTTGTCTTTCAATAGCGCACCGGGGTAAAACCACGATTCGGGCGCCTTGAAACGGCGGAAGAAACGATTGTAGAAAGAGGTGCGGTAACGGTTCGCCTCGATGTCGTCCGGCTGGTTACTCATCGAAATGCCCGAACCCACGAGCAGGAAGTCGAACCCCTCCGTGTTTACGATGTCCGTGATATCCTGTCCGGCGTTGTTCGACACCTCGTAGCGCGTTTCTATATTGATTCCCAGCTTTTTCGCCCCATAGAGAATAGGCCCGAAGCTGACTTCCTCGAAGTTATCCGTGTGCAGCGGGTTCACATCCGAACCGACGGTGAGATGAAGCGCCGTAAGGTCCACCTGATGCCGGATATGGGCGAACATCTGGTAGGCCACGTCGAGCATGATCTGCCCGTTGCCTGCACGTCCGAACGAGAGCAACACCTTGAACGTGCCGTCGGCTACCTCCACCGCCTTGTATTCTTTGATCTTCTCGCGCGTCTGGAAGCAGAACTTGATGAACGAAACGAGCGGGATAGTCATAAATGTAGTCACCAGCGTCATCAATACCAGCATCACGAAGATGGACGGGGGCAGGATATGCATTTCGTAACCGATCGTAAGCACGACCAGCTCCATCAACCCCCTCGTATTCATCAGTGCGCCGATATAGAGGCTGTCTTTCCAGCTCTCGCCCACGAAACGAGCCGAAAACATGGCACCGCCGAATTTACCGATGATGGCCACCAGTATAAAGACGCCGCACATCCACCACAGGTCGGGACTATTCAGCAGCCCGATCTCTGTGCGTAACCCCGTCGAAACGAAGAACAAAGGGAGAAACAGGGCCAGCGATACATCTTCCACCTTTTCGGTCATGATCTTGCGGAATTTCACGTTACTTGGCATCACCACCCCCGCGATGAACGCGCCGAACAACGCATGCAACCCTAACATCTCGGTCAAATAAGCCGAAATGATGAGCAGGAGGAACATAAAAGCGACCAGGCCCTTGTCGATCACTTCCTTATTATGGTAAATATGTCCGATCATTTTCAGGAACGGACGGACGGCAAAGAACATGAAAGCGATATAAATGGCGGAGAAAAGAATATTATAGACCGCACTCAGCATTGACCCCGCCTGTGCGATGGCTATCACGACGGCCAGCAGGCACCAGGCCGTGATGTCACCGTTGGCTGCGCTGGCGAGCGAGATCGTCCCCAGATGCGTCCGCGTCAATCCGCGTTCCTGTATGATACGTGCCAGCACCGGGAAGGCAGTGATACTCATGGCGATACCTATAAACAGGGCGAACGATAGGACGGGAGTGCCTTTGTCGGCATACGTGTCGTAAACGAAGTAGGCAGTAAGCATCCCGCAAAAGAAGGGCACAATCGTGCTTGTATGGCTGATTAGGATCGTTTCCTTTAATTTCTTCCGAACCTCGGTGATATCCAGCTCCATACCGATGGCAAACATAAACAGGATCAGCCCGAACTGGCTCAGGATAGTGATGTTGGCCAGCGACTCGACCGGGAAAAGGAATCCCGAAGCCTCCGGTAGCAAATGCCCCAGCACTGATGGCCCCAGTACGATACCGGCCACAATCTCGCCGATGACCGTAGGCTGGCCAATCTTCTGAAACAACCAGCCGAACAGGCGGCAGGTAATCAATATCGTAATGATCTGCAACAGCAGGATGCCGATAGGCGACTGGATATGATGCATCATCAGTTCCCAAAATAAGGAAAAACCTTCACTGAGGTTTTTAGGGGCGTCGTAGGCCGATGTCATGGCGCTTTCAATCTGTTGGCTCTCTCCTTCTTTGGCGATAAAATACATCAATGAACCGAATACAAGGATCATCACTAAATAAAAGGCTATACTCTTTGTTCCTCTACTCATATATTGCATGGGGTTTGATGCAAAAGTAAGAAATATCCCGGGAATATCAATACGGTATCTTTTTTTCTTTTATCTTTGCGCTAAACCAATCTCAAATAAATCATGGAGTCGCTGAATCTAATAAAGAATGACCCTTGGCTTGCCCCTTATAAAGAGGCGATAGAAGGACGGTATCAATACGTGATTGACAAGGAAAAGAGCCTGACCAACAACGGGAAACAGACGTTGGCCGAGATGGCTTCCGGCTATCTGTACTTCGGTTTGCATAAAACCAACAAGGGGTGGGTGTTCCGCGAATGGGCCCCGAATGCCACAGCTATCTATCTTATCGGTACATTTAATGACTGGAAGAAAGACGAACGATATAAAATGAGACGCCTCGGATACGGTGTCTGGGAGATTGCGCTCGAAGAAGAGCTGCTCCGTCACGAAGACCTTTTCAAACTGCTGGTTGAGTGGGACGGAGGAAGCGGTGAACGCATCCCGGCCTGGATACGCCGTGTCGTGCAAGACGAACAAACTAAAATATTTAGTGCACAGGTGTGGAACCCAGTCAAGCCATATGCGTTCAAAAACAAACGCTTTAAGCCTGACACCGCCCCGCTGCTGATCTACGAATGCCATATCGGTATGTCGACGAACGAGGAAAAAGTCGGCTCATACGATGAATTTCGCCGCAACGTGCTACCCCGCATTGCCCGCGAAGGATACAACGCGATACAGATCATGGCGATACAGGAGCATCCTTACTACGGCTCGTTCGGTTATCACGTCAGCAGCTTCTTCGCCGCCTCGTCCCGTTTCGGTACGCCCGAAGAGCTGAAACAGCTGATAGACGACGCCCACGGCATGGGAATCGCTGTCATCATGGATATTGTACACAGCCATGCTGTTAAGAATGAAGTGGAGGGCCTCGGACGTTTCGACGGTTCCTATAATCAATATTTCCTGAGCGGTACACGCCGCGAGCATCCCGCCTGGGACTCGCTTTGCTTTGATTATGGCAAGAACGAGGTGTTGCATTTCCTGCTCTCGAACTGCAAATTCTGGCTTGAAGAGTATAAGTTCGACGGTTTCCGTTTCGACGGTGTCACTTCCATGCTCTATTACAGTCACGGATTGGGCGAGGCTTTCTGCAATTACGGCGACTACTTCAACGGACATCAGGACGGCGACGCGATTGCTTATCTCACCTTGGCCAACAAACTGATCCACGAGGTAAATAAGAACGCCATCACCATCGCCGAGGAAGTGAGCGGCATGCCCGGACTGGCTGCCAACTATGAAGACGGCGGCTATGGCTTCGACTATCGCATGGCAATGAATATTCCCGACTACTGGATCAAGACGATCAAGGAAAAGAAAGATGAAGACTGGCATCCCTCGTCCATCTGGTGGGAAACGACCAACCGCCGTGCCGACGAAAAGACAATCAGTTACGCCGAAAGCCACGATCAGGCACTGGTGGGAGATAAGACCATCATCTTCCGGTTGATAGATGCGGACATGTACTGGCACATGCAGAAGGACGACCACAACGCTGTTGTTGAACGCGGTGTGGCGCTCCATAAGATGATCCGTCTGGTGACCGCCTCGACCATCAACGGCGGATACCTCAACTTTATGGGCAACGAATTCGGACATCCCGAATGGATCGACTTCCCGCGCGAAGGCAACGGATGGTCGCACAAATATGCACGCCGCCAGTGGGAACTGGTAGATAATATGGATTTGAAATATCACTATCTGGGCGACTTCGACCGCGAAATGATCGAACTGCTCCGTAGCGTGAAAAACTTCCAGTCCACCCCGATACAGAAGGTGTGGGATAGCGATGGCGACCAGATTCTGGCCTACATGCGCAAAGACCTGGTATTTGTGTTCAACTTCAGTCCGACGAAATCGTACACCGACTACGGCTTCCTGGTTCCTAAAGGTGAGTATGAAGTGATTCTCAACACGGATGCCCCCCGTTTCGGTGGTTTCGGCCTGGCGGACGATTCGGTGCGTCATTTCACACAATTCGACCCATTATTTAAAAAAGACAAAAAAGAATGGCTTAAACTGTACATTCCGGCACGCAGTGCTGTTGTACTGAGAAAAGTAAAGATAAAGAAGTAATCAAACAACAAAACACACAGTATGTTATATCCAATGACTTTTAAGCCTATCCTCAAAAAGATTATTTGGGGAGGCTCAGACATCTGCCCATTTAAGGGCATCACACCGGTTGAAGAAGGTATCGGTGAAAGTTGGGAACTTTCGCATGTAGAGGGTAACTATTCCATCGTCGATAACGGTGACTTGGAAGGCAAGTCGCTCGACGAACTGATTCGCACTTACGGCAAGCAGTTGCTCGGTGAGAAGGTAATGGACCAGTTCGGCTCTACTTTCCCGCTGCTGATTAAGTTTATCGACGCCCGTGATGACCTG
>OKSC01003939.1_pt1 | contig 10434 bp, 21 predicted proteins | sample 1601161 | NCBI WGS metagenome assembly OKSC01 (sample SAMEA3541552, study PRJEB24748) | human gut metagenome | biome: human gut; feature: human-associated habitat; material: faeces | place: China | collected 2012
TAAAATTTACAGCGATATGGCGATAGCCAAACAACTAAAATTTACAGCGATATGGCGATAGCCAAACAACTAAAATTTACAGCGATATGGCGATAGCCAAACAACTAAAATTTACAGCGATATGGAAACAACTAAAATTTACAGCGATATGGAAACAACAGTTTTTTATGTAGCAGTTGCCTATAACGGCGGTTTCAATCCCACAGTTGTGGAGAAGTTTGATAACAAAGCAGATGCAAACAGCTATGCGGCTCTTATGTGTCGCTCAAAGCAACGCCGGTACATTGTACTCGAGCAAGTAGCAGAATGGGACGGCACTCCTCAAAAGAATGCATAGCCTTAGCCGCTGCGGAGAGAAACGATATTCGTGGAACAGTATCAAGCGAAGCGGATTTTAGGAGCGACACCTACAGCGGCACTAAGTTTAATCCTTGCTTTCGCATTATTGTTGCGGAGCAACTAATAAAAATTTACAGTAATATGGTAACAATGAAATTTTCAGCAACCAAGTCAGAAACATTGTTTTTGACACCAACAATTGCAGTTGAACAAGGCAACTCAGAGACAGCAATCCGATTTGCTCTTTGGCATGGCGTGTTCAGTGTAGAGGTAAGCAAGAGCTACAAAGCCGTAAAAGCTAAATAACATGGCAAGAAATGAAATGTTTGTAGCGGTTTATAGGCTTGAAGTTGAGGCCACTCAAGAGAATTTAGGCAGTATGGAGAACTTCATAGAAGCCATTTCGGATTGTGCTATCGTGTCCAATGATGAGGGTTGTGTAGCTATCATAATAGCGTCTTCGGATGCCTTAGGGACAACGGAATTGGCTAATATGGCACTCAAATTCTTTGGCAAGGAGGGATATAATATAAGTACTCTCGGGCTCTTAGGGCCGTTTAAGAAACTCAGTTGATATTTTTTAACATAAAGCTTGGAAAAAAGTTCCCAAAGCGGCTCAATAATTCAAAAAAGCATAGTATATTTGCAATATCAAAATTAAACAATAACATTTTAATAACAATTCAAAATTTACAGTATTATGGTAACAAAGAAATTTTCACAGATGTCAACGAAGAAGCTGAACGCTCTTTTGGCAACAGCAAGTGACGAAGACAAGAAGGCTATCGAGGCCGTACTCGCAGCTCGTGAACAGGCCCAAGTTTCAGTGTCAGGAGAAACACAGTCTGAAGTAGCAAACTCTGTACAGGAGTTCGAAGATACAGAAAATCCATTGACGCCAGAAGAAGAAGCGGCTATCAAAGCAGCTGAAGAGAATGGCGGAATTAATCCTATGAGTAATAGTAGCAAGGCAACTCAGGAGAAAAAGCCAAAGATGACCGATGAGGACCGTCATGCACTGGCCGAAGAGCTGAAGAAGAATATTAACCACCGTTGTCAGGCAGTTCCTTTCAACACCGCAGAATGGGTTGGCGGCTATATCGCCGGAGTGATTGAAGAGAAGCGCAGCAACAAGGTGCTTTACGCAATCAAGACAGACGACGGACGCCGCATCGTTAAGGTACACGACAGCAATCTTGTTCGTATTCTGGACGAAGTCGTTGAGCCGGAGAGAAAAGTCCACGCTCGCAAAGCAAAAGACCCGGTAGACAAAATTGAATGGACACCGGAAGCAATTGCTGAAGAGGTTAACGAAGTTATCGGCAACATAGGTAAAATGGTAGAATTTGAGAAATACCGTATTACAGACGAAAACGGTGAAGAGCACATTGAAATGGTAACCGGCCGTATCGTGGCAGTCATACCTGACAGACGAACTCAGCACTTGCTCTACCGCATTTCAGTTCCGGCTCCTATCGAAGGCAATCCGCTCGCAACGAAGACTATGCACAAAGTTATAAAAGCTAAGGGCATTAAGATTGCCGAAGAGTTCGACGAAGAAGGCGCACAGCTCAATGCCAAGTATTTGGAGCGCCGTGAGGCAGCGATAATCCGCACTCCGCTTACTTTTCAGGACCGTGTAATTCGCTGCGAAGAGAATGTGAAGAAGGCAGAGGAGAAGCTGCAGAAAGCTCAGAAAGAGCTGGAAGCCAAAAAGAAGCAGCTCGAGGATGCAAAGAAGGAGCTGGATGAATATCTCGCCGGTCAGGTAAATGGAGAAACTGCCGAAGCTCCTGCTGAGACTACAGCCGAAGAGGAGTCACTTGCATAACACAGCCTGATGATGACACCGTTTCTCCCATAGAGCCGTCTCGAAAGAGGCGGCTCTTTTTTTTGCTGCATATCTAAATATGCGGCTATTTTTGTATTATTGCGATTTATGTTAAAATATGTAAACTCATAGAAACATGCTTCTTTCGCGTTCTAGGACACTTTTAGGCTTTAGGTGTACTATAACATGGGTTAACTCAATTTGACATGATAGAGGTCAAAAGAAATGTATCTATCAACGTATTTTTATAAAGTCTATAATATGAATTGAGGCATGGACTTTCCTGAGCTTTAAGCCACCAAGCAGTTATATAAATAGCTGTTAAATTTATGGCTAAAAAGTTGACTCATTTTCTTGGCTTCTAGGACACTTTTATTTGAGAATAATAGTAAACTAAATCTATAAAAAGAAATAAGGAGAGAATGAACGAGAATAATGAAATTTCATATATTTTCGAGATGTTTAGAGCTCTATGTTTTTATTTTGGAGCTGCAATAAGCCAGTGAAAAATTTTTATGTTAAAGTCTGTAAAACAGTGATTTATATCAAGATTATTTTGTACATTAGCTTATAAAAGAACAAAAGTAAAACTGTTAAAAAATGTTACACACTGGAACGCATAAAAGCCGCATGGCCATTATGATTAAACAGCTTATGCCTGAGTGTACAAGCTGTGTAGCTCGGGGTCCAATGTGGACTATGCAGCAATTGTCCACATTGGACCCCGAGTGTGGCACAGGAGTTAACAGAGGAAATGGTCGAGAGAATATCCGCCACAATTGGACAGGAAAATATCACAAGGCCCCAACGAGAGAAATGTTGAACAAAAATAAATAATTGCAATATGGAAATAAATGAACAAGAGAATACCCAAGAGGTACAGCAAGAGAATTTGATTGATGGCTCTCAGTCAGTTCAAGCAATGCAAGAAGAAAATGAATTGCCCGCAGCTGTTCAATTAGTTCAGCCTCAAGCTGCTTTAGATGAAATAGCAGAGCTTGAGAAGAAATATCGTGAAACTATAGAACGGGAGAATAAATGAGTAATTTTGTTTTAGATTACAGCAAAAAGCAGACTTTGCAAATATCAAATGATGCTTTCTGCTTTTTGTATTATGGTGAAGAGCCATTAGACGAAGACAATTTGGAAGAAGCCAATGAGGTATCTGAAATGTTTTCCAATAATTTTTATATAGAAGATGCTTGGAAAGCAGTTGATGACTCAGACCTTATAGAATGTACTTTTGTTCCGTATGTTGAAGGCCAAGCCGATTATGATGAATATGAGGACCTTACCAAATATATTCAGCAGCAAATAAAATGGCTTGATGCAAATCATATTAGAGTGTGGTGGTTTAATAACCAAACTGGAACGAGAGAATTACATGGTGATTTTAAGGTTTATACCGATAAATATGGCCTTAAGTGTTTTCATACAGGCAATCAAGATGAGGATTTTGCGACAGGAAAAATGAGCTTGTATTTTTTGAAGAATTTCAAGAAGCGCATAGCTTAACAAGTGAACGAGAGAAATATAAGGCAGACTACAGAAAAGTAGTCTGCCTTTTTTACATTAAGCTTTCATCTTCTTCTATAACGAGAGAATAACCGACTCCTCGTATGGTTTCTATAGCTACTCGGCTATCCATTTTAAGCATATTTCGCAGCATGCATATATAGACATCTAAGCTACGTTTATTAAAGTAGTTATCATCAGTCCATACTTGTTGCATAAGTATTTTCTTAGGTAATGTTTCATTTTTATAAGCACATAGTAAAGCAAGAACTTGGCTTTGTTTATTATTAAGCTGTGTTTTTACACTATCTATAGTAAGAATTTTATCTACTGTATTAAACAGGTAATCGCCTATCTCATAAGATGACTCTATATTTCTTACTCGCACGCCACATCTTTTCAAAACAGCTTTTATTCTTCTTATAAGCTCTTCAATGTTATATGGCCTTATAACGTAATCATCTGCACCTTCATCGAATGCTTCAATAGCATACTCATATCGAGCCTTGTCTGATACCATTATTACCGGTATTTTATCATCTGATTTGCGCAAAAATTTTAATGGCTTTAGCATCATAGAGGCATCTGTTGTTTTATAATGGCTTAATATGCATAAGTCATAATTCTTTTCTCTGATTTTGATTAGTATATCATTCTCAGTTGAGGTTATTATTTGAAAGCCGTTATACACCAAATAATCTACCAGGATTTTACAGTCTTCATCTTGATAGATTAAAATTCTTGGCAATGCTAATTTAGCGTTATTACTTTTCATACAATTTCTTTAATTTTGTTTTGTAAATCGTCATATAGGACTTCATACCAAAATGGATTAAGCCTTAACAGGTCAAAGTATGAATATATGCCTTTTTGATATATTAAAGAAGCATATTTAAGCTCTTTGTCTGCTCTTTTTTTAAGATGCTCATGATAGAACTTTATGGACTGGTCTACATTTACCAAGAATGGTGATTTATGCTCCATAAGAACTTTTTGCTCTGTATTTTGAGCAAAGTAATATGGGATATTCGGCATTGCCCAGAAAGTTAATCCAGCACCATATTCCTTACTCGCCTTATATAAAAAGCCAGGACATGGACGAATTGAGTCAGGATATAAGCTTTTACATATTCTTAACCTGCGTGGAATAAAAGGATTAAGTAAAGTAGCTAATCGCTTGTTTATATAAGTTGAGTATTTATCAACCATTCTTGTGTGTTCTTTAACAAGTGATGAAACTAACAGCTTAATCCTTTCATTTCCTATAGGGTCACTCAGGCGTATATATTCTTGCTTGAAAGCTTCACGCTGAATACGTATTCTATCTTCTTTAAGCCGTTGAGACTTTTTCCTTTTAGCTTCTATGTTAGCCATTGCAGCTCTGCGCTGTCCCTCAGGTCCAAACAGTTTTACACCTTGGCAATTGTTTGAACCTACGCCTGCCCATGGCATTTTATCTCCATATCTAGCTTCAATCTCTCTGTTTTTCTGCTCTTCTTCAGATAATTCGACATGCTCTTCTTCCAAGGTAATTTTTTCAATCGCCTCAGATTGAGCCTCTTGAATATCCTCATCATCGCTTTTAATTTCATCGAGAAATTCAAAGAGTTCCTTTTCGGTTAAGTCTCCATATTGCTTAATATCTTCCATGCCACTTAAATAATGATTTGATTATATCTTTTCCAGCTTGCTTGTTAAGCAATCCAAAATATGCAATTGCAAGCATGAGCCTTGCTATTTTATGCAATACCCAGGCCAATAGATATATAGGGAAATAAAGCACACCTACACGTCTCCATAAAAATTTAAGCACCTTTTTCATCTTCTTCCTTTTTAGCCATTATTGTTTTTACTTTTTCTCCCTCTTCTGCTTGCTTTAATTCAACATATGTTCTATGAAAAGCTTCGTCACCTATCCTTTTAATAAAAGTTCTAAGTGTAGAAGGATATTCGCTTGCATTTATAGTATTATCGACTACTTTCGCGTAAAGAGCAGCAAGAGCTTTAGGCCCAAATACCTTTTTCTCTTGTAATATTTCAATGGGACCTCTTTTGAATTGAACACCTGGATGCTCATTCATAATCTTTGTACGAGTTAGGTACAAATCCTTAATCAAAGCCTCAATATGCTTTTCGAACTGAGGCATTTGAATAATATCAATAACTTTCAAATCTTCCAGTTTCATTTTTATAAGTTTTTAAGTTGTTGTTTATAATACTTTTCTTGCATATCGAAATGTCTCTTATATATATGCAAATCATGAGCAAAATGGTAATAAGTGCCTATTGGCACACCGAGCTCATCTGCGACTAATTGTTGAAGTTTTGTCCAGCAATATTGGTCATTGCAAAAACCATAAACCAAATCGTTGCTTCGCATAGTTACACACATATCAAGAGTTCCTATTTGAGGCTTAATATCGAATCCGACTGATAGTGTACAAGGTGTATCATACTTATAGTCATCTTTTTCTTTGCCATCAAATATAGTAAACCAAGCTTGACGAGTATCTTTATTCTCTTTAAGCTGTTCAATGCACTTTGCCAATTGGCCATTGCGAGTCCATTGCCACCCATAATTAGAATTGACAATGTTATCTCCACCATGCATTTTATCCCATATAGGAGCATGCTTTTTAATTTCAGCTACGCTCCTATCTCCAGACATATACCAGGCATATTCGCGCTCTGCATATTTCTCACTAAACTTACGCCACTCTGTAGTTATTATTCTTTGCTCAGGGTTGAGTATATAAAAACCTACATTGTATACAGCCTTTGTTCCAATATTAGTGTATATGCCTTGGCCCATTATAAAGCCATATAAATCCTCAAAGGCTTCTGTTGCATTTTTATAAGTTATATTCATAACTATTTTACCCAAATTTGTTTAACACTCCAATCGTATCTTTGCCGAGATATTTTAAAAGTCTCAGCCTGTTTGTAGGTATTAAAGTATCTTAGCAATTTACCTACTGAGTCAAATACTCCGTATTGCATTTTTCCCATACTAATCCCATCCTCCTATATTATACATCGATAACTCATCATCTTTAGGTGTTGTATTTCTAATAGCGTCAAGTAACTTTTTCTTTGAGTCTCTACAGAGGTTATAGCCATAACCCTTATACCGGTATGAGCGCTCTCAAGTAGATATTGGAAAAGGAATTTTGTTGTCTAGTACTAAGCGCTTTTGATGCAAGTGCTCAAAAAAAATCTCTATGATATAGTAGCATATATTCCCAATGTCATTTATCATCGCTGTCATCAAAAGGAAAATCTTCACTCTCATCAGCGGGCATACTAGTCACATTATTCGCAGCATCTGCTATTTTTTCTTTGTCTGTCATGCTATCAACTTATTAGTGTTACTGTTATAAACTCTAAACAACAATTCTTCAGCTTCCTCATTCATAGCATTGCAAATACTTATTGCTTCTTCCATAGATAAGCCTGTAAGTTCTTCGCCGTTATCGTCAAATGCTATTTCGCCAGTAATTACTCTTATTTCAAATGAATTAGCTGATACAAAAGCTTTGGTAGCATCAAGGGCTTGTATACAAATATAGTGTACTGCATCCCAGTATATATAAGACAAAGTGCTTGTATCTTTTAATATATCGGTATAAAGCTCTCTCAACTTTTCTGGCTTAAACCATCCATGCTCATCCATTCGCATATATTCAGCAAGCCATCTGCCATACCCATTTGTAGCCTTAAACCTGTTGACATAAACAGCCACAAATCTAAGAAATTGGTCTGTATAAATAACTCGTGGAATTTCAACTGTTTTCTTCTTGAGCTGTTTCATGTGCTTAAAGTTTATATATTCTCGCGCGTTCTAGAGCACGCTTATTATTCTATTATTATTCAATCATTCATGTACTTAAAGCGCGATATTGCGCGCGAGAATAATGTGAAAATCAATCCTTAGTATGACCCAGTAGACCCGAGTGCTCCATCACCACGCTCGGATGAACGGCTGAAAAGCTCTGACTCAGAAACTTCTTCAAGGCCTTCATACGATACAGGCACAAGAATAAATTGTGCTATTTTCATACCTGGCTTAATGTGGACCTTGGCTTTGCCGACATTAACAACATGTATATGAATTTCACCTTGGTAATCTTCATCTACAATCTTGGCTCCGAGGATAACGATGCTTTCAAATGCTTCTGCTTTCGGTGTTCTACCAGCTCCAAGGCAAGCCCATTTAGAAGTTACAACTCCTGATTTATCGGCTGCCATAAGCATATATCCTTCTGGAATTTCCATCTTAATACCTGATGGTATCAAAATATCAGTTCCTGGATTTACGATAAAGCCTTTATTACGGCCAAAGTTAGGAACGAAAAAATCAATTCCTGCTGCTTTACCAGTTCCACGAACAGGGGACTTTACATTTCTTATTTTTGCAAATTTCATAACTACATCATTTTAACAAGTTCCTTAACTGCTGTTTCTACAGCTCTAGCAAGTCTATGTTCAGCTTCTGGACTTATAAGGCTGTAAACTCCTTCTTTTTCAAAAGCATCAGCTATGATAGCTCCAATTTTTGAAAGCTTAGGATTAAAGGCGTTAATGCCATGCTTATTCATAAGTTCTTTGTTGTACTCATACTTAATACCTCCTTCTACAGGAATAAGCTTGGCTATTTCTGCATGAGTATTTGACTTTCTGCTCGTAGGAACAGTGATAATAATCTCCTGATTGGTTGTCATGCACATATCTGTGCACATTTCCATTACTTCATTGAAGTTGCGTTTAAACTCTCTTGGAGTTACTGAAATTAAACTTTTCATAATGATGCCAAATTAGCAATTAAGTTCAACATATATGTTTTGTCTTTATCTTTTCTGAGCTTCATCTTATCTTTTAAGGCAAGAGCTACTAGCTGAACACCTATAAGATGATGTTTTGCACGAGGCTCGTCAATTATATCCAATACTACCTCTTTAGATATAATCTCATCATAGCTTTCGGTCTTGTCAATGATAGCATTCATCTCTAAATGGATTATGACACGCAATACATATTTTGCAAAGTAATAGCTGTATAATGCATGAAAATGGATATTGATATAACTTTTTCATATCTGGTTAAAATAAATCGTTGTCACTTTCAATTGGTTTTACAGTCTTTACGTCTCCTGGTTTACGCTTTAATACCCAAAGAGTATTGCGTGAAGCATCCGGGAACATAGGAGCCATGATATTGGCAATGAGGTTTGAGTCATAATACTCTTTAAGAGCATCAAACATTTTCTGCTGCCAATCATTCATCAGTGGCTTATAGTCCTTAGCTGAAGCAAACGTACCAAACTTCTTTACAATATCAAAGTGACATTTCAATATGCCTTCAAGCTCCCAATGGTCAAACTCTTGTGCATCAACCCCACGCCCATCACCAGAATCATAAATATGATTACCAGCCGCTCCTACAGATGGATCGTAGTTCGGAGTTGAAAGGTAATAAGTAGCATTGTTATTACCACAGGCCTTAAAGTTCTCAAGGAACTTATGAGCATTTTGTTTGCCTACGTGCTCAAGTACTTCAAATGCACAAACCTTATCAGCATTAAATTGGCTAAAATCCATATAATTTTTAACAAGGTTTGCTACATAAAAATGAGCCCAAGGTACACCTGCATACTTTTCAGTAGCTTGTTGAATTGTTTTTTCGCGAATATCAATACCAATATACTCTTTCTGCTTAAATTTGTTTCGGTATAACACCTCAAGTAAATTAGCAGCCCCGCAACCAAAATCAACGATAGATTCACCTACCCTGGCTTCTTTCAAAATGTGAGTCCAACGCAAATAATGTGCAAACTGGTCTCTGTGGAATATATGATGCTCAAACGCCTGGTCTGGTCTGAGGTCTGTTGTGTTATAAGTTTTTGCCATAATTATTTTTAATTTTATCTCTAAGTTTTTTATTATTTTTTTGATAGCTTGTTAATAGCCGACACAATGGCGGCAAATAATAAAGCCATATATACTAACAGTAGTAGCCCTTGTATACATTCGCTATGCACATACATCATAATAAATATAGGCGAAATCATTACACATGCTATCACTATTGCTATAGGTGCAAGGCGTAAACCTATTAAAAAATTTTTAATAAACTGCTTCATAATTATTTGTCATTAAAAATTTCTTTATGTTCTTCTAAGTAGTCATTCATAGAGCCCATATAAGCAATCGCATCAAGAAGATTATCCTCTTTGTGCGCATAAGCCTCACGCGATAACTTAAGAGCTATCATAGCTCTATACATACCAGCAGTTGTTATTTGCTGGTCTTTAGGCGACATCAAGTTATAAAGAGCTGCCGCTCTTTCCATTGATGCCTTAAAAGGCCCGTACTGACGCTCTTTTTCCTCTGAGCGCCCATTCACAATCTGATTTGCTTGTTCTAATATATTACTCATGATTTAAAACTGTTTATTATTTTATATTTTAACTCTGGATTATTCTCAAGCATTTCGTTATTCTCTTTTAACAGTTTAAGTATCTCGCCCATTACAGCATTGATTTTAGTTCTGCTTTTAATCTTTTTGCATCGGCACCCCTAAATGTTTGTGCATTTGCCAAGAAATATCTAACAATATCTCCTGCAGTATCATAAAAATATATAGCATTCGGGTCTGAAGTATTAAGCGTTAACATTGCCTCTAAATAAGGCACTGCGCCAAAATATACATTAAGCCATGTTGACTTTATATCTTTAGCTATTCGCTGAAAG
>OKSC01003946.1_pt1 | contig 10410 bp, 9 predicted proteins | sample 1601161 | NCBI WGS metagenome assembly OKSC01 (sample SAMEA3541552, study PRJEB24748) | human gut metagenome | biome: human gut; feature: human-associated habitat; material: faeces | place: China | collected 2012
CTGCCCATCGTCCGCAAGGAGATCGCAGCCACCAAGAAAAAGAAGGCTGTGGAGCGCTCCAGCATCGACCAGCGCATCGACTACCGCTGGATCGACCTGCGCACCGACGAGAACCAGCTGATGTTCAAGGCACAGAGCTGCTTCGTCAACGCCATGCGCAAGTTCCTGCTGGACCGCAACTTCATTGAGATCCACACCCCCAAGCTGATTGCTGCTGCCAGCGAGAGCGGCTCTGAGGTGTTCAAGGTGGACTACTTCGACCGCAATGCTTATCTGGCACAGAGCCCTCAGTTCTATAAGCAGATGGCCATGGCTGCCGGTTTTGAGCGTATCTTTGAGACCGGTCCCGTGTTCCGCGCTGAGAAGAGCTACACCAACAAGCACGCTACCGAGTTCTCCGGCTTCGATCTGGAGTTCAGCTACATCACCTCCTTCAAGGACGTGATGAAGATGGAAGAGGAGCTGCTGACCGCCGGTCTGCAGGCCGTTAAAGATACTTACGGCGAGCAGATCAAGGAACTGTTCGGGCAGGAGGTCATCGTGCCCACCACCCCGTTCCCGGTGGTCAAGCTGGCAGACCTGTACAAGGCTCTGGAGGAAGAGTTTGGCTACACCGTGGACGAGAGCGAGAAGGGCGATCTGACCACCGAGGCCGAGCGCCTGAGCTACGACTGGGTCAAGAAGCACTACGGTCACGAGTTCCTGTTCATCACCGATTACTCTGCCGAGAAGCGCGCCTTCTACCACATGCGCGACAAAAACGGCGTGCCGCAGGGCTACGACCTGATCTGGCGCGGTGTGGAGATCACCACCGGTGCCCAGCGTGAGCACCGCTACGAGGTGCTGAAGAAGCAGGCTGAGGAAAAGGGTCTGGCCGATGACGTCAAGTTCTATCTGGAGTTCTTCCAGTACGGCTGCCCGCCCCACGGCGGCTTTGGCATCGGCATCGACCGCCTGACCATGCTGCTGTGCGGCCTGAGCATCAAGGACGCCGAGTTCCTGTTCCGCGGCCCCAACCGCCTGACCCCGTGATTTTATAAAACTTTTCCGAGAGCTGCTGTGTGTTTCACACCGCAGCTCTTTTTGTTGGGGGCACCCTCTCAGTCAAATTCTTCGGATTTGCCAGATCCCCCGAAAGGGGGAGCTTCTGGCGCATCCACATGGTTTGCACTTTATCTGGAAACTGTGCCGTTACTGCAAAAAAGCTCCCCCCTCGGGGAAGCTGGCGAACGAATGTGAGCCTGAGAGGGTTTGGCGCGCCAAAAGCAAACGGAAAGCCTTTTCCGCAGCGCCGCACTTTCGAAGAAAGTGGCGCTGCAAATGCTGTTTCCCTTTACGCCCCCCTTCGTGAAAAAGCAATTCAGGAAAATTCGCAGATTTTCCTGAATTACAATTATAAAAATATTTTCCGCTAAAGATGCCCAGAGCAAAGCGGAGGGCATTCAAAACGGTTCCGGCATAATAAGCGCTCCCTTTTCATATGATACAACGAGCACACCCACCCCTACGGGCGCGGTGCGCAGCGCAACAGGAAGGGGAGAAGGACCTTGGAGAAACAGGAACAGAACAGCATCTGTCGCGAGATCGGCGCACGCACCGGCGGGGATATCTACATCGGTGTGGTGGGCCCGGTACGCAGCGGCAAATCTACCTTTATCAAGCGGTTCATGGAGCAGCTGGTGCTGCCCGCCATGTCCGGCTCTGCCGCTGCCCGGGAGCGTGCCCGGGACGAGCTGCCGCAGTCGGCAGCGGGGCGCACCATCATGACCACTGAACCCAAGTTCATCCCGGAGACCGCCGTGCCCCTGCAGCTGGAAGGCGGCGGGGCGTGCCGGGTGCGGCTGATCGACTGTGTGGGCTACATGGTGGAGGGTGCCATGGGGCACGAGGAGGACGCAAAGCCCCGCATGGTCAAAAGCCCGTGGTTTGAGCAGGAGGTGCCCTTTGATCTTGCCGCAGAGACCGGCACCCGCAAGGTGATCTGTGAGCACTCCACCATCGGGGTGGTGGTCACTACGGACGGTTCGGTCAGCGATATCCCCCGGGCGGGCTACGCAGAGGCAGAAAAGCGGGTCGTCACCGAGTTGGAAGCGCTGGGCAAGCCCTATATCATCCTGCTCAACAGCACCCACCCGGACGCGCCGGAGACCCGGCAGCTGGCTGAAGGTATGGCGCGGGACTACCGCCGCACCGTGCTGCCGGTAAGCTGCGTGGACTTGGACGCCGCCATGCTGGGGGAGATTTTGCGGCGGGTGCTGTATGAATTTCCGGTGCAGGAGCTGGATTTTGCCCTGCCCCACTGGGTGACCATGCTGGAGCCCGGGCACTGGCTGCAAGCACAGGTGTACGCAGCTGCCATGCAGCTGGCAGAGCGGGTGTCCCGCATGAAGGATCTGCCCACTGGAACGGACGCCCCTGCGCTGGAATGCGATGCCGTGCAGCGCTCGGCAGTGGCGGGGGCAGACCTTGCCGCCGGCAGTGTGCGGGTAAGTGTGGAGTTAAAACCGGAAATCTTTTATCAGGTGCTCAGCGAGCAGACCGGGCTGGACATCGGGGACGAGGCCGGGCTGATGCCCTGCATCATGGAGCTGGCCCGGGCAAAGCGCGCCTATGAGAAGGTGCGCAGCGCCTTGGAGCAGGTGGAAGCCACCGGCTACGGCATTGTGATGCCCTCCATCGACGAGCTGCATCTGGAACCCCCGGAGATCGTGCATCAGGACGGGCGCTGCGGGGTGCGGCTGCAAGCCTGTGCGCCCTCTATCCAGATGATGAAGGCCACCATCCACACGGAACTGAGCCCCATCGTGGGCACCGAGAAGCAGAGCGAGGACTTGGTGCAGAGCCTGCTGGCCGACTTTGCGGACGACCCGGTGCAGCTGTGGGAGTCCAACATCTTTGGCAAAAGCCTGCACGAGCTGGTGAACGACGGTTTGCAGAACAAGCTGCTCCACATCCCGCAGGAAGCCCGCACCCGCCTGCAGGAAACGCTGGAGCGGGTCATCAACGAGGGCTGCACCGGGCTGATCTGTATCCTGATCTAGGGCGTATCTGAAAAAAATCCCCGCTCGCCGTAAGGTTTGCTTACAGCGGGCGGGGATCGTTCTGTCTTATTTTTCTTCCTCGGTCAGCTTGTTGATCAGCAGCTGATAGATCTCGTTGCCCTTCAGGATGAACTGCTTTTTCACCAGCTCGGCGCTCAGCCGGTCGGGCGCACCCAGTTCCAGACAGAAAAGTTCACTGTCCAGCCCCTTTACGGTGCAGCGCACGGTGCAGTGACCATCGGCCTTTTCGGTGATGTGGGCGCTGTACTTGGCCTCCTTGCGGGCCCATGTCTGGCAGCGCAGTACAGCAGCCACTGCCCGCTCCCGCACGCTGCGGGGCAGGTCGTAGGCCAGCTCCTGCGCCACCTTGCGGCCTTTGTCGGTAATGGTGTAGCTGTCGCCGGTCAGGGTGACCAGCGCCTGTTTTGTGATATCGTCCAGACAGGAGCCGATCTCAAAATAGTTGACAAGGGCTTCCTCCATCAGGGCGTTCTCGATCTCCTGCCGGGTAATGGGACCGGCGTTTTTCACCAGATAGCACAGCAGCAGCCGGATCTCGGTGCTGCTGGTCAGGCCGCCGGGACGGACACCGGCAGTAAAAGCATCATTGGCGCTCATCGTTCCTTACATCCCCCTTGCGCTTTCACATGGTATCAAAGGTCTGCGCCGCTGCCAAAAGGGCGGGCCGCGGGCAGACAAAAACTCTTTCTATTAGTATAAAGGCTTTCAACCCGGATTGCAAGCCGCAACGGCAAAATCTGTCTCAATGCGCTTGGGGCACTCCGGTGTGGAGTACACCCACCTGTCCAGATGTCCCTCGGTGATGAAGTACCGCAGCTCAAACCGGTGGGGCTGGCTCAGGGCGTGGTTCACGATGACCAGCTTGATCTTCATCTTTTCCGGCAGGATGTTTTTGATGTAGACACTTACCGCCTGCCCGGGCGCAAGGCCGGAGCAGCTCTCCGCAAGCCCCGCAAGGTTCGGCGCAATTTCCACAAAGGTACCGTATTCCTCCACGCTGCGCACAATGCCCACCACCGTTTCGCCCACGGTGAACCGGGCAGCGTTCTCTGCCCATGTGCCCAGCAGCTCGCGGATGGTCAGCACAAAGCGCCCCTGCGCGTCCCGGTTCTTGATGACACACAAGATCTGCTGCCCTACGCTGACCCGGTCGGCAGGGGAGGAGATACGGCTTACCGACATACAGTCGATGGGCAGCAGGGCGCTGATGCCGCAGCCTACATCACAAAACGCACCGAACGGCTCGATGTGGGTCACGGTACAGGGCAGGATATCCCCGGGCGAGAGGGTGTCCAGATACTCGGCCTTGCACAGCCGCTGCGCCTCGGCGCGGGAAAGCCGGTAGCAGGGCGCGCCGTCCTCGTCCGTGTCCAGCCCCTCGATGACAAAACAGGTGGGGCGTCCTACCCGGGTCAGCACCGCAATATCCCGCACGGTGCCCGCCTCGGCACCGTCTGCGCACTGGGCAAAGGGCATCACCGCCTTTACGCCGCCCAGCTCAAACCGCAGCTGCCGCCGGGTGTCAAAGGCAAGAGCAGTGGCCTGTAAAATCTCGCCGCTGGCTATGGCAGCCCGCAGCTCGGCAGGAGACAGACGGGCGGCAGAACGGTAACTGTTTTCGGTACGATAAGCTTGCATCATGTTTCATTCCTCTTTCTATATGGTTTTCGGGTCTCTGTGCGATGCTACAACGATATGCAGCAGTGTGCGCAGATATTTGCATTTTGTGCGGCTTTGCATTATACTATATCTGTATGCGCAGCACCCGCTCAGCGGGCGGCGGCACACACTGGCTCTGCCGGGCATCTGCGCGGCAGAAAAGAAGGGAGAGGTCGGATAAATATGGACGTCGCTGTGGGAGATACCATCCTCACCCGCAAAAAGCACCCCTGCGGAGCATCCAGCTTCGAGGTGCTGCGGGTGGGCATGGATTTTAAGATCCGCTGCACCGGCTGCGGACGCGAGGTCATGCTGCCCCGCGCCAAAATTGAAAAGAACATCAAAAAGGTGGTAAAGCCCGGCAGCGCGCAGTAGCGCAGCCAACGCACCCGAACCGGAACGAATTTGTAAGGAGAACTGCAAGGATGCAAGATATTTCTTCCCGGATGGATGCGGTCTGCCGCCGCTTTGAGGAGCTTTCCATACGGCTGAACCAGCCCGATACCGCCGCCGACCCGGCACTGTTCCGCAAGCTGATGCGGGAGTACCACGACACCGAGCCGGTGGTAGAGGCTTACCGGGACTGGCAGACCGCGCTGGATCATCTGGCGCAGGCCAAAGCCCTGCTGGAGGAGCCCGGTTCACTGGACCCGGACTTCAAGCAGATGATACAGCAGGAAGTCAGCGAAAAAAGTCAAGATGTGGCAAAGCTGGAAAATAATCTCAAAATTTTGCTGCTGCCCAAGGACGTGAACGACGGCAAAAACGTCATCATGGAGATCCGCGGCGGCGCCGGCGGCGAGGAAGCCGCTCTGTTTGCCCACAGTCTGCTGCGGATGTACACCATGTACGCCCAAAACCGTGGCTGGACGCTGGAGGTGCTCAACCTGAACGAGACCGAGCTTGGCGGCGTAAAGGAAGCCATCGTCTCGGTGGATGGCGCAGGTGCATATAACCGCCTCAAGTACGAGAGCGGGGTGCACCGGGTGCAGCGTGTACCAGAGACCGAAACCCAAGGCCGCATCCACACCTCCACCGCCACTGTGGCGGTAATGCCGCAGGCAGAGGAGGTGGACTTTGCGCTGGATATGAAGGATCTGCGCATTGATACATTCCGCTCCTCCGGCGCGGGCGGTCAGCACATCAACAAGACCTCCAGCGCCATCCGTGTGACCCATATCCCCACAGGTACGGTGGTGGAGTGCCAGAACGAGCGCAGCCAGTTCCAGAACAAGGATAAGGCGCTGGAGATCCTGCGCAGCCGCCTCCTTGCACAAAAGCAGAAGGAACAGCAGGACGCCATCAACGCCCAGCGTCAGGGGCAGGTGGGTACTGGCGACCGCAGCGAGAAGATCCGCACCTACAACTTTCCGCAGGACCGCTGCACCGACCACCGCATCGGGCTGACTGTCCACAATCTGGAAAAGATCATGGACGGCAATCTGGACGAGGTAATCGATGCCCTTGCCACCCGCGAGCAGACTGAAAAGCTGCAAAAGCTGGGCGGATAAACCCCGGCTTTGCGGGTGCAAAACCACTCGAATAGCTGACAAGCAACTATACTTTACAGATAGAAAGAACGATGATTCGTATGGAAATTAAAACCAGAGTTTTGCCTGCCGATGAAGCAGGCGTAGCCGAGGCCGCGCAGCTGCTGCGGCAGGGTCAGCTTGTGGCCCTGCCAACAGAAACGGTCTACGGCATTGCCGCCGATGCCCGCAACGGTGCGGCGGTGCGCGATATCTTTGTGGCCAAGGGGCGCCCGCAGGATAACCCCCTCATCGTCCACGTCACAGGGCCGGAGATGCTGCCGGGTCTTGTCAGCGAGGTGCCGGAGCGTGCCCAGCTGCTGATGGCAGCCTTCTGCCCCGGGCCGCTGACCATCATCATGCCGCGCGGGCCGGAGGTGGCGGATGAATGCTGTGCCGGACTGGATACCGTGGGCATCCGTATGCCCAGCCACCCGGTAGCGCGGGCGGTCATCCAGCAGAGCGGCTGCGCCTTTGCCGCCCCCAGCGCCAACCTTTCCGGCAAGCCCAGCCCCACCAACGCACAGGACGTGTTCACCGATATGGACGGCCGCCTGCCGCTGATCTTGGACGGCGGCGAGTGCGATGTGGGTGTGGAAAGCACCGTGGTGTCGGTGGTGGGGGAGAAGCCCACCCTGTTCCGCCCCGGCCACATCACGCTGGAGGACTTGGAACGCGCCCTCGGTGAAGAGGTGGAGGTGTCCAAGGCCATTCTGGAAAAGCTGCCGGAGGGTGCCGTGGTGCGCAGCCCGGGCATGAAGTACAAACACTACGCCCCCAAGGCCGATGTGACCTTGCTCAACGGCACCTTTGCGCAGTTCAAGGCCTATGTGGACGCCCATAAAGACGAGAACCCCAGCTGCCTGTGCTTTACCGGCGAAAGCGCAAAGCTGGATGTGCCCTGCGTGGAATACGGCCGCGAGGGGGACGGTGCCGATCAGGCAAAGCACATCTTCCGCTCCCTGCGGGCACTGGATGAGCAGGGCGACGGCGTGGTCTACGCCCGCTGCCCGCAGAAGGACGGCCTGTCCATGGCAGTGTACAACCGCCTGATCCGCGCCGCCGCCTTCCGGGTGATCGATCTATGATAACTTTAGGCATCACGGGGCGCAGCGGCTGCGGCAAGTCCACGGTCACGGCGGTATTTGCCGCCCACGGCGTGCCGCTGGCCGATGCCGACCAGCTCAGCCGGGAGATTTTACTGCCCGGCTCGCCGCTGCTGCCGCAGCTTGCGGCGCGGTTCGGCGGGGATATTTTAAAGCCGGACGGCACGCTGGACCGCCGTTTGCTGGCTGACCGCGCCTTTGCCACCCCGGAGGGCAAGGTCGCGCTGGACAGTCTGACCCACCCCGCCATCGTGGCACGCATCCGCGCCGCAAAGCAGGCGGCGCAGACCGCTGGTGCGCCTCTTTTTGTGCTGGACGGTGCAGTCATCGTGGGCACGGCGGCACAGGCTGAGTGCGACCGCCTGTGCGTGGTCACTGCACCCTTTGAAACCAGCGTGGCGCGCATCGTGGCGCGGGACGGCATTTCGCCGGAGATGGCTGCCCGCCGCTTGAACGCCCAGACCCCGGAACAGACCCTGACCGCACAGGCAGACTACACCCTGCACAACGATGCCGGGCTGGAGGCACTGCAGGCCGCCGCCGCCCGCCTGTGTGAACAGCTGCAGGCAGAAGGGGGCGTGACGGCAGCGCTTTGAACGAACAAAATTATGAAAAAGCCTACGACCCCATCGCCGCCCGGGAGCGCCGCGCCGCGCGGGAAAAGCAGCGCCGTCGCAAACAGCAGCGCCGCCGCCGGATGGTGCGGCGGCTGGTCGCTTTGTGCTTGGCAGTGGTGCTTACGGTTTGCGTGGTGCCGCCTTTGTGCAACCGGGCAGAGCAGCTTTTGTACCCCCGCAAGTACGAGCAGCTGGTGGAAAAATGGGCAGCAGCCTATGAGTTGGATCCGCTGCTGGTCTACGCCTTTATCCGCACCGAAAGCGGCTTCGACCCGCAGGCCACCTCCAGTGTGGATGCCCGGGGCTTGATGCAGATGACTGAGGAGACCTTTCTCTGGATGCGCAGCAAGATCGCCCCGGAGGAACCACTGACCTTTGCCGACCTGTACGACCCCGATACCGCCATCCGGTTCGGGTGCTATTATCTGCACCTGTGCATGGTGCGCTACAAAGGGGATGTATCCACGGCGGCAGCGGCCTACCACAGCGGCTGGGGCACGGTGGATCAGCTGCTGCAAATGGAGGAACACTCCGCAGACGGGGAAACGCTGCAGGGCTTCCCCTATAACCAGATGCACCACTACGTCAACAAGATCACTGCCTGCTACCAGACCTATCAGCGTCTGTACGCAGGTCAATGATAAAAAGTTAAGGAGCGAAAAATCATGAGCGAAAAACTTACTGCAAAAGAGTACGCTGAAAAGCTGCTCTACACCCCCGAATACGCTGCCGACAAGCAGGCAGACGTAAAGGAAAAGGCTGCTGCCTTTGCCGAGGGCTACAAGAAATTTATGGACAGCGCCAAGACCGAGCGCGAGGCTGCCGTTGTCAGCGAGCAGATGCTGCTGGCTGCCGGCTACAAGGCTTTTGAGCCCAAAAAGGCCTACGCCCCCGGTGAGAAGGTCTACTTCATTCAGGAGAACAAGGCTGTTGTGGCGGCTACCATCGGCCAGAAGCCCTATGAAGAGGGCTTCCGTCTGGTCATCGCCCACATCGACTGCCCCCGTCTGGACCTGCGTCCCAACCCCCTGTACGAGTCTGACCACATGAGCTACTTCCGCACCCACTACTACGGCGGTATACGCAAGTACCAGTGGGCTACCATCCCGCTGGCCATCCACGGCGTGTTCACCCGCGCCGACGGTTCCAGCGTCAACTTTGCCGTCGGTGAGGACGAGAACGATCCCGTGTTCTGCATCACCGACCTGCTGCCCCATCTGGGTGCTGAGCAGAACGAGCGTAAGCTCAGCGAGGGCATCAAGGGCGAGGAGCTGAACGTGCTCATCGGCTCTGATACCGTGGAGGAAGAGGACGTCAAGGAGGCTGTCAAGCTGAACACCCTCATCCTGCTGAACCAGAAGTACGGCATCACCGAGCGCGACTTCACCCGCGCCGAGATCGAGGTGGTGCCTGCTGCCAAGGCACGCGACGTGGGCTTTGACCGCTCCATGATCGGTGCCTACGGCCACGATGACCGCGTGGATGCTTACCCCGCACTGCTGGCCGAGATCGAGACCAAGGACCCTGTGCGCACCACCATCTGCGTGCTGACCGATAAGGAAGAGATCGGCTCTGACGGCGTGACCGGTATGCAGAGCATGTATGTGTTCCACTTTATGCAGCTGCTCTGCCGCGCTGCCGGTCAGGACGACATTCTCGCCTTCCGCAACAGCGTGTGCCTGTCTGCGGACGTGACCGCCGCCTACGACCCCAGCTGGGCAAGCGCCTTTGAGAAGCAGAACGGCACCTACGCAGGCCGCGGCATTGCCATCTTCAAGTACACCGGCAGCCGTGGCAAGAGCTCTGCCAGCGACGCCAACGCCGAGCTGGTGGGCGACATCACCCGGATGCTGGATGCCAACAACGTGGCATGGCAGCTCGGCGAGATGGGTCGTCTGGATCTGGGCGGCGGCGGTACCATTGCCAAGTATGTGGCAAACCGCGGCATCAAGGTGCTGGATCTCGGCGTGCCCGTGCTGTCCATGCACTCTCCCTTCGAGGTCATCCACAAGACCGACCTGTACATGGCTTACCGCGCCTTCAGCCTGTTCTGCCAGTCTGCGGACTAAAAAAATGCGTATGCCGCAGCCTGCGGCATACACGCAATAAAATCATCTTTTCAGAGCCGTCTGCACATTTTTGTGCGGCGGCTCTGTTTTTTGCGCAAAACCCTTGACCTTCAACCGGCTTTAAGGTGTAATGTAAGGGCGGAGGTGAAGCAAATGAACATCAAACAGGCTTCCGAACAAAGCGGTGTGTCCGCCCCGAACATCCGCTTTTATGAAAAAGAAGGGCTCCTTACGCCGGCACGCCGACAGGGTAATGACTACCGCGACTACACCGCCGGGGATGTCCGCACGCTTAAACTTATCCGTATGCTGCGGATGCTGGATGTGCCGCTGCCCACCATCAAGGCGGTGCTGCGCGGGGAACAGCC
>OKSC01003972.1_pt1 | contig 10325 bp, 10 predicted proteins | sample 1601161 | NCBI WGS metagenome assembly OKSC01 (sample SAMEA3541552, study PRJEB24748) | human gut metagenome | biome: human gut; feature: human-associated habitat; material: faeces | place: China | collected 2012
TCGTCGTCATGCCCGTGACGCCTCTGCCGCCGCGCTTCTGGCTGCGGTAGGTCGAGGCGGGAACGCGCTTGCAGTAGCCCGCGTGGGAGAGCGTGAAGACGCACTGTTCTTCTTCGATCAGGTCTTCAATATCGATCTCGTCCTCGACGTCCTGAATTTCAGTCAGGCGGTCGTCGCCGTATTTGTCGCGGATGGCAGTCAGCTCGTCCTTCAGGACGCCTTTGAGCATTTCCTCGTTCGACAGCAGCTCGCGGTAATATTCGATGCGCTTTTCAAGCTCTGCGTATTCCGCCTCAAGCTTTTCGCGCTCCAGACCCTGCAGGCGCTTGAGCTGCATGTCCAGCACGACCTGCGCCTGGATTTCGGACAGATTGAACCGCTCCATCAGGCGCTCTTTTGCGTTGTCGTAGCTTTCGCGGATGGTCTTGATAACCTCGTCGATGTTGTCCTCGGCGATCAGCAGGCCCTGCAGCACGTGCTGCCGGTCGAGCGCTTTTTTGAGGTCGTACTGCGTCCGCTTTGTGATGATCTCCTCCTGGAAGGCGAGATATTCATCGAGCATATGGCGCAGGGACAGAATCTTCGGCTGCTGCTGGTTGTTGACCAGCGCAAGCATCGTCACGCCGAACGTCGTCTGCATCTGCGTCTGGGCAAACAGGCGGTTCAGAACGACCTGCGGGTTCGCGTCCTTTTTGAGTTCAATGACGACGCGCATACCGTTGCGGTCCGTCTCGTCGCGGATGTCGGAAATGCCCTCAAGGCGCTTGTCGCGCACCTGCTCGGCCATGTTGGCGATGAGCTGGCGCTTGTTGACCTGATAGGGAAGCTCGGTGACGATGATGCGCTCGCGGTTCTGGCCGAATTCCTCAAACTCCGTCCGGGCGCGGACGGTGATCTTGCCGCGGCCCGTGGCATACGCGGCGCGGATGCCGCTGCGGCCCATGATAATGCCCTTTGTCGGGAAATCCGGACCCTTGATATAGTCCATGAGGTCTGCCAGCTCCGCCTCCGGGTTTTCCAGAATGCAGATACAGGCGTTGATGACCTCGGTCAGATTATGCGGCGGGATATTCGTCGCCATGCCGACGGCGATACCGGACGAGCCGTTGACCAGCAGATTCGGGAAGCGCGAGGGAAGAACGCGCGGTTCCTTTCTCGATTCGTCAAAGTTCGGATCCCACAGAACCGTTTCCTTGTCGATATCGCGCAGCATCTCGTTGCAGAGCTTCGACATACGCGCCTCGGTGTAACGATAGGCCGCAGGGGGATCGCCGTCAACGGAACCGAAGTTGCCGTGGCCGTCGACAAGCGGATAGCGCATGGAGAAATCCTGCGCCAGACGGACCATCGCGTCATAGACCGACGCATCGCCGTGCGGATGATACCGGCCCAGCACGTCGCCGACGCACGTTGCCGACTTCTTGAACGGCTTGTCGGAGGTCAGGCCGTCCTCGTACATGGCGTAGAGAATGCGCCGGTGGACGGGCTTCAGACCGTCGCGTACATCGGGCAGCGCACGGCCGACAATGACGGACATCGCGTAGTCGATGTACGAGCTTTTCATCTCATGCACAAGCTCCGACTGCACGATTCGCTGTTCGGGGAACATGATATCCTCGGGCTTGTAGTCTTTTTTATGTGCCATTTATGCTTTCTCCTTTGTAGGGGCGGACGACTCTGTCCGCCCCAGGGAAGTTGCGTGTTCAGAACTGCTTATTTACAAACAGGGCATTTCTTCCGGGCGGACAGAGCCGTCCGTCCCCTGCGATTTCTTCCAGACAGGTCAGATATCCAGATTCACGACGTATTTCGCGTTTTCTTCGATGAATTCCTTGCGCGGCTCGACGTCCTCGCCCATCAGAACGGTGAAGATCTGGTCGGCCTGCACGGCGTCCTCGAGCGTGATGCGGCGGAGCGTGCGCGTAGTGGGGTCCATGGTCGTCTCCCACAGCTCGTGCGGGTTCATTTCGCCAAGGCCCTTATACCGGGCAATATCGACCTTCGCGTTCGGATTGTCCGCGCGCATTTCGGCGGAGAGCCGGTCGCGCTCGGGGTCGGAATACGCAACGCGCTGCGTCTTGCCGCGCGAGAGCTTGTAAAGCGGCGGGACGGCGGAATAGACATAGCCGTGCTCGATCAGCGGCCGCATGAAGCGGAAGAAGAATGTGAGCAGGAGCGTGCGGATATGGCTGCCGTCGACGTCGGCATCAGCCATAATGATGACCTTGTGATAGCGCAGCTTGTCGAGGTTGAATTCGTCGCCGATGCCGGCGCCAAGCGCGGTGATGACCGGCTGGAGCTTGTCGTTGCCGTAGACCTTGTCGGCACGGGCCTTTTCCACGTTCAGCATCTTGCCCCAGAGGGGGAGGATGGCCTGGAAGCGGGAATCGCGGCCCTGTGTGGCCGAACCGCCTGCGGAATCACCCTCGACGATGTAAAGCTCGGTGAGCGTGGGGTCGGTGTCGTTGCAGTCACGCAGCTTATCCGGCATCTGTCCGGATTCGAGGCCGGTCTTGCGGCGGATGGCCTCGCGGGCCTTTCTGGCGGCCTCGCGGGCGCGGTTGGCCATCATGGCTTTGTCGAGAATCAGCTTACCGACGGCGGGGTTTTCCTCAAGGAATTCCGTCAGCTGCTGTGTGACGATATTGCTGACAAGCGTGCGCATGGAGGCGTTGCCGAGCTTGGCCTTTGTCTGGCCCTCGAACTGCGCCTCGGTCAGCTTGACGGAAACGATGGCGGTCAGACCCTCGCGCACATCGTCGCCGGTGACCTTGTCGTCGCCCTTGATATAGCCCTTTTTGACGCCGTAGGCGTTGAGCACGTTTGTCAGCGCCCGCTTGAAGCCCTCCTCGTGCATGCCGCCCTCGGGGGTATGGATATCGTTTGCGAAGGAAACGATGTTGGAGTTGAACGAATCATTATATTGCAGAGCGACCTCCGCCGTGTCGTCTCCCTTGGAGCCGGACATATAGATGACCTGCTCGTGGATCGGCGTTTTGTGGCGGTTGTACCAGCGGACGAATTCGCGGATACCGCCCTCGTAGCACATGGAGTCCATACGTTCCTTTTCGGGCTTGTCGGCGGATTCGATGCGCTCGTCGCGGATGGTGATGTGCAGACCGGCGTTCAGGAACGCCTGCTCGCGCATACGGGTATGGAGCGTTTCGTAGTCATATTCCAGCGTGTCGAACATCTCGGGGTCGGGCTTGAAGGTGACCTTCGTGCCGTGCTTGTCCGTGGTGCCGATGATGCGCATTTCCTGGGTAATATGGCCGCGGGAGAATTTCATCTGATAAATTTTCCCGTCCTTGCTGACCTCGACCTCCAGCCACTCGGAAAGCGCGTTGACGACCGACGCGCCGACGCCGTGCAGACCGCCGGAGACCTTATAGCCCCCGCCGCCGAATTTGCCGCCCGCGTGCAGGACGGTATAGACGACCTCCAGCGCGGGCTTGCCGGTCTGGGCCTGAATATCGACGGGGATGCCGCGGCCATCGTCGGTGACGGTGATGGTGTTGCCCTCGTTGATGGTCACAACGACGTGCTTGCAGTATCCGGCCAGCGCCTCGTCGATCGCGTTGTCGACGATCTCATAGACCAGATGGTGCAGACCTGAGCTGCTGGTCGAGCCGATGTACATACCAGGCCGCTTTCTGACGGCCTCCAATCCCTCCAGAACCTGGATCTGACTGGCGTTGTATTCGTGTTCGGCTTCGATGATATCTTTGATTTCTTCTGTCATATTGCTTCTCCTTTAGCAGAGATCGGACTGCGCTGCGCGTCCTGCATCCGTTTGAGCAGGACGGCGGCGTTATATTTTGTCAGAATGACGCGGTTTTCTCCGTATTCGCTGACGACCAGAAAGGATTTCGGCAGCTCGTCCGTCGCTTCGACGATGGCGCCGGCCCTTTGGGCCTCCGCGAGAAATTTCCGCGTCCATTTAGAGCAGCTGGTGTTGTCCAGATCAAACACGCCCACGACGGATTCCGACCGGACGGAGAAATCGCCGCCGATATTCAGGTACATGACGCTTCCTCCCGGATCTGTCCGCCCTCCACAAAAATGCGTTTGCCGATATTCGTGATGCGTTCCGGCTCACAGCAGGTGATGAGCACCTGCCCGGAACGGATCTGATTGAGCACAAAATCCTGCCGCCGCGCGTCCAGCTCGGACAGCACGTCGTCCAGCAGCAGAACCGGCTCCTCGCCGGTGTCGGCGCGGAATAATTCGCGCTCGGCCAGCTTGAGACTGATAGCCGCCGTGCGGGTCTGGCCCTGAGAGCCGTAGGCCTTGACGGAGCGCTCGCCGAGGAGCGTTTCGAAATCGTCCTTATGCGGGCCGGACAGGCACTGGCCGGAATCCAGCTCGGCGCGGTAATGCGCCTGCTGGTGGTCGAGCAGCTGCTGAAAGATGGTCTTTTTATCCGCGAACGGGTCCGTCACGGTCGAGACGGTCTGATAGACGAGAGAAAGCGCCTCCCGGCCGCCGGAAAATTCCGCATGGTACAGCCGTGCCTGTTTGGAAAGCTCCCGCAGGAATTTTGCCCGGTAGGCGATCACGACCGCGCCGACCTGCGCCATGCGGTAGTTGAACTCCGGCAGCGGCTCCAGCAGGGAAGGGGCGTCGTGATAGTCTTTTAAAATTCTTGATTTGCTGTCGTACAGCTTCTGATATTCCGCCAGCGCCTGCGCGTAGCCGGGCCGGAGCTGGCACAGGGCGGTATCGAGAATCTTCCGTCTTCCGGAAGAGCCGCTTTTTAAGATCAGCAGATCGTCCGGACAGAACAGAACGGTCGTCAGCACGCCGGAAAGCCCGGCGGCAGACCGCTGCTTCACGCCGCCGATGTAGAGCTGACGCGGCCTCCTGCCGGAAAACAGCACGGCGCGCAGGCTCTGCTCTCTGCCGCCTGAAAACAGGGTGCAGCTTAAATCTGCAAATTCTGCGCCAAAGCGGATCAGCTCCTGATTGCGGGCGGTGCGGAAGCTTTTGCCGGTGGACAGATAGAAGACGGACTCCAGCAGATTGGTCTTTCCCTGCGCGTTTTCGCCGACAATGAGATTCACACCGGGGTGCAGCTGGACGCTGGCCGTCTCGTAGCTCCGAAAATCGTAGAGCTGCAGGCTTTGCAGCTTCATGCGTGCTCTTCCGTGACGCGCCAGGTGTTGTGCAGGAATGTAACTTCATCGCCGGGGTGCAGCTTCTTGCCGCGCATCGTGCAGACCTCGCCGTTGACAAGGACTTCACCCTCCTGAATGAATGTCTTGGCCATGCCGCCGGACTCAATGGCGTTGGCGAATTTCAGAAAATCCTGCAATTTGATAAATTCAGTATGGATGGGAATCTCAATGGGCGCATCCGAAAGCTTTTTTGTGACTCTGACCTTCATCTTATTCCCCCGCTTTCAGCCGGACCGGCAGGACCATATAGCTGTACCGCTCGGACCCGTCGCAAGGATTCATGACGATGGGGCTTAACCCATTGATGAGTTCCAGCGAGCACTCTGCATCCGGGATCGCGCGCAGCGCGTCGAGCAGGTACCGGCAGTTGAAGCCGATCTCCATATCCTGTCCGTCGCCCGCGATCTGGCAGACGTCATGCGCTTCGCCGATGGTGGAGACGGAGCGGAAATCCGCCGTATTTTCGCCGAATTTGCAGCGCACCGGACTTTTGAGCTTTTCGGAGATGATCAGACCGACACGTTCGATGGAATCGGTCATTTTCGCGACGTTTACCGCCAGCTTCACCGGCTGGTTCTGCGGCAGGACGCGCCGCCAGTCCAAGAATTCACCTTCCAGCAGACGGCAGACCAGCGTTGCCTCGCCGATGGTGAAGAGGATATGCTTGCTGCCGAGGAAGAACGTGCAGGCTTCGTCCGTATCGCCGAGGATTTTTTCCGCTTCCTTCAGCGCTGCGGCAGGCACGACGAATTTGAGCGTCCGCCCGATCGGTTCCTCCGATTTCCAGCGGCGCAGCGCCAGCCGGTAGCCGTCGACGGCGACGACCGTAATAGAGGAATCCTCGACCTCAAACAGGCAGCCGGTATGGATGGGGCGGGCCTGATTTTCGCTGACGGCAAAGCTGGTGCCGCCGATCATGGCTTTCAGCTCGTTCTGCGGCAGGCTGATCCCCTTATCGGACTCGACCTCCGGCAGCTCCGGGTAATCTTCGGACGACATGGCCGTGATGGAAAACGAGGAAATGCCGCCGCGGATGGAGACCTTGAACTTTTCGTCGACCGAAATACTGACGGTATCGCCCGGCAGCTTCCGGATGATGTCGAAGAAGAGACGGGAGGGCATAATGCAGGCGCCGGTCTGCTGGATCTCGGCGTCGACGGAGATGGTGATGCCCGTTTCAAGATTATAACCGGAAAGCGTCAGCTTTACGCCGGCCCGGATATAAATTCCTTCGAGCGCCGGAATGGTGCTCTTCTGCGCGACGGTACGGGAAGCGACGGAGATTGCGCTCACCAGCGCATTTTTTTCACAGGTAAATTTCATGGAACTTCCTCCGTTTCTTCTTTCAAAAGAAAGAAAGGATATTTTTTAGAAGTACGTAGCAGTAGGGGAATTTTATGTGGAAAAGCTGTTTTCGCCTTGACGTATCAACGCTTTTTTATCCACAGGCAGGTGTGCAGAAAAAAGAATGTTATCAACACGCATTTTTGTGAAACCTCTGTTTCACAGCTTTCCACAGAGAATGTGTGTGGATTCCACAGGGGGGTGTGGACAAAATCAGAGCTTGCTGTTGATGTTGGCCGTAATGTCGCGGATGTTGTCGGCGAGCGTTCCGGTGCCTGCGGCAAGCTGCTGCTCGACCTTTTTGAGCGAGTGGATGACGGTCGAATGGTCGCGGCCGAATTCTTTGCCGATGTCTGGAAGACTCAGATTCGTGAGCTTTCGCACCAGATACATCGCGACCTGCCGCGCTTCGGCGGTGTTTTTATTCTTGAGCGTGCCGCGGATGACGGATTCCTCGATGTTATAGAACCGGGAGACTTCGCCGATGATGAGGTTCGGCGTGGGCAGATTTTCGGCCTTTTCCTTGTTGTACATATCCTTGATGGCGCGGGACACGTTCGGGACGGTCAGCTCCATGTTGTCAAGGTCATGATAGGCGCGGATCTTTTTGACCGTGCCCTCCAGCAGACGCACGTTGGAGGTCACGTTTTCGGCGATGAACGTGCACACGTCGTTCGGCAGATCGAAGCCGAGCGAGACGGATTTGTTCTTGATGATCGCCATGCGCGTCTCAAAATCAGGCGGCTGGATGTCCGCAATCAGGCCCCATTCGAACCGGGTTTTCAGACGGTCCTCCAGACGCAGCATCTCATTGGGAGGCCGGTCGGCGGTCAGGACGATCTGGTGGTGGTTCTCGTAGAGGTTATTGAAGGTATGGAAAAATTCCTCCTGTGTCGATTCCTTGCCGGCGATAAACTGGATATCGTCGACGAGGAACAGATCGGCGTTGCGATATTTATAGCGGAACTCATTGTTCCGGCCCTCCTGCAGGGCGGCAATCAGCTCGTTTGTAAACTGATCGCCCTTGATATAGACGATATTATAGCTGGGGTGGTTCTTATGCACGACGCTGGCGATGGCGTAAAGCAGGTGCGTTTTGCCAAGGCCGGACGGGCCGTAAATAAAAAGGGGATTATACGTTTCCGCCGGGTTATTGGCGACGGAAACGGCGGCGGCGTGCGCGAAGCGGTTCGAGGAGCCGACGACAAAGTTGTCGAAGGTGAACTGCGGGTTAAACTCGATGAACTCCGGCTTCTGCGATTTGCCGCGATAGGCCTCGATTTCCGTATCGTCGAGCACGACGACGTCGACGTTCAGCTGGAAGATCTCCTGCATGGCTTCCTTGATATAGCCGACGCAGCGGCGGAGAATGATATCCTTGCGGAAGGAGGAGGGGGAGTAGAGCACGAGCTTTTCATCCGTCAGCTCGAGAATCTCAGTGTCGTCAAACCAGGTCGACACGACCTGCGGGGTCAGGCGGGACTCCATATGCCCCAGAACCTTGGCCCAGACGTAAGCGGAAGAATACATGGCGCAGCTCCTTTCTGTATTTGCCGCGCGGGCAGAAAAAACACAAAATTATACACACTAATCATAGCACAGCTGTGGACAATTTTCAAGGGGAGATGGGGAAGACTCTTTAATATAATAAGAATATAGAAAAATCCCCTTCGCGGAAAGGGGATTTTTTGCATATTCGGCGGCTGGATATGCCTCCGGCGGCCCTGTCTTTTCTCTTGATAGAGAAAAGAGAAAAGAGTGCTTGGACGCGGTGAATCAGCTTTGCGGACAAAATTTGTGAAGCAGTACAGATTCGCCGAAATCCTGTAGGGGACGATGCCCACATCGGCCCAATGGGAAGTTACGAATTCGCCATGGATTTTCGTAAAAGCGATGCAATCTGCCGGGTCAATGTGTACCGGCATCGCCCTCTACCTTTGACCTGTGTGTTCAGAAAACAAACCGGATCAAAAGCATATACACGATCGTACCGCCTGCGATAGACAGGAGCATGCTGCACTTCCAGAGGTGCAGACCAGCTGTAACAGCGATGCCAATCAGTTCCGGCAAGCTGTGATTGCCTTGTGTAAACGAGATGTTTTTCAAGCAGTAAATTATCAGCATGGAGAAAATTGCGCCGGGCAGGACTTTGCCGAGATATTGCACGAAAAGCGGTGTTTTTTTATGCTCGTTGAAGATCAGGAAGGGAAGAAAACGCGTCAGCTGCGTGCCAAGAGCGCAGAGCGCGATGGTTATTATTTGCTGCGGAAGCGTCATAAGCGTTCACCTCCGAATTTTGATTCGATTGGCTTTTTCAAAAACGACAGACAAGCGAGGATGCAGACCATCGTCGGAATGAGGAAATTATCCGCGCCGAATACCAGCCGGCAGCAGACTGCTGCGAGAAAGCCAACAAGTTCGCTGAAATGCCGCCGTTCCTTCATCCACTGCTCCATAAAAATCACAACGAACATAGCCGTCATAACGAAATCCAACCCCGTCGTGTCAAAATGGATAAGACTGCCGAGCAGACCGCCGATCGTCGCGCCGCTGACCCAATAAAGCTGATTGAGAAGGGTCACAAAGAAATAAAACCAGCCCCGGTCAACGTTTTCCGGGATTTTGGCAGTATAATTGACGCTGAATGTTTCGTCGCACATGGCGTAGATCAGGTAATATTTTTTCGGGCCGAGATTTTTATATTTATCCAGCATGGAAATGCCGTAGAAAAAATGCCGGGCATTGACCATCAGGGTCATCAACACGGTCCCCAGCGGATCGAAGCCTGCCGCCAGCATTCCCGATCTCAAACGGGGAGAGCAGCATGCTCACGGCGACAAATTCCAAACTTCCGCCGTAGATCACGGCACTCATAATCATCGGATACCAGAAGGAAAATCCGGACGTGCTCATCTGAATGCCATAGGCCATCGCAAGGAACCAGAAGCCCGCGAAAATCGGCACGGTATAGGGAAACGCCGCGCGCAGCGCGGCGAGTTTGCTGTTTTTCATGACTTTGAATGCTTACTCCAATTCATTGATCTTGTTTTGCAGAGATTCGTAAAACCGGCCTAAGTGCACGCCGTCGATAAGCCGGTGGTTGACCTCAATAGAAAGTCCCAGCGTTTCACGGCCGTTTTCCTGCCGGACATATTTACCCCAGGTGATGCGGGGGATGGCGTCATTTACATCAATTTGCCGCTCGTTTGTGCAGCAGGTGAGATCGAACCATGGCAGGCATGAAATATAAATCAGATCGTCTGTCTCGGAGGCCGTCTCTACGAACGATGTCTGTGCTTCGCTTCGTTCCTTTGCGGCCCGGCAGAAGTCCTCCATCGTACTCTTACATGGACAGGTGATGATCTGGAACTGCTCACTGCCCTTTTTCAGTTCCGTAAAACTCGGCGTACGCTTGTCCAGCAGATAAACGCTGCCATCCCGGATGGTATAACGCAGGTTTTTAACCTCGTTGACCGCCTGTGTGACGAGATATGTCATGGCGTAATAAAAAGACAGGCTGTGCGCTTTGGTGTATGCGTGCAGCCGTGTCACGTCCACGCGGAAGCAGACACTGTAAAACGGCTGATCGAGCGAGGAAAAGAAGGAAAAAATCTCTCTGCGCGGCCAGGAACTGAAATCGATTTTCTGACAGACACCGGACATAAGAAAACCTCCCACTTTTAATACGAATAGTCTATCAGATTTATAGGCAAATGAAAAGTCCTGAAAATACACAAAAAACGGACGCGGTCACCGCGTCCGTTTGGAATATTATTTGTTTTTCAGCAGATCACGGATCTCCGT
>OKSC01003982.1_pt1 | contig 10304 bp, 8 predicted proteins | sample 1601161 | NCBI WGS metagenome assembly OKSC01 (sample SAMEA3541552, study PRJEB24748) | human gut metagenome | biome: human gut; feature: human-associated habitat; material: faeces | place: China | collected 2012
GAAGCATCCGGAATATATTCCAGCTTATACAGTTTGTCCGTATATTCAGTTTCTCTGTTAATTTAGCGACCGGCTGCTCAAATAATGTCGATAAGCAGATCAGGATTCCGTGAAACAATCCCCAGCCGATATAATTCCACTTTGCCCCATGCCAGAGTCCGGTCAGGATCCATACGCACAGGATCGGTACACAAGAGGCAAATCCGGTTCCTATGGTATTTCCCAGATATTTCCGCACCTTGGTATTCCATTTCAACAGGATCTTTGAAGTCGATACCGGATAGAATACATATTCTCTGAAGAACGCTCCGAGTGAAATATGCCATCTTCTCCAGAACTCCGGCAACGTCTGGGAAAAATATGGCCGCCTGAAATTTTCTCCAAGCGTAATGCCAAAGCACTCCGATGCGCCACGTACGATATCCATGCATCCGGAGAAATCACAGTAAATCTGGATGGAGTACATAACCGCCGCCAGAAAGAAGATCATACCTTCATACTGATCAGAATGTTTAAATACTTCTGTCACAAATGGACTGATACGGTCTGCCATCACCATTTTCTTAAGTGCTCCCCACAGAATCAACCATGTACCTTTTATCACCGTATCATAATCAAACTTATGCTTTTCCCATAGTTGATGCGCAACCAGTTCATATCGCGCAATCGGTCCCTGCGTAATATGTGGAAAATATAATACATACGACAGATATTTCAGAAAATTCTTCTGTGCATGGATCCTTCCGTTATAGACATCAACCAGATAAGAGATCATCATAAAGGAATAAAAAGAAACTCCAAGCGGTGCAGGGAAATGCCAGTCCGGAATCCGCTGTATCGCTTCGTATGGAAGAAAACGTTTGATGTTCTCGATGGCAAATCCTGTCACCTTGAATACAATAAGCGCACCTATTACGATCAGCAATGCCAGCACTAGATATTTCTTTCGTTTCTTTTTCTGTGCTGTTTTTATCTTTCTTGCAGTTCTCTTATCTGCATCCAGAAGCAGCCGGTCCTGTTCCTCCAGATTTTTCTCCATCAACATTGTCAACGGATATACCAGAAATGCGGTTCCAACTACGATCAGGAGATCATCAATCCCACTATAAGCATAGAAAACCACACTTGCGGCAAGGAGCACCCACCACTGGATTTTCTTTGGTACTATATAATATATCAAAACTGTAACTGCTAAGAATACTATAAATATGTATGATACGACAGACATGCCTTCTCTCCATTTCTTTCTCTTTGTTTCACGCCCGTTTCTGTATGGCTTTTTTTACACCGTACTGAATGTGCTCCAGTATTTTAACAGCAATGTGCAAATGATCGACATTACAAGAATAATGATAAGGGAAATCTTCCAGCCTTCCCGGAACATATACTTTGGTTCCAGTCCATATCCCACCGGAATCGCACGAATCGACGTTGGCAGCATATAAGACAGGTTCACACCAATGGATGCTACGTATATATACGGAATCGGATTCAGCCCACATCCCTGTGTGATTGAGATCACAAGTGGAATCGCAACCGCTGCCGTAGCTGTATTTGAGGTCACATCCGACAACAGTAGTGTTGCAGTCAGAATGATCAGGATCGTTACAAAACCACCCTTCATATCAAGGGAAGAAATCACTTCTCCAAGTGCTTTTGCAACACCTGTTGCATTGATCAGGCTTCCAAGTGCCAGACCTCCGGCAAATATATACATCAGATCCCAGACGATCTTTCCCTGCACCTGTTTCCAGACCATGATCCGTTTTCCCTCTTTATTTGTAAAAAGAAAGGCGATGATCGCACAGATGATAAATACATATGCAGGCTTTAATCCCGGCAATATATCCTGATAAAGCTGTCTGGTAAATGCCAGACCTGTTGCCACTACAAACAGCACAAGTGCGGATTTTTCTTCAAAGCTCATCTTTGGAAGCTTCCGGTACTGTTCCGCAAAATATTCACTGGAACCACCTAACAGATCTGTCTTCTTTACATCACGAAGAATAAATACTACATTGATCAGCATTAAAATCAGCATAACCGGAAGGAACCGGATAACCCAGGAGGAATACATATATTCTTTTCCGGTCAACTGCTGGATATATTCCACCGTTACCAGATTCATAGCCCCACCAAGTGGAGATGCCAGACCACCAAGTCCTGTCGCATAAGCGATCGTCAGCAGGATCTTCGATGCCGTCTTGCTGTTTTTCACGTCATCCATTCCAATATATTTCAGCATAGAAACTGCGATCGGCGTGATCGTTGCGCATACTACTGCATTCGGAAGCACCGCAGATAATACCATTGACAACGCAAACCAGAACACAAGCTGCATTCTAAGACTGTTTCCGATCAGACGCAGAAACGTGATCGCAATTCGTTTGTCCAGTCCTGTATTTTCCCATAATACTGTTATGATCGAAGCTCCAAGCAGCAGCAGAATCGTTTCGTCCGCATAATTCGATATTATGGCCTTCATCTCCGCCATAGGAACTACTGCATTGATCGCAATCGGCAAAAACGCCGTTACTGCATAATCTACCGGACCTGTTACCCACCAGTATGCCATCCAGAATACCGTTCCAACTGCTGCCCGTTCTGCAAATGTCGGCAGAACTGCATGCGGTAAAAGAAAGCATGCCAACAGAAATAGAACCGGTCCAAGTAACAAATGAATCAATCGTTTATAATTTCTCATATAATCCTCCAAGCAAATCCTACTCGATATATTGTTCTTTCTACATAAAAAAAGAACCCTAACGTCGAATTATAAAAATCCAATATTAAAGCTCTATTAAAAATTCGACATTCTTCTATTTATTTTTAAGGTTTTGGAATAAAAAATGTGAAAATACTTCCTTTATTCTTTGTACTTTCAACATAAATCCCTCCCCCATATAACTCAGCAATCTTCATTGCCTGTGAAAGTCCCAGACCAAAGCCTTCCGCATTACGATCTTTTTTTTCTCGATAAAAGCTTTCAAATATTTTGGATATATTTTCTTTCTCTATTCCACAGCCTTCATCCTGAATACGAATATACGACTTTCCGTCTTTCTCTCCACAGGACACATAGATTTTAGCTCCTTCATTGCTATACTTTACAGCATTTGAAAGCAGGTTATTTATAACAATATAGATAAGATTCATATTTGCCTGTATGATAGTCGGCTGAAGGGAATATTCAAATGTAATGTGTTTCGTATCAATATATGCTATATCATCACATGCAGATTCAATTACATCCCGAACATCAATATCTTCTATACTGAATGTTGTCCCCTTTCTATCTATTGCAGTCATCTGAAGCAATTGATCAACCAGATTCTTCATACGGTTTGTCTGTCGCTCAAATACCTCTATACTTTTTATCGCTTCTTTATCCTGCTTCTTTTCTGCCAACTCTCTCGACACCTGGCATTGTGCATGCATAACAGCAATAGGCGTCCGAAGTTCATGGGATACATTCGCATTAAATTCTTCCTGACGTTCCAACTCCTGCTGAACTCTCTGGTACAAATGATTATTTGCATCTGTTAACATCTGAAGTTCTTTAAAACATCCTTTATATTCCAGACTATCCGTAAAATCCAGATTCTCTCCACTCTTTTTTATCGAATCATTCAACTGTCTCATTGGTACAGCGATCAGATATCTTAATAAAAGGGCAAATAAAATAAAAAATGCGCTAACTACTCCTATCACCAAATATGACTGATGCCACAATCCACGATAATTGTCTTTCACCATCTGTTCCGATATCATAGCACATACCAGATAAAAACTGCTATCCTCTGTTCCATTCTTCATTTTTCCACGTCTGGTTGCTACGTAATAACGCTCTCCCTGAAAGGTTACTTTTGTAAGGCTCTGTAATCCGATATCAAGGCCGGTTCTGGAATCATCCGGCATTCTGCCATCAAGAAAACTTCCATCTCTTGACTGTAAAAACACATATACATTTTCGTTATAAGTATCTTTCTCTTCCAGATCGTAAAAATCGCTTTTTATATACGGATTTTCATTCTCATCAAATCCTATATTTTTTTTTGCACGTTTCACTTCCTGCGCCAGTTCTGTATAAGCCAGATATTTAGTATCCTCTGTGATCAGATTCTTCTGCATCAATAAAAGACATATTGTTCCTGCTGCAATGATAAGTCCACAAACTATAACAGTAAAATTTACAAATGAGATTTTCCTTTTTAACATTCCAGTCTATAACCTACTCCCCGGATCGTATGTATCAGTTTTTCTTCAAAAGGGTCATCGATTTTTCTGCGAAGATATCGAATATATACATCAACTACATTTGAATTGATATCATCATCAATGCTCCATATATTTGCACGGATCTGCTCTCTTGTAACAACAATGTTCCTGTTACGCACCAGATATTCCAGAATTGCATATTCCCGAACTGTAAGATCAACAGCCACACCATCCCGGACAACCCGGTGATTATTTGTATCAATCTGTAATGACCCATAATTCAAAATACTGTCATTACTTATATGTACAGTACGAAGCATAACCCTTAACCTTGCGAGCAATTCCGAAAACTCAAACGGTTTTGTCATATAGTCACTGGCTCCTGCATCCAATCCTCTGACAATATCCTGCGTTTCGGACTTTGCAGTCAAAAAAAGCACCGGAACCTGTATTCCTTCTGCCCGGATTGTTTTTAAAACCGACATACCATCTTTCTTCGGAATCATAATATCCATTATAGCTCCATCATAACTTGCCGTCTCCAGATAATCAAGTGCTGCCTGCCCGTCAAAACAGGAATCTACATTGTATCCTTCTTTTGTCAGTTTATTACATATTATATGATTTAAATCCAATTCATCTTCAACAACCAAAATGCGCATGGACACAACCTCCCTATCCTAATATACAATGGCATACCATCATTAAAATAAGATTAAAGGGACTGACACCGAAAAATATTTTCAATGCCAATCCCTTTTATCATGCTTATTTTAGTTGTTACCAGGCATTTACTACCTGTTTATATTACTACTTCTCATTTCTGGCTGTCAATTTCTGACCGTCATAGTCAATGATGATCGCTGACTGGGTGGACACTTCACCTGCAAGGATCATACGGGCAACCAGCGTCTCGACATTCTTCTGAATAAAACGCTTCAATGGTCTTGCACCATAGACCGGATCATAGCCCTGATCGATGATCGCATTCTTGGCCTCATCTGTAAGCTTGATCGTAATCTCCTGTCCGGCCAGACGTTTGTTCAGATCCTTGACCATAAGATCAACGATACTGCCGATGTTCTCTTTGCTTAATGACTTAAAGATGATCGTCTCATCGATACGGTTCAGGAACTCCGGACGGAAGTGCTGTTTCAGTTTATTCATAACTGTCTCCCGTATCTCATCTGTAATCTCGCCACCGCCTTCTGCGATATCCACACCACCGATATTCGATGTCATAATGATGATCGTATTCTTAAAGTCTACCGTTCTACCCTGTGAGTCCGTGATACGTCCATCATCCAATACCTGTAATAATACATTGAATACATCCGGATGTGCCTTCTCAACTTCATCGAATAAGACAACCGAATATGGTTTCCTACGAACTGCCTCGGTAAGCTGTCCGCCTTCATCGTAGCCTACATATCCAGGAGGCGCTCCGATCAGTCTGGATACACTGTATTTCTCCATATATTCACTCATATCGATACGAACCATGTTCTGTTCATTATCAAATAAAGCTTCTGCCAGTGTCTTTGCAAGCTCTGTCTTACCTACACCGGTTGGTCCAAGGAACAGGAATGAGCCGATCGGCTTGCTTGGATCCTTGATTCCTGCTTTGGAACGGATGATCGCATCGCTGACATATTCAACAGCTTCATCCTGACCGACAACCCTCTTATGAAGTTCATCTGCAAGATTCAGTGTCTTACTCTTTTCACTCGCCGTCAGTTTGGCTACCGGAATACCGGTCCACTTGGATACAATCTCCGAAATTTCTTCTTCTGATACGACCTCATGTACCAGCTTTCGTTCTTTCTCCGATGCGGACTGCTCTGCCAGTTCCAGCTCTTTCTGAGCTGCCGGAAGTTTGCCATACTGCAATTCGGCTGCTTTGTTCAGATCGTAATTTCTCTGGGCAACCTGAATATCATTCTTGATCTTCTCGATCTCCTCTTTCAGGTTACGAATCTTCTCAACGCCTGCCTTTTCATTCTCCCATTTGGCTTTCAGATTATTTGCTTTATCCTTTAACTCTGCAAGCTCTGACTGTATATCCGCCAGTCTCTGCTTGCTCAGGTGATCTTCCTCTTTCTTCAGTGCGGCTTCCTCGATCTCAAGCTGCATGATCTTTCTTGTGATCTCATCGACTTCGGCCGGCATGGAATCCAACTCCGTCTTGATCATCGCACAGGCTTCATCGACAAGGTCGATCGCTTTATCCGGAAGGAAACGATCTGTAATGTACCGATTGGAAAGTACCGCTGCACTTACCAATGCACCATCCGAGATCTTAACTCCATGGAACACCTCATATCTTTCCTTGATACCACGAAGAATGGAGATCGTATCTTCTACCGTCGGCTCATCGATCTGTACCGGTTGGAAACGACGTTCCAGAGCGGCATCCTTTTCAATGTACTGTCTGTATTCGTCAAGTGTCGTTGCACCGATACAATGCAGTTCGCCACGGGCAAGCATAGGCTTTAACATATTGCCTGCATCCATTGCGCCATCTGTCTTACCGGCTCCAACAATCGTATGCAGCTCATCAATAAAGAGGATTATCTCACCTTCTGATTTCTTTACTTCATCCAGAACTGTCTTCAGACGTTCCTCAAATTCACCACGATACTTGGCACCGGCAACCAGCGCACCCATATCCAGTGCGAATATCTTCTTATTCTTCAAGCCTTCCGGCACATCACCTCTGACAATACGCTGTGCCAGACCTTCTGCAACCGCTGTCTTACCTACACCAGGTTCACCGATCAGAACCGGGTTATTCTTGGTCTTACGGGAAAGGATCCGGATCACGTTTCGTATCTCAGCATCTCGTCCGATAACCGGATCGATCTTCTGCTCTCTTGCCCGTTCCACCAGATCGTATCCGAACTTCTCCATTGCTTCATAGGAATCTTCCGGATTCTCACTGTCTACCTTTTTATTTCCTCTGATATCTGCCAGAGCCTTTAAAAATGTGTTCCGATCGATCGCCCATGTTTTAAGCAATGGCTTCACATCGGAATCGGCTTTTTCGATTAGCCCAAGGAACAGATGCTCAACCGATACAAAGCTGTCTCCCATCTGCTTTGCTTCCTTTTCAGCCTGAATAAGCGCCTTTGAAAAATTATTTCCGGCATACAGATTCCCGCCACTTACTTTTGGCAGTGATGCAAGCTTATCTTCCACCCTATTTACCGCTGCTGTTACATCTATATCGAGTTTTTCAAAAATCTTCGAAATAAGGCTTTCGTCTATCTCAAGCAATCCTGCAAGTAAATGAATCTGTGCAAGCTCCTGATTATCATATTCCAGGGCTTTATCTTTCGCTTTTTCTATTACTTCAAGCGACTTTCTTGTATATTTGTCCATATCCATAATCATTTACCTCCTGACATATAAAAACTACTGTAATTCAAGATACACTTTCATTACAGTAGTTAACATAACACTTTTTGTTAGCACTGTCAAGAGGTGAGTGCTAATTCTTTTATAAAAAATTTTAACATAAAAATTCCCTGTTCCGGTATCATATTATACCCGAACAGGGAATTTTCTATGTTGAGATTTCTCTTCCTCCATACTTTCTCAAAGTATAGCAGAAAGAGGAAAAACATTCAATTATACCTCGCCTTCAATTCCACGGAATCTGCTTAAGAACTCCTTGGTCTTTTCGCTCTTTGGCTCTAAGAATACTTCTTTTGCAGTTCCTTCTTCTTCGATCACGCCGTCTGACATAAAGATCACATGACTTGAAATGTCTCTTGCAAATGCCATCTCATGTGTGACTACGATCATCGTAAGGCCTTCCTGCGCAAGCTGACGCATGATATTTAAGACTTCTCCGACCATCTGTGGGTCTAATGCGGAAGTCGGTTCGTCAAAAAGCAGGATTTCCGGCTCCATTGCCAAAGCCCTTGCAATTGCCACACGCTGTTTCTGACCACCGGAAAGCTGACGCGGTTTTGCATTGATGTACGCGTCCATGCCAACCTTTTTTAAGTATGCCATTGCTTTTTCTTCTGCTTCTTCTTTTTTTCTTCCAGCTACCTTGATCTGACCTACCATGCAGTTCTCTAAAACTGTCATGTTGTTAAACAGATTAAAGCTCTGGAATACCATGCCAACCTTAGAACGGTATGCCGGCACGTTGATCTTTGGATCGGTGATATCTTCCCCATGATATAAAATGCTTCCACCGGTTGGTGTCTCTAACAGATTCACACAGCGGAGCATTGTGGATTTTCCTGAACCGGATGCTCCGATCACGGAAACCACATCACCTTTTGCCACCTGAAAACTGATATCTCTTAACACATCGTGAGAGCCAAAAGATTTTTCCAGATGAGATACTTCTAATATTACATCTTCTGCATTCATATGAAACCTCCTCTACTCTCCACGTTTTACTTCTTCGCCCAGCTGGGTTCCGATCCCCATGACATCGACTAATTCATAGTTCTGTGAACCATCCATCTTTTTCTCCCATAAACGGAGCAGTTTAGACGCTGCTAATGTCATGATCAGATACATACACATTACGATCACTGCGGATTCAAAATAGGTATACAACGCACCTGCCACGCTCTTATGTACAAAGAACAAGTCTACAATACTGATAATGGACAATACGGAAGTATCCTTGATGTTGATGATCAGGTTGTTGCCGATCTGCGGAAAAATATTCCGAAATGCCTGTGGCAGAATGACATTGGTCATTGTCTGTACATGTGTCATTCCAATTGCCTTTGCACCTTCGGTCTGTCCCGGATCGACGGAAATGATTCCACCACGCACGGATTCTGCCATATACGCACCGGTATTGATCGATACGATTAAAAATGCGGACTGCCACATTCCCATCTGGATGTTAAAAATCTGTGCAGCTCCATAGTAAATAAACACTGCCTGAACGATCATCGGCGTTCCACGGAATACTTCCACATAAATCTTTAAAATAATCTTTACAATCTTTAAAACGATCTTTTTTAACAGGGAATCTCTCTGCTTGTCCTCCGGAATCGTCTGGATGATTCCGACGATAAATCCTATCAGACAACCGATTGCTGTCGATACGAGTGCGATCACAAGTGTTGTTCCTGCACCTTTTAAATAGGAGGTTCCATATTCCTGTAACAGATAGAGAATACGTTCCCAAAAGTTCATGTTTGAAATCACGTTATCTAACCCCTTTTTAATTGATTACTCGGATAACGGCTGAACAGAAATTGCCTCGTCCATCATAGAGTCAAAGTCCTCTGTTGTCATCTCTTTTAATACGCTGTTGATCTTGTCTGTAAGCTCTGTATTTCCTTTTTTTACAGAAATACCGATGTTGATATCTTCATCGGATACTTTGTAGTTATCATCTGTATCTGTAAAATCTAAAATCTTCAGATCCGGATAAGCAACACATGCTGCTTTTGCTGTCGGAATATCTGTTGCTACCAAATCTGTACGGCCACTCTCTAATGCTACTAACATTGCCGGAGCTGATTCCTGTGCCGGCTGGATATTCGCATCTTTTAACTGTGGCAGACAATTGTCGTACCAGATCGTTCCAAGCTGTGATGTACAGGTTGCACCTGCAAGATCGCTGATTCCTTTTGCATCTGCATATTTTCCATCAGATTTTACTAAAGTAACGATGGATGCATAATAATATGGCTCTGTAAAATCTACCATTTCTTTTCTGTCAGAAGTAATTGACTGACCTGCGATAACACAATCCACGGTTCCTGACTGTACTGCAGGAATTAAAGAATCCCAGTCCAGTTTTACGATCTGAAGCTCACAGCCTAATTTATCTGCGATCTTCTTTGCCATCATAACATCGTATCCATAAGCATATTCGTTGCTGTCCTCGATCGGAACTGCTCCGTTCGAGTCATCTGACTGTGTCCAGTTATATGGTGCATAGCCACATTCCATTGCTACTCTTAAAACCGGTGTTCCTGACTTATCTGCGTCTGCTTTTGTTTCCTTGGTCTCTTTTGAACCACATGCTGCCAGTGAGCAAACCATCACTGCCATTAAAATTACTCCAATTAATTTCCTTTTCATCCTTGCTCCTCCTT
>OKSC01004005.1_pt1 | contig 10255 bp, 9 predicted proteins | sample 1601161 | NCBI WGS metagenome assembly OKSC01 (sample SAMEA3541552, study PRJEB24748) | human gut metagenome | biome: human gut; feature: human-associated habitat; material: faeces | place: China | collected 2012
CTGATAGTTGCCCGCCTTGGTGGGGCATCGCCGTCCATGTGTTCAACCACGAGGCACGGGAGTTCTACGGGCTGGAGCGCCTGTGGCGGGACGGTAAGCCGCTGGATCTCACCGGCGTCACCGACGACCACGAATAAGCGGAAAATAAAAAGCATCAGGCCGCTTTCAGCGGCCTGATGCTTTCTTGCGCCCCGCAGGGGGCATTACTTCTTCCTCGGATACGGCTGCGGCGTGTCGGTGCGGCACAGCAGATAGTCCGCGCTGACGCCGTAAAGGTCGGCCAGCGCGCACAGCAGCTCATCCGTCAGCGGCTGCGTCCCCGTTTCCACATAGCTGTATTTGCGCTGCGTGATGCCGATGGCGTCCGCCACCTGCTGCTGCGTCATGTCGTGGTCATCACGTAGATCCTTGATGCGATTCCGCATGTCAACACCCCTGTCTGCCGGTCATTCTGCCCACACGATAAGCCGGACAGGATATGGCCCGTCACGGTATGATGCGCACTACGTCGTTGGGCGTGCAGCCCACCAGGCAGCACAGCTTTTCCAGCGTGACCATGGTGATGTTCCGGTTCTTCTTCAATGAATCCAGCGTCTTGTTGTCGATGCCGTTTTGCAGCAGATAGTACTGGGATACGCCATTTCTGCGCATCGTCTCCCACAAAGGACTGTAATCAAAAATGGCGTTCACCCCCTGTGCCGCAGATACGTTTATTATATGGGAAAATACCAAAATCAATATTGTGGATATATGCACAATGTGATATACTGGGGGCGGGGGGTGGAAAAATGGCAGACTACAAAGCCATGTATCTGGCGGAGATGGACGCCATGGAGCAGGCGGTGACACTTCTCATCGAGGCCCAGCGCAGGTGCGAGGAACTGTATGTGACCTCCTGCGCCCGTGAGGAGGAGCTTCTGCGTAAAAATTGTCATTATGACGAAAAAGAGGGCTTGACAATCGGCAAAAAAGAGATAAAATAAGCCTTGATATCACAAGATGCAAGGATGGGAAAAAGACGAAGCAGGCCCGCCGAAAGAGAGCCGGCGGCTGGTGTGAGCCGGTGGGGGCGCTTCGCTGTACTGGCCCCGGAGCATCCCGCCTGAACAGGGCGGGACGGAAGCGCACCGTTACAGGCGCGGCCCCTTACAAGAGGGGGACTGAGCGCCGTCCGGGCGACCGGCGGCGGCAGCAGGGTGGTAACACGTCATGACACGTCCCTGACCGTTGAAAACGGTCAGGGATGTTTTTTTGCAGACAGAAAAATTCAGATATTGTAAGGAGAAGCAGCATGAATTACGATTTTGCGGCCATTGAAAAGAAGTGGCAGGCCAACTGGGAAAAGACCAAGCCCTACGCCGCCGTCACCGGCGACAAGCGCCCCAAGTTCTACGGACTTATCGAGTTCCCCTATCCCTCCGGACAGGGCCTGCATGTGGGTCATCCCCGGCCCTTTACCGCCATGGACATCGTCACCCGCAAAAAGCGGATGGAGGGCTACAACGTCCTGTTCCCCATCGGCTTTGACGCCTTCGGCCTGCCCACGGAGAACTACGCCATCAAGAACCACATCCATCCGGCTGTGGTGACGAAGAACAACATCGCGAACTTCACCAGCCAGCTGAAGATGCTGGGCTACGGCTTCGACTGGGATCGCTGCGTGGACACCACCGACCCCAACTATTACAAGTGGACGCAGTGGATCTTCCTGCAGATGTTCAAGCACGGTCTGGCCTACAAGACCACCATGCCCGTGAACTGGTGTACCAGCTGCAAGTGCGTGCTGGCCAACGAGGAAGTGGTCAACGGCGTGTGCGAGCGCTGCGGCAGCGAGGTCATCCGCAAGGAAAAGAGCCAGTGGATGCTGAAGATCACCGCCTATGCCCAGCGGCTCATCGACGATCTGGACGACGTGGACTTCATCGAGCGCGTGAAGATCCAGCAGCGCAACTGGATCGGCCGCTCCACCGGCGCCGAGGTGACGTTCAAGACCAACGTGGACGATGAGGTCACGGTGTACACCACCCGTGCCGACACCCTGTTCGGCACCACCTACATGGTCATCTCCCCGGAGCATCCGCTGCTGAAGAAGTGGCAGCCCCTCATCAAAAACTGGGACGCCGTGGCGGCGTATCAGGACGAGGCGGCTCACAAGTCCGACTTTGAGCGCGGCGAGCTGAACAAGGAAAAGACCGGCGTGCGGCTGGAGGGCATCGAGGTCATGAACCCCGTGACCCATCAGGCCCTGCCCATGTTCGTGTCCGACTATGTCCTCATGGGCTACGGTACCGGCATCGTCATGGGTGTGCCCGGCCACGACCAGCGCGACTGGGAGTTCGCCAGGAAGTTCGGCCTGCCCATCATCGAGGTGGTCAAGGGCGGCGACATCACCAAGGAGGCCTTCGTGGCCAAGGACGACAGCGCCGTCATGGTCAACTCCGGCTTCCTCAACGGCATGACCGTGAAGGAGGCCATCCCCGCCATGAAGAAGTATGTGGTGGAGCAGGGCTTCGGCAAGGAGAAGGTCAACTACAAGCTGCGCGATTGGGTGTTCTCCCGCCAGCGCTACTGGGGCGAGCCCATCCCGATGGTAAAGTGCCCGACGTGCGGCTGGGTACCGCTGCCGGAGGATCAGCTTCCGCTCCTGCTCCCGCAGGTCGAGAGCTACGAGCCGACGGACGACGGTGAATCGCCCATCTCCAAGATCACCGACTGGGTCAACACGACCTGCCCGAAGTGCGGCGGCGCGGCCCAGCGCGAGACCGACACCATGCCGCAGTGGGCGGGCTCCTCGTGGTATTTCCTGCGCTATATGGATCCCCACAATAAAGAGGCTTTCGCAAGTCCGGAAGCTCTCAAGTACTGGTCTCCCGTGGACTGGTACAACGGCGGCATGGAGCACACGACGCTCCATCTCCTGTACTCCCGCTTCTGGCACAAGTTCCTCTACGACGAGGGCCTTGTCCCGACGAAGGAGCCGTACGCCAAGCGCACGAGCCACGGCATGATCCTCGGCGAGGGCGGCGAAAAGATGTCCAAGTCCCGCGGCAACGTCGTGAACCCGAACGACATCGTTGAGCAGTACGGCGCGGATACGCTGCGCGTGTACATCATGTTCATCGGTGATTTCACGAAAGCCGCCGCATGGTCGAGCAACGCTGTGGCAGGCTGCCGCCGCTTCCTTGACCGCGTGTGGAATCTTGCAAGCGAGCCGCTCACCGGCGACGAGATCTCCCGCGACAACGAGAAGGAGATCCACCGCGCCATCCAGAAGGTGAGCTCCGATATCGACGAGATGAAGTTCAACACTGCCATTGCGCAGCTCATGTCGCTCGTCAACCAGTTCTACTCCAAGAAACCGACCCGCGGCGATATCCGCGTGCTGCTGCAGCTTCTCTCTCCGTTTGCGCCGCATATCTGCGAGGAGCTTTGGCAGATCCAGGGCTTTGAGGGCCTTGCGAGCGAGGCCGAGTGGCCGGAGCACGACGAGGCGAAGATGGTCGATACCGAAAAAACCATCGCCGTGCAGGTTAACGGCAAGCTCCGCAGCACCGTTGTTGTCCCGGCGGACAGCACGGTGGAGGTCGTTTCCGCTGCGGCTCTCGCGGATAAGAAAATCGCAGGTTATATGGAGGGCATGGAGATCGTCAAGACGATCAACGTCCCCAACAAGCTCATCAACTTCATCCTCAAACCGAAGAAATAATTTTTAAAAGCAATGCGCCCGAAAAAACTTCGGGCGCATTGCTTTTTGTAATAAATCCGGAATAATACGGCATACTAACGGCGGATTTCTTGTTTAGGAGGATTTCGCATGAAAAAGTGGATCGTATATATTCTTTCGCTCACGGCGCTGGTTGTTTCGCTCTGCGCGTGCGGCACGGCGGAAAAGCCCGCGGCGACGAACGCGCCGAGGCCGTCGGGTACCCCGATGACCGCGACGCCGGACATGAACGACGGGATCGTAAACGACGATGACGGCATCATCACCGACGACGATACCGGCGTTGTGCCCACGCAGACGCCGATGGCGGACACGTCGGCCAAACCGTCCGCCTCTGCGCAGGCGACGGATGGCGCAGTAAAAAAGTGAAAAACACCCCGCCGGGTCCGAAATGGACCGGCGGGGGGGTTTGTAAAGCGAGAAAGCCTGTAAGCCGGGTTCTGTCTGCGCAGCCATCTATCTAGACGCACCGTTGCCGATGCGTTCCAGCCGCCTCCTCGGGACGACCGGGCCGGTCGTATGTCCCTCCACGGCGTTGCTCCGGATAGAGTTTACAGCACCGTTCCGTCTCCGGACGGTGGGTGAGCTCTTACCTCGCCTTTCCACCCTTACCTGCCCGAAGGCAGGCGGTATATCTCTGTTGCACTTGTCCTGGGGTCACCCCCGGCGGGCGTTACCCGTTATCCTTGCCCTGTGGAGCCCGGACTTTCCTCACGCACAGGCTTTCGCCTTATGCCCGCGGCTGCTTGGCTTTCTCGCACAGGTATTTTACCTGTTCAAAGCGCGCTTGTCAACGGCGATAGGTGTTGAATTTCTGCCGGAAAGCGAATATAATATATAAGTTAAAGAAGATATTCAGGAGGCAATTATGACACTCGACTCTTATATACAGTCTCTGCACGGAAAAAGCATTGCGGTCATTGGTCTCGGCGTGAGCAACCGGCCGCTGCTGCGGCTGCTGCTCGATGCGGGGTATACCGTCACGGTGCGCGATAAACGCACGCGCGAAGCGTTCGGCGAGGACGAGGCCGCAGCGCTGGAAGCGGCGGGCTGCCGTCTTGTGCTGGGCGATGGGTACCTTGCCGGTATCACCGAGGAGGTGATTTTCCGCACGCCGGGGCTTCACCCCTTTACGCCGGAGCTCGCCGCGGCCAAAGCGCGCGGAGCGCTTCTTACGTCGGAAATGGAAGCCTTCTTTGCCGTCTGCCCGTGCCGCATTATCGCCGTGACCGGCTCGGACGGAAAGACGACGACTACTACCATTATTTCCGAGCTCCTGAAGGCGCAGGGACACCGCGTATTTCTCGGCGGCAACATCGGCACGCCGCTGCTTGACAAAGCGCCGGAAATGACGAGCACAGACTGGGCGGTGCTCGAGCTCAGCTCCTTCCAGCTCCACAGCATGAACTGCCGGCCGGATATCGCGGTCGTTACCAACGTTTCGCCGAACCATCTGGACATTCATCCGAGCTATGAGGACTATCAGACCGCCAAAAAGCAGATTTTCCTTTCACAGGGCTGTGCCGGCGTCACGGTGCTCAATGCCGACAACGCCATCACACGCGCCTTTGCGAAGGATTGCCCCGGCAAAGTCCGGTTTTTCAGCCGTGAGACCGCACCGGAAAACGGCGTGTTCCTGCGCGAAGGCGTCATTTACCGCTCTCACAACGGGGAAGAGACCAAGCTCATGGACGCAGAAAGCATTCTGCTCCCAGGTTTACATAACGTTGAAAACTATATGGCGGCGTTTGCCGCTACCGACGGCATCGTCTCGGACGATACCTGCCGCGCCGTAGCGGAGAGCTTCCGCGGCGTTGCGCACCGGCTTGAAATGATCCGGACGCTGCATGGCGTTACCTACTGCAACGATTCCATTGCATCCAGCCCCACGCGCACGATCGCGGGACTTCACGCGCTGCGGCAGAAGCCCATCCTTATTGCGGGCGGGTACGATAAGCATATTCCGTTCGACAAGCTCGGCGACGAGGTCTGCCGCCGTGTCAAGGCACTGTTTCTTACCGGTTTTACCGCGGAGAAAATTTACGATGCCGTGACAAAATCGCCGCTGTATGACCCCAAGGCGCTGCCGATCCGGAAGATCGACGATTTTCGCGAGGCGGTGCTTGCCGCCGCCGCGAGCGCGGAGGAGGGGGATCTCGTGCTCCTTTCTCCGGCTTGCGCGTCGTTTGACCATTTCAAAAATTTTGTGGAGCGCGGCGAAACTTTCCGCTCCATCGTTAACGAACTGAAATAAAGGATATACTGCCATGAATTACGAAGAGCTTTATACACTGGCCGCCCAGGTGGAGGAACGGCTCCAGCCCATTTTCCGCGGATTTGAACGCACGGCGGAGAAGAATACGAAGCGCGTGCTGGATGCCTTCCGCGCGCACCGCGTGTCCGAGCCGTGCTTTGCCGGAACGACCGGCTATGGCTACGATGATCTCGGACGCGAAACGCTGGAGAAGGTCTATGCCGATGCGTTCGGCGCGGAGGCGGCGCTCGTGCGCACCACGTTTGTGAACGGCACGCACGCGATCGCCTGTGCGCTTTACGGCGCTCTCCAGCCGGGCGACACGATCCTTGCCGTTACGGGAGCGCCGTACGATACGCTCCACACCGCCATCACCGGCTCCGGCCGCGGCTCGCTCGCCTCGCTCGGCATCCGGTATGAGCAGCTGGAGCTTGCTTCCGACGGCGGTCCGGACTATGCCGCGATCACGCAGCGCGTATCGGAGCTGCGCCCGGCAGCGGCATTCGTGCAGCGCAGCCGCGGATACGCGCCCCGGCGCGCGCTTTCGGTCGCGGAGATCGGGGAGATCGTCCGCGCAGTAAAGGCAGGCTGCCCCGATACGGCGGTCATCGTGGATAACTGCTACGGGGAGTTCACCGAGGAATGTGAGCCGACGGCGCTCGGCGCGGACCTCATCGCCGGATCGCTCATAAAGAACCCTGGCGGCGGACTCGCCCCCATGGGCGGGTATGTTGCCGGCCGCGCCGATCTCGTGGAGCAGGCGGCAGAACGTCTGACGCTTCCGGGCATCGGCAGCGAGTGCGGCGCTTCGCTCGGCGTGAACCGGACGCTCTTCCAAGGCTTCTTCTTTGCGCCGCACACCGTGTCACAGGCGCTCAAAACGATGGCCTTTGCCGCCGGAATGCTTGAAGAGCTGGGTTTTGAGAGCTTCCCGGCATCCGATGAAAAGCGGTCTGACATCATTCAGACCATCCGCCTGAAAACGGCGGACAACCTTGTGAAATTCTGTCAGGGTATCCAGAAGGGCTCGCCCGTGGACAGCTTCGCCCTGCCCGTCCCGGCGCCGATGCCGGGGTATGAAAGCCCGGTCGTCATGGCGGCGGGAACGTTCATTCAGGGCGCGTCGCTTGAGCTTTCGTGCGACGGCCCGGTGCGCGAGCCGTATCTCGGCTTTTTGCAGGGCGGGCTTACTTATGAATCCGGCAAGCTCGGCGTGCTGAGCGCCTTGTCTGAAATGCTCGCCTGACGCATATACTTTTGGGCATAAGGGGGTGTTCCCGTATGCCGTTTCCGCGAAAAATCACACCGCAGCATACGACCGTGCTGCTGCTCCTTGCGCTCACCGGTGCACTGATCGCGTTTTTGATCCCCGCCGTGCGCTATTTTCGGACGCTTACCGGCGCTATGGCGGTATCCAACGCATCGGATCTCATCACGCAGACCGTGAGCAACATTGTGGAGAACGAAATGCGCCTGCTTGGGCCGGACGGCGGAAAATTCGTATCCTTTGAAAAGGACGGCGACGGGCAGATCAGCGCTATTGTAACTGATACGTCGCGGGTGAATATCCTCTCCGCCGAGCTTCTCAACGCCATCGTGGAGGCTTCCGACCGGGGAGATCTTGATCTTTCGATCCCCTTCGGGAACCTGCTTGGCATCAGCTTTTTCCTTGGCCGCGGGCCGACCGTACCGGTCAAGATCACGATGCTCACATCTTCACGGGTGGATTTCCGCAATGTGCTGACGGATGCCGGCATCAACCAGACGAAACACCAGCTTCTTTTGGAGGTTTGTGTTGATGCGGACGTCCTGCTGCCGTGGGAGATCCGCTCTACGCAGATCGTCACGGAAGTGCTGGTTGCCGAAACGATCATCGTCGGACGTGTTCCGCAAACCTATTTCTATACGGGAGAGACATGATGGACTATTTACAGGAAATCACCGAGCTCCGCGAAGAGCTGCGCCGCCACAGCATAGCCTATTACGACAAGGATGCCCCCACGATTTCGGACTTTGAGTATGACGCGATGATGCGCCGTCTGGAAAATCTGGAAGCGGAGCACCCGGAGACCGTTACGCCGGACTCGCCGACGCAGCACGTCGGCGGTCACCGTTCGGAGAAATTCTCGCCCGTGCACCACGCCGTTCCGCTTGAATCGCTCAGCGATGTTTTTTCCTATGAGGAGCTGATCGACTTCATCCGCAAGACGAACGAAACGCTCGGCGGCGAACCGCTCTATACGGTCGAGCCGAAAATCGACGGTCTTTCTATGGCGCTGGAATACCGGAACGGCGTCTTCTATCAGGGCGCAACGCGCGGCGACGGCGTTACGGGCGAGGACGTAACGGAGAATCTTCGCGTCCTGCGCAATATACCGCTCAAGCTGGAAAACGCGCCTGAGCGGCTGATCGTCCGGGGCGAGGTGTATATGGCTCGGGAGGTCTTTCTTGAGCATAACCGCCGCCGCGAGATCGAGGGCGAAACGCTCCTCGCCAATCCGCGCAACGCCGCGGCCGGGTCCATGCGTCAGCTGGACCCGAAAGTGACGAAGGAGCGCCAGCTCGACATCATCGTTTTTAATGTCCAGCTCACCTCCGGCGAACAGCCGAAAACACACGCGGAATCGCTGGATATGCTGGAAAAGCTCGGATTTTATACGGTGCCGCATAAGGTGTTCCGCACCGTGGAGGAATGCTGCGAGGAGGTTCGGCGCATCGGCGATACGCGCGAGAGCTATCCCTTTGATATTGACGGCGCTGTCATCAAGATCAACGACCTTGCGCAGCGCGAAATTCTCGGCAGCACCGCCAAGGCGCCGCGCTGGGCGGTGGCGTATAAATACCCGCCGGAGGAGAAGCCCTCTGTGGTGCGCGACATTGTCGTGCAGGTCGGCCGGACCGGCGTTTTGACGCCGAAAGCCATTGTGGAGCCGGTGCGTCTTGCCGGCACGACCGTCACGGCGGCTACGCTGCACAATCAGGATTTTATCGATAAGCTCGACGTGCGCATCGGCGATACGGTCATCGTGCGCAAGGCAGGGGAGATCATTCCGGAAGTCCTCCGCGTTGATCTCACGAAGCGACCGGAGGGAACCGTACCGTTCCGCCTGCCGGATACCTGCCCGGAGTGCGGTTCGCCGGTGGAGCGCGACCCGGACGGCGCAGCGGTGCGCTGTACGGGCGTGGAATGTCCGGCGCAGAGACTCCGTAATCTCGTTCATTTTGCTTCCCGCGAGGCAATGGACATTGAAGGGCTCGGCTTCTCGCTTGCCGAGGCGCTGGTGAACAGCGGTATGGTGAAAACCCCGGCAGATCTCTACCGGCTCGACGCACAGACCGTTGCGACGCTCGACCGCATGGGAAAAAAGTCCGCGGAAAACCTCATCGACGAGATCGAGAAGAGCAAGCAGCAGGATCTCTCCCGTCTCCTGTGCGCGTTCGGTATCCGGCAGGTGGGGCAGAAGGCGGCCAAGGTGCTTGCGCGCACGTTCGGTTCCATGGACGCCATCGAAAATGCCACGCCGCTGGAGCTGACTGCCGTGGACGATATCGGCCCCATCACCGCCGAGAGCGTTGTCTCCTGGGCGCAGAACCCGCAGACGCAGCATCAGATCCGCATGCTGCGCGAGGCAGGCGTCAACATGCTCAGCCGCGAGGAGCGCCGCGACAACCGCTTCCTTGGCAAAACGTTCGTTCTTACCGGCACGCTCACGAAGTATACGCGCGACGAGGCGAGCGCCATCGTTGAATCCTTCGGCGGCAAGGCGTCATCTTCGGTCTCCAAAAAGACATCGTACGTCCTCGCGGGGGAGGCCGCCGGGAGCAAGCTCGACAAAGCACGCACGCTCGGCATCCCTGTTATCACGGAGGATGAATTTGAAAAGATGATCCAGTAAAACACAATCGTTTCCCGTCAGAGATACAGGAGCACAAGAAAGGAAATGCTGAGCGGCTTTTATGGCCAGAGCAACGAAGATGGCCGTCTGAAGAGCCGGCATGACCCGCTGGAAGCGCTTGAAAAACGTCCAGATTTCTTCGTTTCGGAGGAAGACTTCGGCCTCGCTTGTGGCGTGACATCTTGCGTTTGCTGAAAAGTGCGAGCTTTTGGGTGGCTTAAATCATTTGCTGTATATCTGCCCAAAGACGGTATGATATCGATGAAAAACCTCCGCATGAGAACTCATGCGGAGGTTTTTCATCGAGATAAAGGAGAATTCCCCTGCGTATCTTCTAAAGAATCTGGTCGTTTTCAGATGGCGTGTAACGGAGAATTCTTT
>OKSC01004011.1_pt1 | contig 10244 bp, 10 predicted proteins | sample 1601161 | NCBI WGS metagenome assembly OKSC01 (sample SAMEA3541552, study PRJEB24748) | human gut metagenome | biome: human gut; feature: human-associated habitat; material: faeces | place: China | collected 2012
TAGCGAGATAAATCATTCTCTTTTATAATAATATGAAACTTTTACAAGAGAAACTAGCAAAGTACGACGCTCCTCAAAGAGCCATGGCAATGGGAATCTATCCTTACTTCAGGGAAATCCAGAGCGATCAGGACACGGAAGTTCTAATCAGCGGGAAGAAAGTCTTGATGTTTGGTTCTAATGCGTACTTAGGATTAACCAATCATCCTAAAGTAAAAGAAGCAGCGATCGAGGCCATTAAAAAGTATGGTACAGGTTGTGCCGGCTCACGTTTCTTAAACGGAACGTTGGACTTACACCTCCAGTTGGAAAAACGTTTAGCAGAATTTGTTGGTAAAGAAGACGCCATCGTATACTCTACAGGTTTCCAAGTTAATCTAGGTGTTGTATCCTGTATCACCGGACGTGAGGACTATATCCTTTGGGATGAGTTGGATCATGCATCCATTATCGAAGGACATCGTCTTTCTTTCTCCACGAAATTGAAATTCAAGCATAACGATATGGACTCCTTGGAGAAACAACTCCAGAAATGCGAGCCAGACAAGGTGAAACTTATCGTTATCGACGGTGTCTTCAGCATGGAAGGTGATGTCGCTAAATTACCGGAAATCGTAGCTCTCGCAAAGAAATATAACGCAAGTGTAATGGTTGACGAGGCTCATGGTATCGGTGTATTCGGTGATCATGGCCGCGGTACTTGTAATCACTTCGGCGTTACGAACGATGTTGATTTGATCATGGGAACTTTCAGTAAGTCTTTCGCTTCTATCGGTGGTTTTATCGCTGCTGACTCTTCTATCATCAACTGGTTGCGTCACAATGCTCGTACATATATATTTAGTGCATCCAATACTCCGGCTGCTACTGCATCTGCTTTAGAAGCTCTTCATATTATCCAGAATGAACCGGAAAGACTTGAAGCGTTGTGGGAAGCTACGAATTATGCATTGAAACGTTTCCGTGAAGCCGGTTTTGAGATTGGTGCTACGGAGTCTCCTATCATACCGCTTTATGTACGCGATACAGACAAGACTTTCATGGTTACCAAGTTGGCATTTGATGAAGGTGTGTTTATTAATCCGGTTATTCCGCCCACTTCGGCATACGGTCGTTTGCTTTTAGCCGTTCGCATTCATAGAAGCAAACTGTCAGCACCCTATGCCCGCCAAGCAGTTTGACGGCGGCGGTGACAAGGTATTTCACCCGTTCCGTGTACAGCACACCGGCATTCAGGCTGATGTGCAGCGGAACATTAGCCGCATGGCGGCAGGCTCGTTTGTCCAGTTTCATCCTGCCGCCTCCTCTGTGCCGAAGTCACCGAAAGTAAGCTGTTCTTCGTCTACGGGTTTCGGGGCAGGCTTGGGCGCCGCCTTTTTAGGCTTTTCCTTTTTGCCTGCCTTGGTCGCTTTCCCATTGTAGGTCTTGGGGACAAACTTTTCTTCCGGTTCTGCGTCCTCCTTGGCATCGGCATCACGGAAATACTCCCGCGCCCACTGGTAGCAGAGTTCGTCCGGCACATCACCGCCGAAACCGCCGCCCATAGGCTTCTCATCGTTGTCCTTCATTTCCTGTTCCAGATACTCCCGCGCCTTGCGGTTGATGTAGTGGAAGCAGTTCACCATCTTTTTCTTGGGGTTCATCACAAGGCGGGCAAAGGCGGGGTCGGCCAGACACTCGGTCTGCACGTCCTCCATGACGCAGAGTTTCATATTGCGGCGGGTCAGGCGCTCGGTATCCTGCAAAACGCGGTTCATGGATGCCTGCATCACGTCGTCATCTGACATAGCCGCAAGGCGGTCCAGTTCCTGCTGTTCCCGCAGTTTCTTTTGTGCCTGCTTTGCCTCCCACTCAGCTTTGCGCTTAGCTTCGGCGGCATCAAACTCAGCCTTTTTGCGGGCTTCTTCCACGTCCTCCGCCTGCGAGTCAGGCTTTTGGGGTTCAACCGGCTCAAATTCTTCGCTGAAAGAATCTACGGTTTCACTGTCCGAGGACACCTCGAAAGCATCGTCCTCGGCATCGCGGTTCATCATATCCATTTCAGAGAGTATACCCATTGTTCTGTCCTTTCTAAAAAAGGCAGAGAGCTACCCGATGGTAACTCTCTGCCATAACTTTGCGCGGCATCAGGCCGCTTTTTCTTTTGCTTCTTCCTGCCGCAAAGCAAGCTGCCAGTCGTCTATACCCTTGTAGGCAGTATTCCAGACAAGGCTTGTGCTTTGCAGCCCGGCTGCGTGGGCAATCTTCTGCACCTTTTCGGCCGCAGATGCCACATACTCATTCTCTAACTTGTCCATGTCGTAGGCTTCCACGACCAGCTTGGTGCCGTTCTGCGCCATACAACGCAGCGCGGATTCCAAGCCGTTCAAGCTGTTTACCCCAGCCACAGCGACAAACGAGCGTCCTGTCAGGCAGTGGGCAATATCGGCTTTGAGCAGCCCTTCCGTCACATATACGGTCTTGGCAAACGGCTCGCCCACAAAATGCAGCGGGCTGCCGGAGGTCACGCCGTGCGGCTTGCCTACGGACGACAGCCAGATATACTTAGCACCGCTTTTGCCCGGTGGGTCATCCCTGCGGCGCAGCGGTGTGTCCAGCCGTATCTGCATACCGCAAATCAGACCGTCCATGCCGACAGCCGGGAGCAGGATGCCCGCCGTGCGGCTGCCGAAGTTGATCGTCCACCGCCCGGTATCATCTTGATAGAAGCCCGGCACACCCTGCAAGGTGCAGCCCTGCCGCCGCAGACGCTCGGCATAACTGCGGCACAGAAACGCAGGCGGAGTCGATTTGAACCCGAACCTTACGATTTGCTCCTCGGTCAGCCCGCGCCGCGGCGACAGCAGATGCGCCTTGTGCGTGGGTGTCAGCGGCAGCATGGAGAGCAGCAGCGAGTAGGTCTGGTGTATCTCCTGCGAGGTGGCACGCATATTTTGTTCCGGCTTTACCCCAATGCAGTCATTTACCCTTGGCCGGGGTGTATACCGCCCCTGCGCTTCGCAAATCTCGCGGTAGGCATCGGCATTGCTCGTGCAGTTATAGTGGGCATACAGTGCCAGCATACCGCCCGCCGCGCCGCAGCGGTTGCAGCGCCAGACGTTTTTGTCCGTGTTGACGTTGAGCCGCCCGCGCTGATCCCCGCAAAAGGGGCAGTTCAGGTACAAGCCCGACGGCAGACGGCGGCGGACGGTAAGCCCCAGCAGTTCTACCACATCGGCAATGCCAAACGGAAACGTATCGGAAGATGAGGTCATGCAAAACGGCCTCCTTCCCGGTTATCCCGCCTGCTTCTCCTGCAAGCTGTCCCATATAATGGCGGCTGCCGCACGGAGAATGTTGTTCTCTCCCTGATAGCCTTTCACATACCAGCGCAGGCTGGCGGCACGGCGGTCTGCCACTTGTGCCAGCGTCCAGCCCTTGCAGGTGCCGCAGTCTACGATGACGTTCTGCGCCTGCTCGTAGGTCATCTGGCGGCGGATCTCCTCCACCGGGCTGCTTTGGGTATATGCAGCGGCGGGCGGTTCCTGTTCCAGCACAATGACATTCTGCGGCGGTTCTGCCGGGGTCTGCGCAGGCTGCACGGATTCCAGTACAACCGCCTTGGGCTTTTCTACGATTTCTGCCGTGACCTGTTCGGGAATGGGCATATCGTCTGCCATGATGGTATCAAGCGGGTCAGTCTTGGCGGTCTCCTGCGGGGTAGCTTTCACGGGTTCCGGCTGCTTCTGCACAGGTTCTGCAACTTCCACTCTCGTCTGTACAGGCTGGGTAGTTTCTGCTTTTACCTGAACAGGTTTTGCAATTTCTGCTTTTGCGCCCACCGGCACCTCACTGCCGTACTCCTCGGATTCACTGCCCACATCGGCAAACTGGATGCCAAAGCCCGCATTGGAGAGCGCCGTGTCCAGTGCTTCCTCCTGCGCAGCTTCCACATACAGCCCACCGGGCGTTGCATCCAGCGCACAGTTGGCAACATAGCTGCTCAGTGGCTCGGCATCCTCGCGGTCACGGTAGACCTTGGCTTCAAAAATCGCCATTTTTTCGGTGATGCGCAGGGCGTTGAGCTTCAGCCGCCCCGTGGGGCAAGCCAGCCGGAACCACAGCTTTTTGTACCGCAAATCCAGACGCATCACGTCTTCCCCTGTCTTGCGGGAAATCGTGTGGCGCAGGAATTTCAGCGGGTCAAAGCCGGGCACATGGTTCAGCGCGGCCACAGCGGAGTTGGTGGTGTACAGCATAGGTTCTTGATTCCCTTTCATGGGTGATTTCTCCCTTCAATTTTGTATTCAGCCGGCCTGTTGCAGTTCCGGCAGTGCGTTTCGTTCGGTGTGGTACGCCTTACAATACAGGCGGATGCGCTCGCCCAGCATGGTATTGCGCTTGCTGATGTCGGCGCGGTGAACCGCCATAAACAGGATCGGCTTATGCCCCACAAGGATGACTTTTTTCTTGGCGCGGGTCACAGCTGTATACAATAAATTGCGATACAGCATAATTGTGTGCGCCTTGACGATGGGGATGATGACCGTTTCAAACTCGCTGCCCATTGCTTTATGAATCGTAGTAGCGTATGCAAGGTCAATGTGCGCCAGCTGTTCCGGCGTGTAGTTCATCTTGCGGTCGCCGCCAAAATCCATCTGCACGAGCCGTTCGCCTTTGCTGCCTGTGGTAATCCCGGTAATAAAACCGAGGTCACCGTTGGACACTTTCTCGGTGTTCTTCGTCTGCATGACGCGGTCATGGACGCGGAAGGTGTGATTACCAATCTTCACCTCTTCCTCAGCCGAACGGAACGGATTGACCCGTTCCCGAATGGCTCGGTTGAGCTGCTCGGATGCCGCTTCGCCTTTCTCGCGGAACGGCGAAAGGATCTGCACGTTCTCGATGCCACGCTCGGCGGCTTCTTTGCAGTAAATATCTTGGATGCGCCGCGCTGTTTCAATCTGCGTGGGGCTGTCCACGAACACAAAGTCATTGCCGTAGTACAGCTTGGTGCTGCCCTCGTTGATGAACTTCGCATTGTAGGCAATCAATCCGTCTTTTGACTGGCGGAAAATCCAGTCTAACACCGTGACAGGCACCATTCCGCTGTGAATCAGCTCGTAGAACACGTTGCCGGCGCCCACGCTGGGTAGCTGGTTCGGGTCGCCCACAAGAACGACCCGCGTATGCTGACCGATGCGCTTGAAAAACTGCTGTGCCAGCCACATATCCACCATAGAAAACTCGTCCACAATGACGAGGTCGGCATCCACAAAGCGGACGTGCTCGCCATCGCCCACTTCTTCCCCAGTGCCAAGTCCCAGTGCGCTGTGCAGCGTGCGGGCTTCGTCTACGCCGGTGCTTTCCGCCATGCGGCGGCTGGCACGGCCTGTGGGAGCCATGAGGGCAAACTTTCCTTTCGGGTGCAGATGCTTGAACACCTCGATAATGGCCTTTAACACGGTGGTCTTGCCGGTGCCGGGCGAGCCGGTAATAATGGTCAGCCCATGCTGAAACGCCGTGCGCACCGCCTGTTCCTGCTTTTGGGAAAGCGTGATGCCCAGACTTTCGCGCACCGATTCCAGCGCGGATTCGATATTTTCGGCCACGCTGATATTGGCAAGCCGCTCGGCAATCATGCGGGCGGTATCGTCCTCCTGCCCGAACACGCGCGGGCTGTACAGGTACTGCTTGTAGGCGACCACTGCACCGTGCAGAATCATCTGCTGCAAGGTTTCCTGCACCTCCTCGGCGCGGACGCGCTGTTCCGGGATAGGAATGGGCGCGTTGAGCAGCAGAAGTGTTTCCTTTACTAAATCTTCCGATGGCAGAAACAGATGTCCCGATTTACTGCGGGCATCCTCCAACGTGTACAGCACCGCGCCCTTGATGCGCTCGGCGCTGTGCAGGCGGTTATCCGTCTTACGGACGATGCCATCCACACGCTTGAATCCGAACCCGGAAATCTGGCACAGATCATACGGGCATTTTTTGAGGATGTCCACACACGCCGGACCAAAGTTCTGATAAATTTTCAGCGCCGTGGCGGGCGTAATTTTGAACGGTCCCAAAAGGCTCATAAGGTTGCGCAGAACGCGGCTCTCGGCGTAGGATTCCTCAATGTCCTTGAGCTTGCCCTCGGTGATACCGCGGATTTGCAGCAGCTTCTCCGGCTCGTTATCAAGGATATTCAGGGTGTCCGGTCCGAACGTGGCAACAATGTCCTCTGCTGTCTTGGGGCCAATGCCTTTGATAAGCCCGGAACCCAAGTAAGCCAGCAGACCGTCCGCTGTCTGCGGAACGATTTCCTGCCACTGCTCGACCTGCAGCTGATAGCCGTACTTGCTCTCGACCCACTCGCCGTCCAGTTCCAGCTCTACCGCCTTGGTTCGGGGCAGTTCGTACCCCACTGCCGTAAAGCGCAGCATACGGTCGCCGTAATAGCGGCCGCTTGAAGCCTGCGGCGGATGCGCGGGTCACTGGTTTTGACAACGATGATGGAGAATTTGTTTGCTTCATTGTAAAAAATCGTGGATTCGTAGGTAACACGGCAGCCGGTGATGCCGCTGTGTTCCTGTTCACTGTCGTGCATAGGCACGCTCCCTTCTTTGTCAGGCGGCTTCGTCTGCCGCTTTTGCCTTGATGCTGAACCGCCGTGATTCCGATACGGTGACATACTCGTCATAAATATCCGGGTGCAGCAGCTTCAGCTTTTGGAGATTGTCTTTCGTGATGCCTGTCCTGCTGACGGGGTTGTAGCTGATGGTGTACTGTGTACCGCCATACTCCCCCATCGCCATGCAGCTGCCGCCCAGTTTAGCAACCATCTGACCTTTCAGCCGCTGCATTTCTGCGTCCAGCGTTTTGACCCGTGTTTCCACCTGCTGCCTTTGCTCCTGCAAGCGGAGATACCGCAGCATAGTGGCAGACAGATTGTTGTCCAACTGGATGGCTGGAATTGTCTTATCCGCAGCACCTAAGCGGCGGCGCAGGCTTTCGAGAATCAGGCTGCCGTCCTCGGTGTAGGGTGGCGGGATGCGGGTCAGGATGTGGTCGTGCCAGAACTCGCGTTCCAGATAGACCATCTCCTGCTCGTATTCCCGGTCACGGTACAGGTGGCGAATGATGACTTCGTCCTCATTGTTGCCATAGAGACAGCAGTAGAAGATTTCGTCTATATCCATGACGGCCATGTAGTGCCGCCCCTGCGTTTCGTAGTAGGCGGGAATACATTCCTCGCCGTCCTTCCACCAGTGGTCTTTCGCATTGTAGTTGGTGGTTTTTATCTCCAGCAGTGCAATTTTTCCGTTTGGCAGTCGGACAAAATAATCCACATCTGCCAGCATGAAGGGACACTGCGGGTGCTGGAACATCTTCTTGATCTGGAAAACTTCCAACCCGGTTTTCTTGGTGAATATCTGGGCAACCAGTGGTTCCAGCAGATGCCCCATTTCTAGTGCCACCCAGTTGCCTGTATCATCGACAGCCGAAGCAATGTTCAGCTTGTCATCGTACAGATCGCGGGCGGTGCGGAACGGAGAAATGCCGAGGATCGCGGCGACATCGCTGCCGCCTATCCCCTGCCTGCGGTATGCCAGCCATTCCTGCTCGGTGAGATTTTCGGTGCTGACCAGCACCTTGGGTTCCTGCCGTATGTGGTCCGGCATCCTCAGCCCCTCCTCTCGCGCTGGCGATAAGGGCGTTTGGGGCGGGCGTGCACATGGTACAGCCGATACTGCAAATTGCGCGGGATGGGTCGTGCCTTGCGCGGGCGCGTGATGCGCCGTGCGATTGCCTTGGGTCTTGCCTGTTCGTTCATTTGGTGTTCCACCTTTCTTATATAAAATATATTTTCCAAAGCCTGTCGGCTCTGAAACAAAATAAAAAAGCGAGAATGACCGCAGGCAATGACTGATGTTCACGGCAAACCGTGAACCACGATCATTCTCGCTATGGTTGGGTGTTTTCACCCCATATAAAAAGAAAAGTGCCGGCAGCGTCCGCCCAGAATGGGCAGGACAAGGCTGCTGGCACAAAATACAATCTAAAAACAACGTGTGCATATAGCGCAAAAATCATTTACAGGTGGAGTATAGCACAAGAATGGCCGCCCTGTCAAGATGGCGGTTTTTTGCATGATAAAAGCATAGTGTCCGCATTACATCCGCGCAGCTTTTGTATATACCATCGTTTGTTTTTTGGATATACTTACTTGTAAAGAGTTGCATCTATTTTTGCTGCAACTCGAATTTTATAAGATTAAGGAGATCATGCCTATGAAAGAAATCCCGATATGGGAAAAGTCAAACTTAACCCTCGAAGAAGCTGCTGCTTACTCTGGCATTGGTATCAATAAGCTGCGCGAAATCACAAATGAGCCGAACTGTCATTTTGTGCTTTGGGTTGGCAGTAAGCGACTTATTAAGCGAAAGCAACTAGACAAGTATATAGATGATTGTTTTTCACTTTGACTACTTGTTCATAAATAGTAGGTAGTATGGAAAGTCCAAATATGATATAATTATTATGTTATATTTTGGCTCTTTCCTTTTTGCTTCAGAAAGGAGAGTATTATACATGGCAAATCGCAAGGATACAAAAGGACGTGTCCTAAAAGCCGGAGAGAGTCAACGTAAAGACGGAATCTATATGTATCGATACACCGATATTCGAGGTAAGCGTCAGAGCGTTTATGCTGGCGATTTGAAAGAACTGCGTGACAAAGAAAAAAGCATCCAGAAGGATTTGGATAGCGGTATCGACTATACTGCTGGAAATATCACTGTAATTGCACTTGTAAAAAGATATCTGCGCCTGAAAAAAGGCGTAAGCAGGCAAACACTTGAAAGATATACCGCTACTGTAAATCGATTGGAACAGGATGCTTTTTCAACACGAATTATTCGAACTATCAAGATGAGCGATGCACAGCAATGGATTATTTCTTTATTCGAAGAAGGAAAAAGCACAGGAACTATCAAAACAATTTTGGCAGTCGTAAAGCCTGCATTTCAAATGGCATGTGAGGAAGATGCTATTCTCAAGAATCCGTTTCAGTTTAAGCTGACAAATTACATTCCCAATAATCGTAAGCAGCGAACCGCATTAACCGATATCCAGCAAAAGAATCTTCTTGCCTATATGGAAAGCAGCACTGTCTACAGCAAACATTTAGACCTGTTTATCGTTTTGCTTTGGACAGGGCTTCGTGTTAGTGAATACTGCGGACTCACAGTAGATGATATTGATTTTGATCTCATGCGAATCCGGGTTGAGCGGCAGTTGATTTATGGAAAGAATGGGGTCAATTATATTGCCAAGCCTAAAACCGCACAGGGTACGCGATATATTCCAATCACGCAAAAGACTTATGCCAGTTTACAGCGGTTGGTACGCAGCAGTCAACAGAACCATGTGATTTCTGTTGTAGACGGGTACAGTGGTTTCATTGCCTTAAAGCGTAGCGGCAAACTACAAGCACGATATGACATTGAGCATGTATTTCATGACTTGAGAAGAGCCTATAATCGCGATAACCCCGACAAGCAGATTCATACGTTATCTCCTCATGTACTACGTCATACATTTTGTACAAACATGGCAAATGCCGGGATGGATGTCAAAAACTTACAATATATCATGGGCCATGCTGATGTTTCTATGACACTGAATGTGTATACCCACGCAACGTATACTCATGCATCTGCACAAATGTTGAAGTTAGTGAATTCTGATGGCAAAACATCAATTTGCGGTGCCTAAATTTTACCGTACTGTACGTGTTTTACTACACCACTTACTACACCAAACCACGGTTTAGATGTAAAGATTGACGTAGTTTTACATGTCGTTCGGTAAAACGCAAGCTACTTCCCTAATTCCACGAAATTTTTCCATATTTTGCGACAATAATGTTTTTGACGTTTTACAGTTGTATTTTGAACTTCTTTTCCTTAAAAGCATAGTTGCAATCACAAAACTATTAAAATCGAGCATATCTCGCTGTATGTTCAATAGCAAGATATGTGTTTTTTGTGCATTTTTAGCTGTTTTCGAGTGTTTTATGCCCTAAAAGGCTGTTCACATCAAAAGAGGAGGCGTTCTCAATGACGCCTCTCCGTGCTATAATAGAAAGAAAACAGGAAGTGATAATATGCAAAGTATTGAGGAACGCACAGCAGCCGCGTATGAGCTGAAAGCCACCGGCAAGTGCAACTGCTCGCAGTCGGTTGTCAAAGTATTTCAGGACAAGCTGCCTGTCG
>OKSC01004014.1_pt1 | contig 10238 bp, 6 predicted proteins | sample 1601161 | NCBI WGS metagenome assembly OKSC01 (sample SAMEA3541552, study PRJEB24748) | human gut metagenome | biome: human gut; feature: human-associated habitat; material: faeces | place: China | collected 2012
GCCGGATACGAAAGAGTATTATTTGCCGAAATATCAACGTACTAACCAAAGTACGACAATCACGTTGAAGCCGATCGTGAGAAAAGGCGAGCGTGTAGAAGAAGGACAGATTCTGACGGAAGGTTACTCTTCCCAGAAGGGTGAGTTGGCTCTCGGGCGTAACCTGAAAGTGGCATTCATGCCTTGGAAGGGGTACAACTACGAGGATGCTATCGTGATCTCCGAAAATATTGTTCGGAATGACGTGTTCACTTCTGTTCACGTGGACGAGTATTCTTTGGAAGTGCGTGAAACGAAACGCGGTCTTGAGGAGTTGACGGCCGATATCCCGAACGTGAGTGAAGAGGCAACGAAAGATCTGGATGAAAACGGAATCATTCGTGTCGGAGCTCGTGTACAGCCGGGAGATATCTTGATCGGTAAGATTACCCCGAAAGGTGAGTCTGACCCGAGTCCGGAAGAAAAGTTGTTGAGAGCCATCTTCGGTGACAAAGCCGGTGACGTGAAAGATGCTTCTTTGAAGGCTTCCCCGTCTTTGAAGGGTGTGATTATCGACAAGAAGCTGTTCCAACGCACGATCAGCGACCGCAAGACTAAAGCTGCCGGAAAGAATATACTGGCAGAGTTAGACGAGCAGTTCCAACGTAAAGTAGGTGATCTTACTTCTCTGTTGATCGATAAGTTGTTCGAACTGGTGAACGGTAAGACTTCACAAGGCGTGAAGAATTATTTGAACGAGGATATTGTTCCGAAAGGCGTGAAGTTCTCGTACAAGATGCTGCAGAATATGGATTTCTTGCAGATTAACCCGAACAAGTGGACGACAGACAAGCAGAAGAATGATATGATCCGCGACTTGTTGCATAACTATATCATCAAGTACAAAGAGATCGAGGGACAGATCAAGCGTAAGAAATACAACGCTACTGTCGGGGACGAACTTCCCACGGGTATCATCAAGATGGCAAAAGTTTACGTGGCTAAAAAACGTAAATTGCAAATCGGTGATAAGATGGCAGGACGTCACGGTAACAAGGGTATCGTATCCCGCGTGGTAAGAGTGGAAGATATGCCGTTCTTGGCTGACGGAACTCCGGTTGATATTTGTTTGAACCCGCTGGGTGTGCCTTCCCGTATGAACCTGGGACAGATTTTTGAAGCAGTATTAGGTTGGGCCGGTAGAACGATGGGAGTGAAGTTTGCTACTCCGATTTTCGACGGTGCATCACTGGATGACCTGAACGAGATGACTGACAAAGCTGGTATTCCTCGGTATGGTAAATCTTACCTGTACGATGGTGGAACCGGTGAGCGTTTCGACCAGCCGGCAACCGTAGGTGTTACGTACTTCCTGAAACTGGGTCACATGGTTGATGATAAGATGCACGCCCGTTCAATCGGTCCGTACTCTTTGATTACTCAACAGCCTCTGGGTGGTAAAGCTCAATTTGGTGGTCAGCGTTTCGGAGAAATGGAGGTTTGGGCACTTGAAGGCTTTGGCGCTGCTCATATCCTACAGGAAATTCTGACTATTAAGTCTGATGACGTAGTAGGACGTTCGAAGGCTTATGAAGCAATTGTGAAAGGTGAACCGATGCCGCAACCTGGTATTCCGGAATCCTTGAACGTATTGTTACACGAGTTGAGAGGGTTAGGCTTGAGTATCAACCTAGAATAAAATACTGAAAGAATGTGTGATGTCAATGCACCTATGAAGGTTCATTGACATTCGCACCTTTTCAATTTCTAATGATTCAATTATCAAATCTCAATTATATAGAGTATGGCTTTTAGAAAAGAAAATAAGACGAAAAGTAATTTCTCGAAGATCTCAATTGGTCTGGCTTCTCCGGAAGAAATCCTTGAGAATTCGAGTGGTGAAGTTTTAAAGCCTGAAACTATCAACTATCGTACGTATAAGCCTGAACGTGACGGTTTGTTCTGTGAACGTATTTTTGGTCCTATCAAGGATTATGAATGCCATTGCGGTAAATATAAACGTATCCGTTATAAAGGTATTGTCTGCGACCGTTGTGGTGTGGAAGTGACAGAGAAAAAAGTACGTCGTGAGCGTATGGGACACATTCAGTTGGTTGTGCCGGTAGCTCATATCTGGTATTTCCGCTCACTTCCTAACAAGATTGGTTATTTGTTGGGTCTTCCTACAAAGAAACTTGATTCTATTATTTATTATGAGCGTTATGTGGTAATCCAGGCTGGTGTGATGGCTGGTGAGATTGCTGAATATGACTTGCTCTCGGAAGAAGAATATTTGGATTTGATGGAGAAGTTGCCGAAAGACAATCAATTCCTGGAAGATTCAGATCCTAATAAGTTCATAGCTAGGATGGGTGCCGAAGCCATTTATGACTTGCTGGCTCGTCTAGATTTGGATGCATTGTCTTATGATTTGCGTCATCGTGCTGGCAACGATGCTTCTCAACAGCGTAAGAATGAGGCTTTAAAGCGTCTCCAAGTTGTTGAATCATTCCGTGCATCTCGCGGACGTAATAAGCCGGAATGGATGATTGTACGTATCGTACCGGTCATCCCTCCCGAACTTCGTCCGTTGGTTCCATTGGATGGTGGTCGTTTTGCCACTTCTGACTTGAATGATCTTTATCGCCGCGTAATTATTCGTAACAATCGTCTGAAAAGACTGATTGAGATAAAGGCTCCTGAAGTAATTTTGCGTAATGAAAAGCGTATGTTACAGGAAGCGGTTGACTCGTTGTTCGACAATTCACGTAAGTCTAGTGCAGTAAAAACGGATGCTAACCGTCCTTTGAAATCTCTTTCTGATAGTTTGAAAGGTAAGCAAGGTCGTTTCCGTCAGAACCTGTTGGGTAAACGTGTTGACTATTCTGCACGTTCGGTAATCGTTGTAGGTCCGGAATTAAGAATGGGTGAATGCGGTATTCCTAAATTAATGGCAGCTGAACTGTACAAACCGTTCATTATACGTAAGTTGATTGAACGTGGTATTGTAAAGACCGTGAAGAGTGCCAAGAAGATTGTAGATCGCAAAGAAGCTGTTATCTGGGATATTCTGGAACATGTAATGAAAGGTCATCCAGTACTGTTGAATCGTGCGCCGACATTGCACCGTTTGGGTATTCAGGCATTCCAGCCTAAGATGATTGAAGGAAAAGCTATTCAGTTGCACCCGTTGGCATGTACGGCTTTCAATGCTGACTTTGATGGTGACCAGATGGCTGTTCACTTGCCGTTGAGTAATGAAGCTGTTCTGGAGGCTCAGATGTTGATGCTTCAATCTCATAATATTTTGAATCCGGCAAATGGTGCTCCTATTACTGTGCCTTCTCAGGATATGGTTCTTGGTTTGTACTACATTACTAAATTACGTAAGGGGGCAAAAGGCGAAGGCTTGATATTCTATGGTCCGGAAGAAGCTTTGATTGCTTACAATGAGGGTAAAGTTGATATTCATGCTCCGATCAGCGTTGTTGTGAAGGATGTAGACGAGAATGGGAATGTTGTTGATGTAATGATGCATGACACTTCAGTAGGTCGTGTAATTGTTAACGAAATTGTTCCCCCTGAAGCTGGTTATATCAATACCATTATTTCTAAAAAATCACTTCGTGATATTATTAGTGATGTAATTAAGGTATGTGGTGTGGCTAAAGCAGCTGATTTCCTTGATGGCATCAAGAATTTAGGTTATCAAATGGCCTTTAAGGGTGGTTTGTCATTTAACTTGGGTGATATTATCATCCCGGAACAAAAAGAGGCATTGGTACAGAAAGGTTATGATGAAGTTGAGCAAGTTATCAACAACTATAACATGGGTTTCATTACTAACAATGAACGTTATAATCAGGTAATTGATATTTGGACACATGTTAACTCTGAGTTGTCTAATATATTGATGAAGACCATTTCGAGTGATGATCAAGGGTTCAATGCTGTATATATGATGTTGGATTCTGGTGCCCGTGGTTCTAAAGAACAGATTCGTCAGTTGTCTGGTATGCGTGGTTTGATGGCAAAACCGCAGAAGGCAGGTGCAGAAGGTGGACAGATTATTGAAAACCCGATTCTTTCAAACTTTAAAGAGGGGCTTTCGGTGTTGGAGTACTTTATCTCTACCCACGGTGCCCGTAAAGGTTTGGCAGATACGGCGTTGAAAACGGCTGATGCCGGATATTTGACTCGTCGTCTGGTTGACGTATCTCATGATGTGATTATTAATGAAGAAGACTGCGGCACACTCCGTGGGTTGGTTTGTACAGACTTGAAAAATAATGATGAAATCATTGCTACGCTGTATGAACGCATCCTTGGTCGTGTATCTGTACATGATATTGTTCATCCTACAACAGGTGAATTGTTGGTTGCCGGTGGTGAAGAAATAACAGAAGAAGTAGCTAAGAAGATACAGGATTCTCCGATAGAAAGTGTTGAAATACGTTCGGTATTAACTTGTGAATCGAAGAAGGGTGTTTGTGCGAAATGCTATGGACGTAACCTTGCAACAAGTCAGATGGTTCAGAGAGGTGAGGCTGTTGGTGTAATTGCTGCACAGTCTATCGGTGAGCCGGGTACACAGTTGACGTTGCGTACTTTCCATGCCGGTGGTACGGCTGCTAATATTGCAGCTAATGCAAGTATCATGGCTAAGAATCCGGCGCGTCTGGAATTCGAAGAACTTCGTACTGTAGATGTTGTGGATGAAGCTGGTGAACCTGCAAAAGTTGTGGTAGGCCGTTTGGCTGAAGTACGTTTTGTAGATGTAAATACTGGGATTGTTCTTTCTACTCATAATGTGCCTTATGGTTCTACACTTTATGCTGCTGATGGCGAAGTCGTAGAAAAAGGTAAAATGATTGCCCGTTGGGATCCGTTTAACGCTGTTATTATAACGGAAGCTACAGGTAAGATTGAGTTTGAAGGCGTAATTGAAAATATTACTTATAAAGTAGAGTCTGACGAGTCTACCGGTTTGCGTGAAATCATCATTATTGAGTCCAAGGATAAGACGAAAGTTCCGACTGCTCATATCATGACAGAGGATGGCGAACTGATTCGTACGTATAATCTCCCTGTGGGTGGTCACGTAGTAGTGGAAAACGGACAAAAAGTGAAAGCTGGTGAGGTTATTGTGAAGATACCTCGTGCCGTTGGTAAAGCCGGTGATATCACGGGTGGTCTTCCGCGTGTAACTGAGTTGTTCGAAGCTCGTAATCCGTCTAATCCTGCTGTTGTTTCTGAAATCGATGGCGAGGTTACAATGGGTAAGGTGAAGCGTGGTAACCGCGAAATTGTTGTGACTTCTAAAACAGGTGAGGTTAAGAAGTATCTGGTACCGTTATCTAAACAGATTCTGGTTCAAGAGAATGACTATGTGCGAGCCGGTACTCCGTTGTCTGATGGTGCTATAACTCCAGCTGATATTCTTGCTATTAAGGGGCCTACGGCTGTGCAGGAATATATCGTGAACGAAGTGCAGGATGTATACCGTTTGCAGGGTGTGAAGATTAATGATAAACACTTTGAGATCATTGTTCGTCAGATGATGCGTAAAGTTCAAATTGATGAGCCTGGCGATACACGCTTCTTGGAACAACAGGTAGTGGACAAGTTGGAGTTCATGGAAGAAAACGATCGTATCTGGGGCAAGAAAGTTGTGGTTGATGCTGGTGATTCCCAGAATCTGCAACCAGGTCAGATTGTAACCGCCCGTAAGTTGCGTGATGAAAATAGTATGTTGAAACGTCGCGACTTAAAACCTGTTGAAGTACGTGATGCTGTCCCTGCAACTTCTACTCAGATTCTTCAGGGTATTACGCGTGCAGCTCTGCAAACTTCAAGCTTTATGTCTGCTGCTTCATTCCAGGAGACTACTAAGGTCTTGAACGAGGCTGCTATCAACGGTAAGGTTGATAAATTGGAAGGTATGAAGGAGAACGTTATTTGTGGTCATTTGATACCCGCAGGTACTGGTCAACGTGAGTTTGAAAAGATTATTGTTGGCTCCAAAGAAGAGTATGACCGTATCCTTGCTAACAAGAAGACAGTATTGGATTACAATTCAATGGATGTTGAAGAATAAGATGTAATAAATACAGTCAGTTGATTATTAAATAGGAAAGAGGAGATATCTTGTATAGGATGTCTCCTCTTTTGTTTTTGGAATAAAATATTATTCTTACCTTTGAATACTCAAAAGCTTAATCGTAAAACGAAAATGGAAAACAGAGAAATGAATAATCAGTTACAAATAGAACTGAAAGAAGATGTTGCGCAAGGTACGTATGCTAATTTAGCTGTGATCACACATTCCAGTTCTGAATTTATAGTAGATTTTGTACGTGTAATGCCGGGAATGCCTAAAGCTAGTGTGAAGTCTCGTATTGTACTGGCTCCGGAACATGCAAAGAGATTATTGCGTGCTTTGGAAGAAAATATAGGTAAATATGAACGTACATTTGGCTCCATCAGATTGTTGGATGAACAATCAATTCCACCTATGACGAACCTCAAAGGGGAGGCCTAAAATCAAAAAAAAACTTGTAGTGCATTGATTATTCAAATATTATTCGTATTTTTGCAGCCCAAAAGTGTATAGCTACGAAATTAATATAACAATAATATATAATTAAAAACAATTAAAATGCCTACAATTCAGCAATTAGTAAGAAAAGGACGCGAGGTGTTGGTGGAGAAAAGTAAGTCACCGGCTCTTGATTCATGTCCTCAAAGACGTGGCGTTTGCGTGAGAGTGTATACAACCACTCCGAAAAAACCGAATTCTGCAATGCGTAAAGTTGCGCGTGTACGTTTGACCAATGGTAAAGAGGTGAACTCTTACATTCCGGGAGAAGGACATAACTTGCAAGAACACTCTATTGTATTAGTACGTGGTGGTCGTGTAAAAGACCTTCCGGGTGTACGTTATCACATTGTTCGTGGTACATTGGATACTGCGGGTGTTGCAGGTCGTACTCAAAGACGTTCTAAATACGGATCTAAACGTCCGAAACCGGGACAACAGGCTGCACCAGCTAAGAAGAAAAAATAAATAGTAGCCTTACACTGTAAACAGTTAAATTAAAAGTAATAACTTACGTTTTAGTTTATTGGAAATGCTAAAGGTTGAGTAAATTCTCCGGAGGGGGAGTTGAAGAAGTCAAGAAGTAAACAACCAAGAACGAAAAACATTATTCTTTCAAACAAATGAGAAAAGCAAAACCGAAAAAACGCGTTATCCTGCCGGATCCCGTGTTTAATGATCAAAAGGTTTCAAAATTCGTAAACCATCTGATGTATGACGGAAAGAAGAATACCTCTTATGAAATCTTCTACGCCGCTTTGGAAACAGTAAAAGCAAAACTTCCTAACGAAGAAAAGTCTGCCCTTGAAATTTGGAAAAAGGCTTTGGATAATGTAACTCCGCAAGTTGAGGTTAAATCTCGTCGTGTAGGTGGTGCTACATTTCAGGTCCCGACTGAAATACGTCCGGATCGTAAGGAGTCAGTATCAATGAAAAACCTGATTATTTTTGCTCGCAAGCGTGGTGGTAAATCAATGGCTGATAAGTTAGCTGCTGAGATCATGGATGCGTATAATGAACAAGGTGGTGCTTACAAACGTAAAGAAGATATGCATAGAATGGCTGAAGCTAACCGTGCATTTGCTCATTTTAGATTCTAATGCTATAAGAAATAACCAATTCAGATTAAAAACTTAAAGTAAAGGAAGAACAAAATGGCAAAGAATGATTTACATTTGACTCGTAATATCGGTATCATGGCTCACATCGATGCCGGAAAAACAACTACTTCTGAACGTATCCTGTTTTACACCGGATTGACTCACAAAATTGGTGAGGTGCATGACGGTGCTGCTACTATGGACTGGATGGAACAGGAACAAGAACGTGGTATTACTATTACATCTGCCGCAACAACTACACGATGGAAGTATGCTGGTGATACTTATAAAATCAACTTGATTGATACTCCGGGACACGTTGACTTTACTGCTGAAGTAGAGCGCTCTTTGCGTATCTTGGATGGTGCTGTTGCTGCATACTGTGCAGTAGGTGGAGTTGAACCGCAGTCTGAGACTGTATGGCGTCAGGCTGATAAATATAATGTACCTCGTATCGGTTACGTTAACAAGATGGACCGCTCGGGTGCTAACTACTATGAGGTAGTACGCCAATTGAAGGACGTATTAGGAGCTAATCCTTGTCCGATCCAGATCCCTATCGGAGCTGAGGAGACTTTCAAGGGTGTTGTCGACTTGATCAAGATGAAGGCTATCTTCTGGCACGATGAGACTATGGGTGCCGAGTATAGCGTAGAGGAGATCCCGGCAGACTTGCAAGCTGAGGCTGAGGAGTGGCGCGACAAGATGCTTGAGGCTTTGGCTGAGTGCGACGACGCTATCATGGAGAAATACTTCGATGATCCTTCTACGATCACGGAAGAGGAGATCATGGTTGCTATCCGCAAGGGTACGTTGGCTATGCAGATCAACCCGATGACTTGTGGTTCTTCTTTCAAGAACAAAGGTGTACAGACTTTATTGGATGCAGTTTGCGCGTTTTTGCCTTCTCCTGAAGATACTCCGGCTATCGAGGGTACGGATCCTTCAGATCCTGATAAAATAATCACTCGTAAACCTTTGTTCGAGGAGCCATTGACGGCGTTGGCATTTAAGATCGCTACCGACCCGTATGTAGGTCGTTTGTGCTTCTTCCGTGTATACGCAGGTTCTATCAACGCTGGTTCTTATGTGTTGAACACTCGTTCCGGAAAGAAAGAGCGTATCTCCCGTTTGTTCCAGATGCACTCTAACAAGCAGAACCCGATGGAGGTGATTGGTTGTGGTGATATCGGAGCAGGTGTTGGTTTCAAGGATATCCGTACAGGTGATACGCTTTGCGACGAAAACCATCCGATCACATTGGAGTCTATGGAATTCCCGGAACCGGTTATCGGTATCGCTGTAGAGCCTAAGACTCAGAAAGACATGGATAAGTTGGGTATGGGCTTGGCTAAGTTGGCCGAGGAGGATCCTACTTTCCGCGTACAGACAAACGAGGAGACAGGTCAGACCGTTATTAGCGGTATGGGTGAGCTTCACTTGGATATCATCATCGACCGTTTGCGTCGTGAGTTCAAGGTTGAATGTAACCAAGGCCGTCCGCAGGTTACTTATAAGGAGGCTATCACGCAGCCGGTTGAGCTTCGCGAGGTTTACAAAAAGCAATCTGGAGGTCGTGGTAAGTTCGCTGATATCATCGTTCGTATGGAGCCGGCTGACGAGAGCTTCGAGGGTACTTTGCAATTCATCGATGAGGTGAAGGGTGGTAACATTCCTAAGGAATTCATCCCGTCCGTACAGAAAGGTTTCGAGAAGGCTATGAAGAACGGTGTGTTGGCAGGTTATCCGCTTGACAAGCTGAAAGTGACTTTGATCGATGGTTCTTTCCACCCGGTAGACTCAGACCAGTTGTCTTTCGAGATCGCCGCTATCCAAGCGTTCAAGAACGCTTCCGCCAAGGCAGGTCCTGTATTGATGGAGCCGATCATGCAGATGGAGGTTGTTACTCCAGAAGAGAGCATGGGTGACGTTATCGGTGACTTGAACAAGCGTCGTGGACAAGTTGAGGGTATGGAGACTAGCCGTACGGGAGCCCGTATCGTGAAGGCTAAGGTTCCATTGGCTGAGACATTCGGTTATGTGACAGCTTTGCGTACGATTACTTCAGGTCGCGCTACATCTTCAATGCAGTTCTCACACTACGCTCAAGTATCCTCTTCTATCGCTAAGCAAGTATTGACAGAGGTGCAAGGTCGCGTTGATTTGATCAAATAATATTTAGAAACATATAATAAATATGAGCCAAAAGATCAGAATTAAATTGAAGTCTTACGATTATTCTCTGGTAGACAAGTCTGCCGAGAAGATCGTAAAGACGGTAAAGGCTACAGGTGCTATCGTTAGCGGTCCTATACCTCTTCCTACGCACAAACGTATCTTTACAGTGAACCGCTCTACTTTCGTTAACAAGAAATCTCGTGAGCAGTTCGAACTCTCTTCTTATAAGAGATTAATCGATATCTATAGCTCAACAGCTAAGACAGTAGATGCTCTGATGAAGTTGGAGTTACCGAGTGGTGTAGAAGTAGAAATTAAAGTTTAATCCATTAAAAATTAACTGAAATGCCAGGATTATTAGGAAAGAAAATCGGAATGACATC
>OKSC01004017.1_pt1 | contig 10229 bp, 9 predicted proteins | sample 1601161 | NCBI WGS metagenome assembly OKSC01 (sample SAMEA3541552, study PRJEB24748) | human gut metagenome | biome: human gut; feature: human-associated habitat; material: faeces | place: China | collected 2012
TATATAGAAACACACACAAAAAAAGGGTGCGTCACAGACTTATGACACACCCTCCATTGTTTATATAGTTAGTATATTATCTTCTGTCCCTTGCTGGTGATATAAATCTTGCCCTTTTGTGGAACGGAAACCTTTCTGCCTTCCAGATCAAAATAGGCTGTCGGTCTGTCTTTACCGATGATGACCGAAGAGATTCCGGTAGGAGAGAAGTTCTTGAGATAATCGAAGGTTACCAGACCGGTTGCTTCATCCTTTGTGATGTTGTAGAGCGGATGACTCGTATCAACACTGTTGTTCAGGGTGATACTGGTCAGACTGTTCACCTCATACTCTGTAGCAGAGCCCGCCTTGTAGGTTGGGAACGGGTCGTTCTGAAGACTCGTTATAATATCAGCATCGCTAACTTTCTTGTTATAGCTGTTGTATACCATTCCGTCTGCAGGAACAATCATGACCCTTGGCTTACCTGTCGTGTTGTTGGGATTATCCCCCAGGTTAACCGATGGCAAACCATCGTAGTCGATGCGCCATACCAGCAATCCGTAACCCAGAGCCTCCTTGTACCATCCCTCGTTTCTGATATTCTGTAGCAGCAGGTATTCGCCCTGGCTGTTGGCTATAATCTTGTATGCATCCGATGCCTTGTCGTATGGTTCCAGTTTTATCTGCTGCGCCTCGGTATCCGAAAGGAGGGTAGGCTGTTTCCATCCTACGATGCTTTTCTCCCATGGAGAATAGGGGATAGGCTGATAGCCGTCAGCCTGATAATTGCCCGTATCCATGACGTCCCAATATTCAGGACTCTGGTTGTGCTCTGTGATGCCGTTGGTCGGATAGATGTCTGGCAAACCGAGAGTATGCGAAAACTCATGACAGAAGAGACCGATACCATTGATGTAGTATTTGCCGTTTTTGGTATCTGCAGGCGTATTGTTCAATTCGTTGTTGATGCCGAATCGGCATACAGTTTTACCGTCATAGGTTCCCACTCCTACGGTACCCGATTTCGGCCAGAGACAATCGCTTGAATTACCTGAGATGCTTTCAGAATAGCCGGCATAGATTACATATACGAGGTCTACATATCCGTCGCCATCGCTGTCGTAATCGGCAAAGTTAACCTTGGCGTTTACCTGCTGGCAGGCTTCCTTAATCATCTGAGGATAGTTGGTGTCACTTCCGTCGTCAACTCCGTTCTTGCCATAATAAGCTGAATTCTTGCTTACCGTAACAGGACCCACTACGTCAAACTGTGGAATAAACTGGTTATCGCTCATGTCAGCGAAATACTGCTGTACGCTGCCGTAGTTCTGGCAGTAAGTCTCGTCGGTGATAAACACTTCTTTATCAGCCTCAGGCATAGCTTCTCCCTTCTTTCCGTTAAGGTAATGGTTGAATGTAGCAACCGGATCCTTACTCTTGAACTTCACATCCTGAAACTGCACCAGGAGTACCAATGCCTTCGGACTTCCCTTATGAGGGAAATAGCTTGGGCTCACGGTTCCTATTTCTGAAGCTCTTGTAAGATTCTCTGAAGAGAAAGCACGGGTCTTTCGGGTGTTCAGCTCTTCGGCAGTTATCTTTTCGTATTTTCCGTCTTGGGTTTCCCGCAGGGGCGTACCGTCCAGCAGCATGTAGTAGTGGAAGGTTTCGTCGCCATGCAGGGTAGCACATGCTACGGTTCCATCAGCCAGCATAATCTTGGCGATGCCCGGTTTAGCCTTTACGGCATAGAGATTGGCGATGCTCAGGAAGGCGAGCGCCAGAGAGATGATTGTCTTCTTCATAAACAGTTAGGGTAGATGGGGGTTTATTTATAAAAGTATTGCCCTTTCTTCTGAGTCTGGTGACCAAACTCGATGGCGTGATGCGGACAATGGTGATAGCAGGTGAAGCAGGTGAGGCAATCCTTGTGATGCAGCCATTCCGGATATTCTCCATGACCGCCCTTGATATCGCCTACAGGACAGACGTTGGCACAGATGCCACACTTCACGCACTTGTCTTTCTCTACATGAAACCGCTTGTCGGTGATGAGTACCTTTTCGAAGAAACCGCCCACTATCTTGGTGAAGAACCAGGGGATAGGACCTTTTACCAGACGGTTCACGCCCTCTTTCCTGTCGAATATCTCTTCGCAGATAACCGCCAGTTCCTGTGCCGATTTCGATTTCTTATAGACTTCGCGTTCCTTCGGATCAACATCCATGAAAGGAAGTCCTACATAAGATTCCGGCATGATGAGTGAGTAGGAAGCAGAAACCTCCGTGATGCCCAATGCCTGAAGCGATGCATTCAGCGCAATCGTATTGTTGAGGTTTTCGATGGTGAGTCCGATGCTGTCGCCTGCAGTACAGACGCAATAGGCGAAAGGATGTTCCCTGAACGTCTTCTTGTCTTTAGCAGTAGCATCAGAAGTTTCTCTCAGTATCTTCATCTTCCTGATAAACTCCCTTACAAGGCGTGGAACTCTCCAGCCATGTACGGGGAAAACGAATCCGAGCCGTTCATTCTCTTTCAGAATAAACGGCTCGGCTATATTGTGGCTTGAATCATCCGCCCGCATATAAGGGGCGATAGGAATCAAGTCTTCGTGTGTAGCCGCTGCCAGTCTGGCTGCTGCCCACTTGGTATTTCCAGTTCCGGAGAAATAGAAAATCATGCTTACTTTTAAATATGTATTGAGCTAGATTATTTCTTTTCTGTCATAACACCTTCTATATAGAGACGAGACATTTCTACATTGCCGTTAGAACGGATGGTGATGCTCTTCTTGAAATGACCAGGGAACATGCCCTTGCCGTTATAGGTAACACTAATCTGTCCCTTCTCGCCTGGTGCGATAGGCTTCTTGGTGTAAGAAGGTACTGTGCAGCCGCAGCTGGCAATAGCCTGGTTGATAATCAAAGGCTTGTTGCCTACATTGGTGAAGGTAAAGGTAGCCTTCTGTACCGGGTTTGACTCTTCGAACGAACCGAAGTTGTGTATCAGTTTGTCGAACTTAATCTCTGCCTGAGCAGATGCAGTAGCTACAAGAGCCACCAGCATAGTGAGTGTCAATATGATTCTTTTCATCTTCATATCCTTTCTTCTTTTTTATATTTTCTCTTTAATTTGTTTCTTATTTTTATATAATTCGATGCAAAAGTACATATAAAGTTTAGTATTACGTTACTTTTTTACATTATTTAACCGAACTTTCGCAAGTTTTGTCCCACACGCCCTGAAAGGGCAGAAGCTCCTAGCCCAGGGCATCGCCCTGGGTATAATGGCAGTCAACAATGCGCCCTGAAAGGGCAAAAGCTTTAAAATACCGGGCAATAAACAAAGCTTTTGCCCTTTCTAACGCTTTCTGAAATAAAGGAGACAAAAAAATCCCCCAACCTTAATCACTTAAGATTGGGGGAGAGAGTAGAAAAAATAATATAGTATGAACAATATCAACTGAATAGAGGGCTAAATGTGGAAATTGATTTCATTCAGCCAAGCCTGAACACTGAAGCAGGGACAGGACTTGTGGACGTTCGGGAGATCACGATGACCTAGGATCTCGGCTTCGGGATAGTCTACGCACAGACTCGTCAGGAGATTCTGGAGCGACTGCTTCTGAGCCTTCGTACGGGTATCTGCCGGATTGCCGTCGGCGTCGAGACCGCCTTCGTAACAGATGCCGATACTGTGTGCATTGAAATGGCGGGCGTGGGCGCCGATTTCTGACTCGGGACGTCCGGGGTAGATGACGCCGTCTTTCGTGATGTAATAGTGATAACCGATGCCGTGGAAACCGCGGGCTAAATGACAGGCTTCGAGCTTTTCGAAGGTGAAGTCCTGGGTGACGCGGGTGGCAGAACAGTGAATGACAATAAGTGATATTTTTCTTGTGTTTTTCATAGTGCTGAATCTTTAAAGGGTTGATACTACTGGCAGCTCTGCACACAAAAGGCAGAGGCTACGGCGGTGAGAACGGTAATGACGAAATTCAGAATTTTCTTGAGTGTTTCTCTTTTCATTTTCATTTGATTTAAGGTTAATAAATGGATTGGGGGCTCGGATTTCTTATATCCGGGCGATACTAGAGAAGGAAGGCTGACAGGATGAGCAGATGGGCTTGATAGCGCGTGTTTCAATGATGCTTGCTATATTGATGAATAGCCGGGGGTGCTATAGCCGAATCCCGGACTGCATCCTGTCTAAAACCTTCTTTCTTCATCTACTGGCGAGGGGGTTACTCCAGGCCGTCGCTACCATCGGAGCCGCTGCTCCCGGTGTTGCCTGATCCGCCAGTCTGTGTTGAGTCGCCACCCTGGTTTGTGCCGCCACCCTGGGTAGTATCGCCTGTGTTATCCTTACCGCCGTCTGGTGGAGTAACATCTCCTGTTACGGCTGTGGCCTTCTTCAGGGATGCATCGAGGTTCAGACTGTTTGCCTTGAACTCACCGGTGCCACGTGCACGGAGCTTCAGTCCGGCAATGTTCTTGGTGATGCTGAACTCCTTCTCGGAGGCAGCACCTTCCTTGTTCTTGATGCCGATGCTGAAGATGGCGAGGTCGGGAATCTTCACGGCGATACCCTGCAGAACCAGTTCTCTTACGCAGCTCACCATGTCGGTGAGCATACCCTTGATGGCTCCCTTAGAGAACGGGGTGTTGTGACTTTCCATGTGCTCTGCGAGTTCATCAAGACCATAGGTCTGGGTGATTACAGGGTAGGCGAAAAACTTGCCGTAAGCGGCGCTCAACTTCTCGTTGACATACTTCTTCAATGTGTACAGAATCATAGTGTCTTCATTTTAAGGTTAATAAATTGTGTTTGTGTTGTAGGGGGCGCTGCGCATTGCCTCTTGGTGGTATGAGATGTTATCTCTGAACCACAATGCAAAGATACGAAATCGGTGAGGGGTCAACTCACAGTTGCTCATACTTGCTCATGGTTTTTCATACTTTTTCATAGATTCTTTTTTTATGGAGTTTATAAGCCCACTGAACTTTCGCAAGTAAGCTCCACACGCTCTTTTGGGCCTTCAGCCCGTACTTGAACCACATGCGAAAGTTCAATCAATTATTTGCATGTTTTCGTAAATGTTTTGAGAATATTTTACCTTTTTCTGAAATTATTTTCGTACTTTTGCAAGCGGATTTCAGATTTGCTGAAAGTGGATGTAAACGATTTGTTGAACAAAAAATGTATCAAAGAATGATGGACGATATATTGAAACAGATAAACGCTGGCGAGGTGTCGGGGGTGCAGTTCAAGGAACGCATTCTCGACAAATATGATATTGCCTGTGAGTTAGTGGCGTTCAGTAATTCACATGATGGCAAGTTGGTAGTTGGTATAAAGGATAAGACTGGAGAAACCAATGCCTTGTCGTATTCTGAGGTACAAGAAACAACCAACTTGTTGAGTGACATTGCTTCTGAAAACGTAGTGCCATCCATTCTGATAAAGATTGATACTATAGAAGTTGAGGATGGCAACTTAGTTATTGCTACTGTGAAGGAAGGACTCAACAAGCCTTATCATGACAACAAGGGAATCGTATGGGTGAAGAATGGTGCCGACAAGCGTAAAGTGTTCGATAATGCTGAACTTGCAGAAATGATGACCGACTGCGGTAGTTTTGCTCCTGACGAGGCTGGTGTTAGGGATGCAACAGTCAACGACCTTGATGCAACGACTATCAAGCAGTTTCTTGGCAACCGTTTTGAAAGAGTTTTGGAAAAGAAAGGCTTGACAGGTGACGCTTATAATGAAGCATCACTTGATATGATATGCTCTGCCATAGCTAAGGGACATGACTGTGAGAAGATACTTCGCAATCTGCGATTTATCCGTCCCGATGGCACACTGACTGTTGCTGCCATGCTTCTGTTTGGCAAATACACCCAACGCTGGATGCCAATGATGACAGCCAAGTGTATCTGTTTTGCTGGCAACAGTGTTGGCAGCAAGGTGTTCCGTGACAAGGTGAATGATGCAGATATGGAGGGGAATCTGCTTCATCAATATGACACTATCATGGATTTCTTCACTCGTAACCTACATAATGTGCAGGTGGGAGAAGAATTCAACAGCATGGGTAAGTTGGAAATACCTTACACAAGCTTGGTTGAGTTCACTGTAAACAGCCTTGTACATCGCTCGTTGAACATGAAAGCCCCTGTTCGCATTTTCATATTCGACAATCGTGTTGAGATTCATAGTCCTGGTGCATTGCCTAACGGACTCACTATTGATGACATAAAGGCAGGAACTTCCATGCCTCGCAATATGTTCCTTTTTAACAATGCTATATACTTGCTGCCATACACTGGTGTTGGTAGCGGCATCACTCGTGCACTGGACGAAGATATCAATGTCACGTTTACGAATAATGCCAAGGCACAGGAATTCGTCATCACGGTTTGGAGAGGAGAAAGTAACCAAGTCGAGGGGGAAAGTAACCAAGTCGGTAACCAAGTCGAGGAAAAAAGTAACCAAGTCGAAGACCATAACACTGGACTTAGACACTCTTACACCGACTTAGACACCGACCATGACACTTTTAACGAAGACCATGACACTCAACTTAGACACTCTGACACCGACTTAGACACCGACCATGACACTTTTGCCGAAGACCATGACACTATACATAGTTACCATGACACTAAAAGAGTGCCATTGACGAATAAACAGAAGGATATAGTAAACTTCTGTAGCGTGCCAAGAACAAGTAGGGAAATTTTGGAAAGAGCCGGTGTTGTCTATCATACAAAAAATATAGCTAAATACATCACCTCCCTTGTTGCAGCAGGATATTTGCAGATGACCAATCCGGATAATCCTACGGCAAGCAATCAAAAATACAAGAAAGTAACAATAAAATAGTAAGAATGATAGACTCTTTATATTTCCTTCAGTTCGCATGTTTCATATTCATGCTCATCAATGCCCTTATCCTCGGCATCACCCACCTGCACATGAAGTGGACCAACCGACGCTATGAGTGGTCACGTTGGATGATACTTGCAGGCATGACGGGACTTGCCATACAATATCTCTTGCAGATGCTCTTGGGTTTTCGTGCGAAAAGCGATGACTTGGGAGCTATTTTCAACATTCTTGTCTATACCCCATGCATCACCGCTATCTCCATGGGCATATACAACATTGAGGCGACCCATGCCAACCGCCGAAAGATGAACATCGTCTGCGCTTGCATTTATGCCGCCATCATAGCAGTTTTCTGCATAGGCTACAGCAATAGCGGAAGTCTAAACATTGGCAACTGGCTCTATGCGATGCTCGTATTGTTCGGCACAAACGTAGCGTATTGCATCTATATGATTATGATTGAGATTCGGAAACGCAAGAAAATGTTAGAGCTGATGACTGGTGGCGACATGCTGCCCTACGTGCGATATGCCCGAGCCAGTGTCTTCGCCCTGTTCTTCTCTACCCTTACCATGCCTTTCGTCATCCTCTCTACCACCTTATTATATATAATAGGACCGTTGGCTCTACTCTCTATCCTTTTCTTCAACCTGAGTTTCGTGGCATTGGGCTACAATTACGTTCCTACCGAGGAACTCTTGGATAAGGAGGAAGAAGAAAGCGCAGCCATAGCAGATGAAGAAACAGAAAGCTCCAATGGGCAGGATGCAGAACCTATAGGCGATAAAGAAAATTTACAGCCAGTTTCTCAGGAGCGTCAGATATTCATCAAGGAGAAACTCGACAAGTGGTGTGCTGATTTGGGCTACAAAGATACCACAGTAAACATGTTCACCCTGTCACGCTCGCTGAACATTTCCAAGAACGAGTTATCACGCTACTTCACTTCATGCCTTAATTCCACCTTCCGCATCTGGCTTGCCGAGGTACGTTTTGAGGCAGCAAAGAAGATGATGCTCGACTATCCCGACTACAACAACGACATCATTTCTGCCGAATGTGGCTTCTCTTCACGCTCCTATCTCTATCGCATATTCAAAGAGAAAGAAGGTTGCTCCCCAACTGTCTGGAGAGCGAAAATACAATAAAATCACGCCTTAGGTGTCTACTTCCCCCACCAAGTAGACACCTATTTTGTAGGAAGTAGACACCTAAGTGGGGGAAGTAGACACCTTTTTCCGAAGAAAAACACTATATTTGCACCATGGAAAATATAATTCAGACTTTCACGAAAGAAGAACAAGCCATTTTTTTCGTGGCATTGTTTCTTCTGATTTTCGCCCTGGTCATGAGCTATGCCATGGTTCAAGACTACAGGATGTATCTTGATGAGAACTACAAGGCTCGCTACAGCTTCTGTGATTTCATCAAGAGAGAACGCTTTTATATCTATTTGCTGTTTGCATCCATATTTATCAGCCTGACAAATCTCTTGTGTTTTCTGTAGTGAGCTTAACAATAAGCAGAAAAATTTAAATAACAAATATAATATTAATTTATGAAAAAAATTACCAATCAATTCAATGGGTCGCATGCCGACCGTATGAACTATGGGGGGGGCAAAGTTCTGTAGATTTGCCCTATTCCCATTGATGTTGTTCATGTTGCTGTTTGTGCCTACACGTATGGTGGCGCAGACAGACCCCCGCTGTGCTTTGTTCAATAGCTTGGATGGTATAACTGATGTTACCATTACTGACAATGGCAGTTATCCCTGGCAGATGCTGGACTTGAATGCAGAGGGAATGACAAATCTTAGCTTCGAAATTCCAGAAGGAAGCACAGGACTGATGTCAAGTAATTATAATGTGGAAGGGGGAAGTATTTCAGAGACTGTAGTCAACTTCAAAGTAGAAAAGCCTATGTTCTTGACATTCAAGCATCTCGTTTCTTCTGAATCTTATTGTGATAAAGCCACTATTACTATAGATAACAAAAAGTTTGAGGAGATTAGCGGAATAAGACAAATAGAGATAAAAGAATCTTTATCTGCTGGCGAGCATACTTTGAAGTTATCTTACCAAAAAGACCCTTCAGGAAATGATGATGCTGACCGCACATTCATATACGATCTGAAAACAGCGACCTCTATTTCTGACAATAATTATATTGCAGAGTACAATGCTAAGAACACTACATTGACTTTCAAGAAAGTTATTGATGCTAATATATCAGATATAGGAAACAACTGTGTCATTGTAGAAAATTATAATAATGTGGGTGAAATTTGCAAAGCTTTAGGAAATGTTACTATCAAGAATATAGTTTTCGAAGAGAGTTTCAAGACATACGCTCCTACATCGTTGAAAGAATTCTTTTATAACTGCACATCATTGGAAACAATTTCAGGCCTTGAATATTTGAATACAGCGAATATTACGGATATGAGTTCTATGTTCCAGAATTGCTACAATCTCAAATCTCTTGACTTCACTAACTTCGACACCAAGAATGTATCGAACATGTACTTTATGTTCTATAACTGCCCAAATCTCACCTCGCTCGATCTCACTGACTTCAACACCAAGAATGTGAAGAATATGTACGGTATGTTCGGTGACTGCTCAAATCTCAACTCGCTCGACATCACTAACTTCAACACAGCAAAAGTGACGGATATGGGCAATATGTTCCTTGGTTGCTCCAATCTCACCTCGCTCGACCTCACAAACTTTAACACAGCGAAGGTGACGGATATGCACGGTATGTTCAAAGGTTGCTCTGCTCTCACCTCGCTCGATCTCACAAACTTCAATACAGCGGAGGTGAGGGATATGAACTGTATGTTCTATATGTTAGATGAATCATCCACCGCTCTCACAACCATCTACGTCAGCGATAATTTTGTAACGACCAATGTACGAGATGGTGAGAATATGTTCAATAATTGTACAAAACTCAAAGGTTTTCAAAAGTATTTCTTGCTCTATACCGACCACACCTACGCCAACTACACGACTGGCTATTTTACTAAGCTGGTAGGTAAGAATGGTGAAGAGAAGATAGGAGCAACGGGAGAAACTCTTACTGCGGAGAATCTCACTCTTAACGACGACAAGGACTTTGTGGCTTACGAGCCGTTCGCAGCCAAGGATGCATCTTACAGCCGCAAGATGAATGCTGGCACTACCTGGGGAACGCTCTGCTTGCCATTCGGCATTGACCAGAGCCAGGAAACAGAATGTAAGTTCTATTGTCTTACAGGTATTGATAATGATTGCATCACCCTTGAGAGTTACGAAGGAGCAGAAATTCCTGCCGGCACTCCGGTGCTCTTCAAGATGAATGAGGGT
>OKSC01004026.1_pt1 | contig 10217 bp, 6 predicted proteins | sample 1601161 | NCBI WGS metagenome assembly OKSC01 (sample SAMEA3541552, study PRJEB24748) | human gut metagenome | biome: human gut; feature: human-associated habitat; material: faeces | place: China | collected 2012
GCGCACTGGAAGTACAAGATGGGCGAGGGCGCCAACGCCGTCGTGCGCGCGGGGGATGAGGACAAGTTCGCATGGATACGCAGGCTCCTTGAGAGCCAGCAGGAGTCCGATGCGCAGGACTTCTTCCATAACATGAAGATCGACCTCTTTGCCGACGAGGTCTTCGTGTTCTCCCCGAAAGGCGATGTTATAAATCTCCCCGCCGGGGCAACGCCTATCGACTTTGCCTACAGCATCCATTCCGACATCGGCAACAACATGGTCGGTGCAAAGGTCAACGGCCGCATCGTCACTTATGATTATGTGCTCCAGAACGGCGATATCGTCGAGATACGCACCTCCAAATCCGCGCCCGGCCCCAGCCGTGACTGGCTCAATATCGCTAAGTCCGGCTCCGCACGCACCAAGATTAAGCAGTGGTACAAGAAGGAGCGCCGCGAGGAGAATGTCATCCGCGGCCGCGAAATGCTCTCCGAGGCGCTACGGCACAACAGCCTTACACTTGACGACGTGCTCGATGAGAGTGTCATCACCCCGATCCTCAAGCGCCTGTCCTTCAGCACGGTGGACGATCTTTATGCCGCCATCGGCTACGGCGGCGTTACCGCCACGAGGGTCGCAAACCGCCTGCGCGACGAGGTGCGCAATGTCAAGCCCGACCGTAAGACCGCGCTCGAAAAGGTCTCCGAGGCCGCCGAGCGGCGCGAGCAGCAGGCAAAGAAAGAGGGGAAGGCCGTCCACGGCATCCTTGTCGCGGGGCTGAGCAACTGCCTTGTGAAGTTTTCCCGCTGCTGCACGCCTGTGCCGGGGGACGATATCATCGGCTTCATCACCCGCGGTCAGGGCGTGTCCATCCACCGGCGCGACTGCGCCAACTGCCGCCGCCTGCTCTCGCAGCCCGGCAACGAGGGGCGCTGCGTCGAGGTCGAGTGGGCAGGCAAGGTGGACGACAGCTATCAGACCACCATTGTCATCACGGCGAAGGATCGCTCCGGCATCGTGCTGGATATTGCCGCGGTGCTGAACGTGCTCAACGCCAAGGTGCGTACGCTCTCCGCGCGCGATAACGGTGCGGGCACCGCCGTCACCTCCGTGACGTTGGAGGTCAAGGACGCGGCAGAGCTTAAATATGTTATGAACAGGCTCTCCTCAATACAGGGCGTCATATCAGTTGCAAGAAACGGAGATTAATATATGAGAGCAGTTGTTACAAGAGTCACTTCCGCCTCTGTCGAGATAGACGGGGCGGTGCACGGAAAGATCGGTAAGGGCTTTCTCGTGCTCCTCGGTGTGCATCAGGACGATACCGAGGCCGAGGCGCTGAAGATCGCCGTTGCCGGAGGATTTGTAGGTGCGCAGGATGTCCTGCAGCGACGCGCTCGAGAGGAAGTACTGCTGCTTGATGCGCAGACGCTTGCCCTCGACGGTGCTGTCGTTCGGGTAGAGGACGCGGGTGATGTCCTCGGCGCGGTTTTTCTCGGTGAGCGCGCGCTCGTAATCCTGCGAGTTGAACGCGTCAAAGTCGAGCTCCTGCTCGGCCTCGCACTGCCAGAGACGGAGCGTTGCGACGTTGTCGGTATGATAGCCGATGACCGGCGTATCGTACGGCACGGCGAGCACCGTCTGGTCGGCGAAGCGGACGCGGACGGTGTGCTTCTCGCGGCGGAAGCTCCAGGGATCGCCGTGCTTTTCCCAGTCGTCGGCGGATTCCTTCTGCGCGCCGTTTTCAAAGCTCTGCTTGAAAAGACCGAAGCGGTAGCGCAGGCCGTAGCCGCTCAGCGGCACGCCGCAGGTGGCGGCGCTGTCCATATAGCACGCGGCAAGACGGCCCAGACCGCCGTTGCCGAGAGCCGCGTCCTCGATCTCCTCAAGACAGGCGAGATCGATGCCGCGCTCGGCAAACACCCGGCGCATTTCGTCGAGAATGCCGAGATTGAAAAGGTTATTGTATACGAGCCGCCCGACAAGATACTCGGCGGAGAGATAATACGCCTTGCGCTTTCCGGCGCGGCGGGCGCGGGATTTGGCCCAGTTGTCCCCCACCGCGATCATTACCGCCCGCCCGAGAGCGTTGTGGAGGTGCTGGGGCGAGGCCTCGCTCAGGCGCTCGTCCTCGTCATATTTCAGCAGAGATTCCGTGGTGCCCAGAAGATCCTGCGGAGAATAAATCATGGTTCTCTGTCCTTTCGGTGATGGAATAGTGCCGTGGAAACGATTCCAAGGCCCTGCGCTGCATTATAACCGTTTTTCCCCGGCTCTGCAACCGGTTTTTATAAAAAAGGCCGGAACACAGGTTCTTTTCTGTGTTCCGGTCATTTTGCCTGACAGCAGGGGTTCGTTTGATGGCGTCAGCCGACATAGGGAAGCATATCAAAGAAATTCTCTTCGCTCTCGCCGTTGATGGTCCAGCCGCCTTCCCCATCGTATTCCAGCCGGATCGATCCGGTGCGGCCGTCATCGGTGCGGAAGAAGGTGTTCTGTCCGTCCGTGCCGGTAAGCAGGAGTTTTTCGCCCGGCGTCAGCACGGCGGTGCCGCCCTCATCGAGATACACCGGCAGGATCTTCGCCACGGTCAGATAGTAGCAGCTGCCGCGGTAGTTCCATTTAAAAGAGGGATCGAGCGTTACGACGCCGTCGGACGTTCCGTTCATACCGATGACCGCGCAGTAGGTGCCGAGCTGATAGTACCACGCCTCAAGCATCGGGATGCCGCCGCTGAACACGACGCGCCCGTCGAGACTGCCGGTAATGCCGTTCGGGTCCGCGCCGTAGCGCGCGTCGCCGGTAAATTGGATGGGCTCGAGCGTGTCGCCGTGCCAGCCGCAGGTGCGGTAATCGTCGCTGCCGGGGTCGGCGGCAAACAGAAGCTCGCAGATGCCGTCGCCGTCCAGATCGCAGATCCAAAGGTCGTACCGGTCGCCCACGGGCATATTGGTGCGGTCGAGCACCGTGCCGTTCACGGCGATCGTGTACTCGTTGATGCCGCCGGCATCCTTCGCTGTCACGGTGATCTCCTCGGCGGCATAGTCGCCGTTAATGTCATAGTGATACACACTCTTGCCGGAGATGTTCAGCGGACGCTCGGCATACTGCTCTCCGTCCATGAGGATGAGAGAGCCGTCCATCCCGCTCTGGGAGATATATTTTACGTGCTCGCCATCGGCGTCGCGCCAGGAGATGGCGAGATTCGGCATCACGTCTGGGATCCATGTCTGCACGCAGACGCTCTCGTCGCCGGCGAGACGCCCGGCGTACCAGAGCGTGCCGTCCGTGCGGTAGGCGTTGGAGTATTCCAGATACGTCACGGCGTTGAGCTCGACATTCTCAACCGTGCCGGAGGCGGTGAACGTGACGCACGCGCCCAAACCGCCCGTACCGGTGTCGCAGACATACGTTGCGTTCCCGGCAGCGTCGGCGCTCTCGCTCAGCTCGCCGGTGAGCGTGCCGTCCGCCTCGCTCTCGGCGGGGAGATAATCCGCCTTGATCTGATAGGCGAGCCAGGCGTACGGCAGTGTGAACTCGATGAGCCCCGCGGCATAGCTCGCGAGCTCATAGGGGTTTGCCATAAGGACAAGGCCCTCGTCGTTAAAGTACCAGTTGCCGTCGCGGAAGAGACCGGCAAGCTGATCCTCGTAGCCATCGTTCAGACCGTAGGCGGCGTATTCCGCGCCGTAGCCGATGATATCCTTGAGCTGATCGACGGCGGCGGAGAGGAAAGCGTCGTAGTTGTCCGTGAGATCCGCGAGCGTCAGCTCCCGGCCGGTGCGGATATCGAAGGTGTGACCGCAGCGGCCGGTGTAGCCGTGCGCGCCGCCGAGATACGACGTATCGTCGTAGGTGATGCTCAGCAGATACCGGGCATTATAGCGGACGTTCATCTGGCGCATAAGGCTGTAGGAAGAAAAGCCCGAGGCATCGCCGTTTTCCGTCTGCCGGGCGAGTTCTTCCTTTGCCGCGGCCAGATAATTTTCCTTGCCGGAAATGCTGTATTCGCTGCCCGATTCGACACCGACGGCAAAATCCGTATACTGCTTATGCAGCGCTTCGTTGATCGCGGCAACGGCCGCGTCGTTTCCGTTCATGGAAACGCTCGGCTCGGCGCAGGCATAGACGAGAAGAAGCGCCGCATTGTCCGCGGTATAAAAATCCTCGTTCTCGCACCGGACGGAAATCACCGGCACATTGCGGTTTTCGGCCGCCGGCGTCTCCGTGGGCGCGGCGGTAGTCTCCGGCGCGGCGGTCACGGGGATCGCCGTGGGTTCCGCCGTGGGCTGTGCCGGAGTTTCCGGCTTTGTGCTGCACGCCGCGAGCGAAAGGGAAAGTGCCGCGCAGAGCAGCAGGGACAGGCCTTTCTTTTTCATGCTCATACAGTTATAGTTACTCCTCATAACGCGTGAGCGCGTAGTCGTAAATATTGTGTCCGCTCTCGAGCGGCGCACCGTTCACGGTGAGCGTGACGTCCGTGCCGTCAAAGGCGTCGAGCAGCGTGTTGACGATGCCGCCGACGAGGAAGTACTCTCCGCTCGTGCCGAGAGAGCGCACCTGCGCGGCGAAAGCGTCGTTGAGGTCGGCTCTGATGTGGCCGTCCTTGTCTGCGGTAACGGTGTTGAACGCCGCGCCGTTTTCAAAGATAAGGCCGTCCATCGCGCCGTTGAGCGTTTCGGCGGTGATCTCCGTGCCGTCGAGCGCGGCGCCGAAGGCAAGGAAGTGCTCGGCGTTCGCGTCGCTGCGGTAGATGCGCACCACGGCGGGGGCTTCGCAGCCGCGCTCGGCGAAGATCGCGGTATAGGTATCGCGCACGTCCTTGGCATTGTAGGGGTAATGCGCCGGCGTATAGCCGCCGTCGGCAAGGAGGTTTTTCCCGCTCTCGCCGTAAAGGCCCATGGCGGTCTCATACATCGCGGTGAGCTTATCGGTAAGCTTTTCGCCGAACTCCGTCTCCTCGCCGAGATCAAAGGCGGCTGCGCCGCTGCGCACGGCGTCCATGCCGTTCGTGAGCGAGAAGTCCATGATCGTGGCAGCAATGCGCGCTCCCGTGAGCGAGCAGCCGGCGGTGCCTTCATGATAGTTGTTGAAAAGGTCGCACAGCGCATCGTAAAGGCCGTTCTTCTCCGGCGTCACCGTGACAGACGTGTCGGTTTTCTCGGGCATCGCGGTGGTTTCCGGCGGCACGGGCGTCGGAGCGCTCGTCGGCTCCGCCGTTGCGGTGGGTTCGGCGGCTGCGCTGCCGGACGACGCATTGCCGGATGTTGCGGCGGGCTGCTCCGGCTTCGGCGAGCAGGCTGTCATAAACGCCGCGCACAGAATCAGCGCCAGAAGCGCCGCGGCAAATCGTTTCATCTTCATAAACTCTTTCCTTTCCTCGCACCTTTGGGTGTTCGGAAATATAGACGCCGGACGGGGTCGTTTGGTTCCCCGTCCGGCAAAAATATTATACGGTTTTCTGCGGAAACACAAGAGCGGCTTTGAAAAGATCGCCGTCGAGCGTCAGCGTGAGCTTTCCGCCCATGAGCTCCATGAGAGAATTGGCAATGGAAAGTCCCAGTCCGCTGCCGTCCGTGTGGCGCGAGCCGTCGCCGCGGACGAACCGCTCCATCAGCTCCTCCGCCGGGATGTTCAGCGGCTCGCGGGAAATATTTTTGAGCGTGAGCACCGTTTCCGTTTCACCCGGCGTCAGCTCCAGATAGAGCCGCGTGCCGCTCTGCGCGTATTTTACCGCGTTGCCCAGCAGATTATCCAGCACGCGCCATAAAAGCCGCCCGTCCGCCGTGACATACGTTTCCGCCTCCGGCACATTCAGCACCGGCGTGATATTTGCCGCGGCGAACTTTTCGGTATACTCCCCGGCGCTCTGGCGCAGCAGCTCGCCGAGATCGATCTTTTCGAGATTCACCGGCAGCGCGCCGCTGCTCGCCTTGCTCGCGTCCACGAGATCGGTCGTGAGCTTTTTGAGCTTCTGGCTCTGGCGGTCTAAAACCTCGATATATTCTCTCGCCGCCTCGCTTTCGGTCGGCTCCTTTTTGAGCAGGTCGACATAGCTCACAATGCTCGTGAGCGGCGTTTTGAGATCGTGGCTGACGTTGGTGATGAGCTCGGTTTTAAACCGCTCGGACTTCATGCGCTCGTTCACAGCGCGGCTCATGCCGACGCTCACGGCGTTGAGATCGTCGCCGTGCTCCTTGAGCACCGGGTACATTTTCTCCGTGTCCACCGTGTAGGTGAGATCACCCGCGGCAAGCTTCTGCGCCGCCGTCTGCAGCGTTTTGAGCTGACGCACGGTGTGGATGACAAAGTATAGCCCCGCGGCGTCCAGCACAAGCGTCAGAAGGAAGACGAAAAAGCTGCCAGCGCCGAAAGCGAGTATCATGCCAAGAGCATTGACCAGCACAACAACGGCGTAAACAAGGATCCCCTTCCACGCGATGGGCAGCGCGCGGACGAAGCCGCGCACGGCGCGGTATACAAAGCGGCAGACGATATAGATGATGCTGTTTCTCCACCACTTCCCGGCGCGGAGCCGCGCCGAGATCGTGCAGAGCGTGAGCAGCACGACAAAGCCGATCCAGAGCGCCATGAGCGTAACCGGCATCATACATACCCAGAGCGGGTTATAGAGCAGGTTAATTCCCGAATAGAAGTTTGCCGGGACGGCCACCGCCGCCAGCGCCGCGGCGAGAAAGAGATCGAGCGGCACGCGGTGGATGCCGCGCAGCTTCACGCCGTCCGGCTTTTTTCCCATGGACGCCATGAGAAAGACGAGGAGCGCGAGACACAGCACCGCCGTGATGATGCCCACGGGGAGATAGGCATTCTGATAGCGCAGCAGCGTGCCGACGGAGGTGCGGAGCAGCGTCAGCTCCTCGCCGGGCGTCTGCTTCGGTTCGAGATACGCCTGCACGTCGATCCCGACGCCTTCGCTGAAATAACCGCCCGAAATGCCAAGGGGCACGGCGTTTTTCGTTCTGCCGTCGTACAGCACCTTGCCGGTGGACGTATCCGTCGCTACATAGGAGTAGCCGGAGGGCAGCTCGGGGTATTCGCCGGTATACTGTTCCTCCTGCAGCGCGTTGTTGAGCAGAACACGGATGCCGTTCTGATACACCGATACGCAGTCCGGCTCGGGGAGCGTTTCGTCCCGGTCGATCCGGGTCATATAATACCCCGCGGCGCAGAGCAGCGCCGTAAGGCCGCAGAGCAGACACAGGATAAAGGCGACGGCGCGTGCCGCCGCGCTATGCGTAAGCTTTTTCATTTTTTCATTTCCTCCAGCTTATAGCCTTTGCCCCAGACTACCTTCAGATAGCGGGGGTTCGCCGGGTCAATTTCCAGCTTTTCACGCAGATGGCGGATATGCACCGGCACCGTTCCCTCTGCGGAAAACGGTTCGTCCTTCCAGACACGCCGGTAGATATCGGCGCTCGAAAACACCTTGCCGGGGTTTTCGAGCAGGAGACGGAGAATGTCGTACTCCGTCGGGGTGAGCGTTACCTCCTCGCCGTCGAGTGTGACGCTCTTGCGCTCATCGTCCATGGCGATGCCGCCGAGCGTGAGCGCGGTGCTTTTCTCCGGCATGCCGCCGAGCTGGGCATAGCGCCGGAGCTGCGCCTTGACGCGGGCGAGGACCTCAAGAGGATTGAAGGGCTTCGTGATATAATCGTCCGCGCCGACGGTGAGACCGAGGATCTTATCGTTGTCCTCGCTCTTGGCGGTGATGAGGATGACCGGGACGTTGCTCTGCTCGCGCAGCTTTGCCGTCGCCGTCATGCCGTCCATGCCGGGCATCATGATGTCCATGAGCACGAGCTGTACTTCCTCGCGCTGCATGAGCTCGAGCGCCGCTAAGCCGCTGTCGGCCTCACAGACGGCGTAGCCCTCGCCCGTAAGATAGATGCGCAGCGCGTTCCGGATATCGCGCTCGTCGTCGCAGATGAGTATTTTGTACATGGCTCTTCCCCTCTCTCGTTTACAGCTACAGCATAGCATCCCCGGCTTTAATAATAAAGATGGGATTTCTTTAAGTTTCGTTTAAGACGCGAAAAGACGCTGCTCCACAGCTTTGGGAACAGCGTCTTTTCTCGTTATTGCCAGTTTTTCCACACGTCCGGGCAGTACCCGGCGGTGGCCTGCTTTCCGTTGCGGACAACGGGCGTTTTCAAAAGCGTGGGGTCTTCCAGAATGCGCTCGAGCTTATCGTCCGCGCGGGCAAGATAGCGCAGCAGCGCCGCGTCCGGGTGCTTTTCGTCGATGAGATCCTCAAGCCCCACGGCGTTTTTCACGCTTTGCAGCTCGCCGCGGCTGATGCCGTAGCGGTTGAGATCGATGTACTGGTATTTGATGCGGCGCTCTTTGAAGTACCGCTCCGCCTTTTTCGTGTCAAAGCATTTGCTTTTGCCGAAGATCTGTATGTTCACAGCGCTTCCCCCAGGAACCGGTGGAGGTTGTGGAAGAAGATATCCTGCACGAGCGCTTCACTGAAGCGGTGCGCGAGCATCTGCTCATACAGCTCTTCCATGCTCTCCACGCCGGTGATGCCCTCCGGCAGCGACTCGATGCCGTCAAAATCGGTGCCGAGACAGAGATTTTCGCGCGCGTCCATGCAGAGGAAATGGTCGATGTGCGCGAGCACGGCGTCCATATTCCGCCCGAGACCGAGAAAGGCGGGGCAGAGATTCAGCCCGATGACGCCCTCGTTGTGGACGATGGCGCTGATCTGCGCGTCGGTCAGATTGCGCGGATGGTCGCACACGGACTTCGCGTTCGAGTGGCTGCACAGCACCGGGCGCTTCGCAATGCGCATCACATCCCAGAACGTTTTTTCCGAGGCGTGGGAGAGATCGACCGCGACGCCTTTTTCCCAGCAGGTGTTCACGAAGCGGACGCCGTCGGCGGTCAGGCCCGCGCCGGTATCCATTGCCGAGCCGCACAGGCGGTTATCCTTGTTCCAGCAGAGCGTCACCATGCGCACGCCGCGGCGGTAGCCGTCGAGCAAGCCCGCGACGCTGCACCGGAGGAGATTGGCGCCCTCGACCGAGAGGAACACGGCGACCATGTCGTCCTTCGCGGCGGCGTCAGCCTCCGCAACGCTCGTGCAGAGCGCGGCGAGATCGCGGTTTTCCTTCAGCTCACGCTCAACGGTGAGCATGATGCGGCGGAACGCCGTGGGGCCGTCAAAGCCCGGCGGCGCCCAGATCGCCATGACCTGCGCGGCAGGGGCGTAGTGGTGCAGACGCAGAAGATCAATGTGGTTCCGGCTGCTCTGACGCAGGGAATTGAACTTCGTCAGAGTGTCGCAGTGAGCGTCGAAATACGGGATGCAGTACGGCAGAGCCATGGCGAGAAACTCCTTTTCTTTTTATTTGATGTCTGATCCCAACCGCTGCGGGATTCCTTACAGTGCCTCCCTTGTGTAAAGGGAGGTGGCTCGGCGTCAGCCGAGACGGAGGGATTGTAAACTGCGGTTTCTGCAAAACGACAATCCCTCAGTCAGCTTCGCTGACAGCTCCCTTTGCACAAGGGAGCCTTTCAGACTTCCATGATGATCGGCAAAATCATCGGGCTGCGGCGGGTCTTTTTGAAGAGATAACCGGAAAGGCCGGACTTCACGCGGCTTTTGATGCTTGCCCAGTCGGTGATGCCGTTATCCTCGCAGTAGGCGATGCTCTCCATCGCCACGCGGCGCAGCTCGTCGATGAGCTTGTCGTTTTCCTTTTCATAGACAAAGCCGCGGCTGATGATGTCCGGGCCGGAGATGAGCTGCGCATTCTCCGCCGAGAGCGTCATAACGACGACGACCATGCCCTCGTCGGCAAGGAGCTTGCGGTCGCGCAGCACCACGGTGCCGACGTCGCCGACACCCATGCCGTCCACGAGCACGCGGCCCGACGGGACGGTCGCGCCGAGCTTGGCGGATTTGGCGGTCAGCTCAATGACTCTGCCGTTCTCGCCGATGATGATGTTCCGGCGGTCGTGACCCATACCCACGATCATGTCGCCGCTCTTATGGAGCATGCGGCGCTCGCCGTGCACGGGGATAAAGAACTTCGGCTTTACGAGCGCGTACATCATTTTGAGCTCTTCCTGGCAGGCGTGGCCCGATACGTGCAGATCGGTGCCGCGCTCGTAGATGACCTCCGCGCCCTTGGCGAAGAGCTCGTCAATAACGCGGGAGATCGTCGTCTCGTTGCCGGGAATGGCGCTTGCGGAGATGATGACGCGGT
>OKSC01004028.1_pt1 | contig 10202 bp, 5 predicted proteins | sample 1601161 | NCBI WGS metagenome assembly OKSC01 (sample SAMEA3541552, study PRJEB24748) | human gut metagenome | biome: human gut; feature: human-associated habitat; material: faeces | place: China | collected 2012
ATCCATGGTCCATTTTGAATCTCTCCATGCAGCGATGATCTTTAAGTCAGGGGCAAGTGCTTTGATGCCGAGCTCGAAACGGATCTGGTCGTTTCCTTTACCGGTAGCACCGTGGCAGATTGCAGTAGCGCCTTCTTTTCTTGCAATTTCAACTAATTTCTTAGCGATCAGAGGTCTTGCGAAAGAAGTACCGAGTAAATATTTATTCTCATATACAGCATCTGCCTGAACGGTTGGCATGATGTATTCATCACATAATTCATCAACAACATCCAGAATGTATAACTTGGAAGCTCCTGAATATTTTGCTCTTTCATCCAGTCCTTCCAGCTCACTTTCCTGTCCTACGTCGATGCAGGCGCAGATAACATCGTAATCATAAGTTTCCTTTAACCAAGGGATGATAGCTGTTGTATCAAGGCCGCCTGAGTATGCAAGAACAACTTTGTCTTTTGCCATTTCTAAATCCTCCTTAAAATCCGTCTGTGTGGAATATGTACATTTCTGATATATCATAATTCCATTTGTTGAATAAAGGACATATCGTCCTGTCTGCAAATTAATATATAACGGTAGTGAATATTATGCAAGTGTTTTTTGAATAGAAAAGTGGAAAAAATAAAAAAGAAACAAAATGTAAGAAAACAGAATTTACAATATAGAAGAGGGATAGAAGAAAAAATACGATCATGAAACAAAAAGAATAAAATATGAATATTACATATACAAATATGAATAATATACACACACACATTGAATTACAGGAAACATCGGTTTGTATATAATGAATAGAAAGTTGTAACAAATCAGAAAAAAATAGTAGAAATAAGAAAAAATAGGAATAATGTTTGAGTATCTTGTAGAAATGCTATATAATATAATAGACTGTGGATACTGGTTATTATAGACTGTGAATGGGAAATCCTGAAGTTAGAAATCACAGCCAGATATAATAATTCGGGTGAAAGAATGAAAAGTTTTTTGATTAACAGGAGGAATAAGAGATGAAAGGCATTATTTTAGCCGGAGGATCTGGAACAAGGTTATATCCGTTGACAAAAGTAACATCGAAGCAGCTGCTTCCGATTTATGATAAACCGATGATCTATTATCCGATGTCAGTTCTGATGAATGCAGGGATCCGTGATATATTGATCATTTCAACACCGCAGGATACTCCAAGATTTGAGGATCTGTTGGGAGATGGAAGTCAGTTTGGTGTAAATCTTACTTATGCTGTACAGCCTACACCGGATGGACTTGCACAGGCTTTTGTTATTGGTGCGGATTTTATTGGTGATGATACTGTGGCAATGGTTCTCGGTGATAATATTTTTGCAGGCCACGGACTTAAAAAGAGATTACGTGCAGCTGTTCAGAATGCGGAAAACGGTAAGGGTGCAACTGTATTTGGTTATTACGTAGATGATCCGGAGCGGTTTGGAATTGTTGAATTCGACAAAGACGGACGTGCGATCTCGATTGAGGAAAAACCGGAAAAGCCAAAGAGCAATTACTGTGTAACAGGTCTCTATTTTTACGATAATAAAGTTGTTGAATATGCAAAGAATCTGAAACCATCCGCCAGAGGCGAGCTTGAGATCACCGATCTGAACCGTATTTATCTTGAACATCAGCAGTTAAATGTAGAGCTTCTCGGACAGGGATTCACATGGCTGGATACAGGGACACATGAGAGTCTGGTTGATGCCACGAACTTTGTAAAGACGATAGAGCAGCATCAGCATAGAAAGATTGCATGTCTTGAGGAGATTGCATACCTGAATGGATGGATTTCCAGAGAAGAAGTTCTTGAAGTATATGAAGTTTTGAAGAAGAATCAGTATGGACAGTATCTGAAGGATGTATTAGATGGTAAGTATCTGGATGTGCTTGCATAGCTTTTGCAGATAAAAAGATAAAAGATAGATTGAGGAGAAAGATAAAAATGAGTAAAACAATCATAGTAACAGGTGGAGCCGGCTTTATCGGTTCAAATTTTGTATTCCATATGCTTGATAAATATCCGGAATATCGTATCGTATGCTTGGACAAGCTGACATATGCAGGTAATCTGTCAACACTTGAGCCGGTAATGAAGAATCCGAATTTCAGATTCGTTAAAGCGGATATTTGCGACCGAGATGCCGTTTACCGGTTATTTGAGGAAGAAAAGCCGGATATCATTGTGAACTTTGCAGCAGAGAGTCATGTTGACAGAAGTATCGAGAATCCGGATATTTTCTTAAAGACAAATATTATGGGTACGGCAGTGCTTATGGATGCCTGCAGAAAATATGGAATTGAGAGATATCATCAGGTATCCACCGATGAAGTGTATGGAGATCTGCCGCTTGACAGACCTGATTTGTTCTTTACAGAAGAAACACCGATTCATACAAGCTCTCCTTACAGCAGCTCAAAGGCAGCAGCAGATCTTCTGGTATTGGCATACCACAGAACTTACGGATTGCCTGTCAGCATATCCAGATGTTCGAATAACTATGGACCGTATCATTTCCCGGAGAAACTGATACCATTAATGATCGTAAATGCATTGAATGACAAGCCTCTTCCCGTATATGGTGAGGGCTTGAATGTGCGTGACTGGTTATATGTAGAAGATCATTGTAAGGCTATCGACCTGATCATTCATAAAGGGCGTGTTGGCGAAGTATACAATGTCGGTGGTCACAATGAGAAACAGAATATTGAGATCGTTAAGATCATCTGTAAAGAACTTGGCAAGCCTGAGTCTCTGATCACACATGTTGGCGATCGTAAAGGACATGATATGCGCTATGCAATCGATCCGACAAAGATCCATAATGAACTTGGATGGCTTCCGGAGACAAAGTTTGAAGATGGAATAAAGAAGACGATCCAGTGGTATCTTGATAACAGAGAATGGTGGGAGACCATTATCTCGGGAGAATACCAGAATTACTATGAGAAGATGTATGGTAATCGTTAATTTGTGGAAAAGAGGTAGAGAAATAAGATGGGACAGATTAAAGTTACAAAAGCACCGATAGAAGGATTGTACATTATTGAACCTGCAGTACATGGAGACAGCAGAGGATATTTTATGGAAACCTATAACCAGAAGGATATGGAGGAAAATGGTCTGAATATGGTATTTGTTCAGGATAATCAAAGTATGTCGACAAAAGGCGTGCTTCGCGGACTCCATTTTCAGAAGGAATTTCCGCAGGGAAAACTAGTACGTGTGATTAAAGGTGCAGTTTATGATGTTGCTGTTGATTTGAGATCAGGAAGCGAAACATATGGAAAATGGTATGGCGTGGAGTTGACAGAAGAGAACAAGAAGCAGTTCTATATCTCGGAAGGTTTCGCTCATGGATTTTTAGTTTTATCGGATACGGCGGAATTTTGTTATAAGGTAACAGATTTTTATCATCCCGGTGATGAGGGCGGTCTGGCATGGAATGATCCTGAAATTGGTATTGAGTGGCCGAAGGTCTTTGGTGAATATCAGGGAAACGCAAGTGCGGAAGGGTATCATCTGGAAGATGGAACCGCGCTCAACCTGAGTGATAAGGACCAGAAATGGCTGGGATTAAAGGAAACATTTAAGTTCTAATAAAGTTTTTAGTTGCAGAGAGGATGTCTTTCACTAATGGATAATAAGACTACACAGTATGATAAACGTCTATCGGAATACAGAGACAGACTGTTACAACGGAATAAGGAAATGACAACGGACGATGATGAGCTGATCGATTCGATCATCAATCAGAATGAACCGGAAAATAGCAAAGCTGACGGTAAAGCAGATGGTACATCTGAGGAGAAAATGGCAGATTCTGTATCAGATGCTTCTTCGGCGAAAGGAACACCGGTATCGGAATCCTATAAGGAATATGCAGACAAATTAGAGTCGGTATTAAAAGAGGTTGGGGTTGCGACAGCGGAGAAGTCCGAATCGAAGCAGCCGACAGAGAGAATAAAAGAAGACCGTGTAGCCGAAGAACGGAAAAGGCTTGCTTATAAGAAACTCGGTTATGAAGAACAGACGCAGGATGATACCATGGAATCTGAGGCAGATATGGATGAATCGGAAGAAGATGGACATACAGTTGCTGATGTATTTGCAAATCTGAGAGAAAGTGTCCGGGATGCAGTAGGTGAGGCTGAGAAGAAGGTCAGAAGCCGGAAGCCTGTCAGATCAGAAGTGGGTAATGATGGACAGAAACGATCATTTCGACTGAATACACTCGGTAAATGGGCGGTTACAGGCATTGTATTGTTCGTAGTATTCCTCATCCTTACGATCGGTTATGTATCCGCGAATAAATCTTATAAGTATAATCAGATGGATATTCGTCCGATCAAGAACAGTGATCTGGTTGTCAACGAAGGTGTAAAAGAACAGACAAAGGGTTATACCACGATTGCACTTTACGGAGTTGATTCCAGAGATTCAAATCTGAATACAGGAACAAACAGTGATGCGATCATTTTACTCAGTATCAATAAAGATACAAAAGAAGTTAAGATGGTTTCGGTATACAGAGATACATTGTTACAGATACAGAGCGACTCTCAGACAACTCATAAGGTCAATTACGCATATCAGCTCGGGGGTGCTTTAATGTCGATCAATACGTTAAATGCAAATCTGGATCTTGCTATATCGGATTATATTACCGTTGATTTTAATGCTATGGCAGATATAATCAATGCGTTGGGAGGCGTAGAGGTAACGGTAACAGAAGATGAGGTAAATAATCTGAACAAGAATCTTGCGGAACAGATCGGTATTTCGGGAAAATATTCCGAGGGCGTTCATGAGGCGGGAACGAAGGTATTAAGCGGACAGCAGGCAGTTGCATATTCCAGAATCCGAAGCACGGGTAAAGGAGATATTACCAGAACCATGAGACAGCGTACCGTATTACTTGGTCTGGTAAATAAAATGATAAATGCAGACAGTAAGATGATATCGAATCTGATCGATGTATCCTTTAGCTGCATATCAACCAGTCTTACAAAGGATGAAGTGACTTCGTTGGCGAAAGATATTGCTGACTATAAGATTACAGGAAATATTGGATTCCCGTTCTCTTATACACCGATGTCCTTAGATGGTAAAGGCAGTGTGATCGTAGCAGCGGATCTGAATGCAAATGTTACAGCATTACATGAATATCTGTATGGAACATCGGGTTATACTCCGTCGACTACAGCATCATCTATAAGCACAGAAGTATCATCGGAAACGGGAGTGGCAGCAACAGAAGCAATTGATATAGATAAGGTATCAGGCGAAACTGCTGTTACAACACAGGAAAGCAGTGAAGCTTCGAGTGAATCGGCAACAAATGGATCTGAAACAGGTTCGACAACAGAAGTACAGACGATCACGACACCTCCGGCGGGAATGATAGAAAATGAATAATATCAGAATCCGTCTGAGACTTTTCGCAGGGAAGATTCCGGTGCTGACAGTGATCATATGTGTGATAGTATTACTTTTCGGGAAATATAGACAGATGGAATATGTCCGGGCGAATGAAACCGGAGTAATAGAGATAGAAAATACAGAGATCTTACCGGAGCGAATATTTTGCAGGCGCAATACCAATGACAGCTTCCCTGTACGTGGGGTATTGCTTCATGAATGGATTAAAGATATAAGACAGAATCTTGCATGGGCAGGTATGACAGAACGATATATCGCTCATATGGGACTGCATGAAAAGGTATGTCAGATGATGTTTGTAAATCCTGAGAATCTGGTTTTAAGTCATGATGTGACCAAGCTGGATAAGGAATTTAAGTCGGCGCTTAAGAAGTATCCTGTCGGTGGGATTATGCTGAAATCAAAAAACATACAGACGAAAAAACAACTGAAAAAGCTGTTGAAGAAAATGCAGGATAATTCTGATATTACACTCTTCCTTGCTGTAGATGAGGAAGGCGGAACGGTCAGCCGCGTAATGCAGAAGCTTGGCAATATAGATGGCGGCGATATCGGATCAATGTATGATTACAGAAACCTGGGTGGAGATACTGCATATGAGAATGCAAGACAGATCGGAGATAATCTGTCGTATTATGGATTTAACCTTGATTTTGCTCCGGTAGCAGATGTATGGTCAAATCCGGGAAATACAGTCATAGGAAAGAGAGCTTACAGCAATATCTATAGTGAAGCGGCGGGATTAATTCCATATGCGGTGCGCGGTTTTCACGCAGGCGGAGTGCTCTGTACTTTGAAGCATTTTCCCGGGCATGGCAATACAAAAGAAGATTCCCATTATGGAAATGCATATGTATATGAGACGAAAGACGATCTTGAAAACAATGAATTTCAGTCGTTTCGGGCAGGAATTGATGCAGGAGCTGACTTTGTGATGGTAGGGCATATGATCGTAACCGATATATCGAATATCCCATCCGATCTTTCTAAAGAAATCGTGACAGATATTCTTCGGACAGAACTTGGTTTTTCCGGAGTAATCATTACGGATTCATTGCAGATGGAATCAATTACCGATACATATTCAGCCGGGGATGCTGCGATTTATGCGGTGGCTGCAGGAAATGATATGATATTGGAACCGGAAAATCTGGAACAGGCAGTTGAGGGGATAAAGCAGGCAGTAAAAGATCAGATTATTGCGGAGACTCAGATCAACGAAAGCGTAAGAAGAATTTTGGTGATGAAGCATACTGCTATTGAGAAAGAATAGACCGATTGGGCAAATTTAAACACAAAACGCACAAAATGCGGATTATATATTTTAAAAGTAAAAGACACGATTTCAATGGAAAGACCATTGCAATTGTGTCTTTTTGATTTGCAATAATTTATATTGACTATACAAAACACTTTATAAAATTAAGTTTACAAACTATCTGACAATTTGACGAAAAAAGTTGTTTACAAACGGGAAAAGCAGGAGTATATTAGTTAGCGACAGATGAATTTTCGGGAAGGAAAAGATATCCAGAGAGGATGGTTACAAATCATAAAAACACAGAGCTGTATTTGAGAAATACTATCAGATGATCGGGCAGTAGGATCTCAACAGGCACTGGCAATAAGTTGGAAAGGAAAACGAGCATGGAAGATAACAGAAATGTAGAAAATCCAGGGTTATACCGTGAAGAATATGAACATGACAACTGCGGTATCGGTGCTGTTGTGAATATCAAGGGCATTAAGACACATGAGACCGTAAATAATGCGTTAAAGATTGTTGAAAATCTGGAACACAGAGCAGGAAAAGATGCAGAAGGAAAAACCGGTGACGGTGTAGGTATCCTTCTTCAGATCTCACACAAGTTTTTCAGAAAAGCCGTTGCAGAACTCGGATATGATCTGGGGAAGGAACGGGATTATGGTGTTGGTATGTTTTTCTTTCCACAGGATGAACTGTCAAGAAAACAGGCAATGAAGATGTTCGAGGTTATTGTCGAGAAAGAAGGACTGGAGTTCTTATGCTGGAGAATGGTTCCGACGACTCCGGGTATCCTCGGTAAGAAAGCTATTGATGTTATGCCATGTATCATGCAGGCATTTATCAAGAGACCTGACAGCGTGAAAACGGGACTTGATTTTGACCGGAAACTGTATTTTGTCAGAAGAATATTTGAAGAAAGTAACGATGATACCTATGTGCCATCACTTTCCAGCAAGACGATCGTATATAAAGGTATGTTCTTAGTTGGAGAGCTTCGTAAGTTCTATAACGACCTTCAGGATCCGGATTATGAATCAGCAATCGGACTTGTACATTCAAGATTCTCAACGAATACAACGCCTAGCTGGCTTCGTGCACATCCATACCGTTATCTTTGTCACAATGGTGAGATCAATACGATCCGTGGAAATGAAGATAAGATGATCGCCAGAGAAGAGACAATGGAATCCACGATCATGCAGGATGAGATGTACAAGGTTATGCCTGTACTTGATCCAAATGGTTCCGATTCCGCCAGACTGGATAACTGTCTGGAGTTCCTGGTATTAAATGGCATTCCGCTTCCACTTGCCGTTATGATCACGATTCCGGAGCCTTGGGAGAATGACCGATTTATGAGTCAGGAGAAAAAGGACTTCTATCAGTATTATGCAACTATGATGGAACCTTGGGACGGACCTGCATCGATCCTGTTCACAGACGGAGATATCATGGGTGCAGTGCTCGACCGCAACGGACTCAGACCTTCCAGATATTATATAACAGATGATGATTACCTGATCCTTTCCTCAGAGGTTGGTGTATTAGAGGTCGATCCGTCAAAGATCGTTAAGAAGGATCGTTTAAGACCGGGACGTATGCTTTTAGTTGATACGGTAAACGGCCGTCTGATCTCTGATGATGAGATCAAAGAAAAATATGCAAAAGCAAAACCATATGGTGAATGGCTCGACAGTAATCTGGTCAAGTTAAATGACCTGAAGATCCCGAACATCCGTGTAGAGGAATATACCGATGAAGAACGGGCAAAGCTTCAGAAAGCATTTGGTTATACATTTGAGGACTTTAAGAATACGATCTATCCAATGGCTGAAAAAGGTGCAGAAGCGATCAGCGCAATGGGAACGGATACTCCGCTTGCTGTACTTTCAAACAGTGACAAGCCATTGTTTAACTATTTCAAACAGTTATTTGCTCAGGTAACGAATCCTCCGATTGATGCGATCCGTGAGGAGATCGTTACATCAACTTCCGTATATCTTGGAAAGGATGGCAACATTCTGGAAGAGAAGCCGGAAAACTGTCATGTATTAAAGATCCATAATCCAATCCTTACAAATACTGATATTTTAAAGATCAAGAACATGAAGGTAGAAGGATTGAAGGTCGGCGTTCTTCCAATCCTTTACTATAAGAATACATCACTGGAAAAAGCGTTAGACCGGTTGTTCGTAGAAGCAGACAAGCTGTACCGTGATGGTGTAAATATCCTGATCCTGTCAGACCGTGGTGTCGATGAAACACATGTTGCGATTCCTTCCTTATTAGCAGTTTCAGCTATGCAGAAGCATCTGGTAAGGACCAAGAAGAGAACTTCGGTTGCAATCATTCTGGAGAGTGCCGATCCTAGAAATGTGCATCATTTTGCAACCCTGCTTGGTTACGGTGCCTGTGCTGTCAATCCATATCTGGCAATTGAGACGATCAAACAGATGGTAGACAGTCATCTGTTAAATAAGGATTTCAATGCGGCTGTTGATGATTACAATGCAGCGATCATGCATGGCATCGTAAAGATCGCATCCAAGATGGGTGTATCAACGATCCAGTCTTACATGGGATCCCAGATCTTTGAATGTATCGGACTTTCCAAAGAGGTCGTTGATAAATATTTCACAAATACAGTAAGCTGCGTAGGCGGTTCCGGTATCAAGGAGATCGAGAAGACAGTGGATGCCCTTCATTCATCTGCATTTGATCCGCTTGGCCTGGATACTAATCTTGCATTGACAAGTATCGGGGCACATAAGTTCAGAAGCGGTAAGGAAGAGCATCTGTATAATCCACAGACGATCTACCTGCTGCAGCAGGCGACCAGAAGAGGAGATTACAGCCTGTTCAAGCAATATACCGCATGTCTGGAAGATGAGACAAAACCATTCCATTTGAGAGGACTGATGGAATTCAAATATGCTGAGAATCCAATTCCGCTGGAAGAGGTAGAACCGGTAGAATCCATTGTAAAACGTTTCAAGACCGGAGCAATGAGTTATGGTTCCATTTCACAGGAAGCACATGAATGTATGGCGATCGCAATGAATACGATCGGTGGTAAATCCAATTCCGGTGAAGGTGGAGAGTCGATCGACCGATTAACAATAGGAAAAGACGGTAAGAACCGTTGCTCCGCGATCAAGCAGGTAGCATCTGGACGATTCGGTGTTACATCCAGATATCTGGTCAGCGCAAAAGAGATCCAGATCAAGATGGCACAGGGCGCAAAGCCGGGTGAAGGTGGACATCTTCCTGGTGGAAAGGTATATCCATGGATCGCAAAGACTCGGTTATCTACTCCGGGTGTCAGCCTGATCTCACCACCACCACATCATGATATTTATTCGATCGAGGATCTGGCACAGTTGATCTACGATTGCAAGAATGCAAACCGTGATGCAAGAATCTCTGTAAAACTGGTATCAGAAGCAGGTGTTGGTACAGTTGCAGCAGGTGTTGCAAAAGCAGGTGCGC
>OKSC01004029.1_pt1 | contig 10201 bp, 10 predicted proteins | sample 1601161 | NCBI WGS metagenome assembly OKSC01 (sample SAMEA3541552, study PRJEB24748) | human gut metagenome | biome: human gut; feature: human-associated habitat; material: faeces | place: China | collected 2012
GAGTGTAATCCGGTATCGAAGAACAATTCATTACTCTGAACCAGTGGCAAAGTTAAACATTTATTTTCTTCTTTTCGCAGAGGTCGCTTTACTTTTCCTTTCTGGGAACACGAAAACCGTGTTATAGTCCCCGTCAAAGGCGACTACGGCATCAAAACTCTTGCCCTGCTTGCTCTTGAATCCTTTGAGCAGTTTCGTGTGTCCGTCGGTGAGCAGGTTTTTGATTTCATCATCAGAGAGGGTGCGGTTTGCTTTCAGGCGGAACACGGGCAGACCGCACTCCGCGTTGTCGCAGCGGACGACCTTGCCGTAAAACTGCATCGTCCCCGCTCCGCACTTGGGACACTTGCAGCCGGAATCCCTGCGGGCGAACAGCTTGTCGCACGACAGCAGTTCGGAGGTAATTTCCCGTGTATATGCCTCAATCTTCCTGCGGAAGTCATCGGCGGGCAGTTCCCCACGCTCGATGCGTGCCAATTCCTTTTCCCATTCGCCCGTCATGGCGACATCGGCAATACGCATCGCCTTCACGACCGAGTAGAGGGCAAGCCCTTTTTCGGTGGGGACAAGCGACTTCTTGCAGCGTTCCATATAGCCGCGCTTGAAAAGCGTTTCGATGATGGACGCACGGGTGGCGGGCGTGCCGATGCCGCAATCCTTCATAGCCTGCCGCAATGCGTCGTCCTCTATCTCCTTGCCAGCCGTTTCCATCGCGGACAGCAGAGTGGCTTCGGTATGCTGCGGCTTGGGTTTGGTCTTTCCCTCCGTGATGGAGGCGGCTTTCAGTGCCAGCGTGTCGCCTTCCTGCCAACAGGGAATGGCGGCGGTTTCCTCTTGGCTGTTGTTCTCTTCTCCATTCTCCTTGCCATAGACGGCACGCCATCCGGCTTGCCTGATGATGCTGCCTTTTGCCACGAACTCCACTCCGGCACACTCTGCCGTGACGGTGGCAGTGTCCTTGACGCATTTTTCGGAGAAAGCCTCAAGCATGCGCCCGACTATCATGTGATAGACGGTGCTGTCCTCTTTGGAGAGGAACAGCGGCTTCTCGCCCGTGACGAGCAGGGCATGGTGGTCTGTCACCTTGCCGCCGTCCAGGCTGCGGCGTGTCGGCACGGCTTTCGGCTGCAACTTGCCCTTCCATTCGGGCAGGCTGCCGATGAAGGCAAGCAGCTTGGGGATTTCCGCGAACACGTCTTCGGGAATATAGCGGCTTCCGGTTCTCGGATAGGTGATGAGCTTCTTCTCGTAGAGCTTCTGCGCGATTTCAAGCGTCTGTTCCGCCGTGAAGCCATGCTTGGCGTTGGCTTCCTTCTGGAGCGTGGTCAGGTCGTACAGGAGCGGAGTTTCCTCTATCTTCTCCTTGCGTTCTGCTTTCGTGACAATAGCAAAGCCAGCTTCCTTCACCTTATTATATAGCGTTGTGGCAGGCTCTTTCTCTTTCCACTTTTCTATGGAAGAGAATTTCACGACCTCACCGTCCGCCGTTCCGTCGGTCGATAGATGGAGCTGGAATACAGGTTCGGGAACGAAACGCTTGTTTTCCCAATAGCGGTCGCATATCATCGCCAATGTGGGTGTCTGCACACGTCCGAGCGAGTATGTACCTCGTCCGGCGGCAACGGTGATGGCTTGCGTGGCGTTGATACCCACGAGCCAGTCCGCTTCACTGCGTGCTTTGGCTGCATAATACAGCTTGTCGTACTCCGCACCGGATTTCAGGTTTTCCAATCCCTCACGGATGGCTTTGTCGGTAAGCGAACTGATCCAGAGGCGGTCAAAAGGAGTGGCACATCCGATGTACTCGTACAAATAGCGGAAGATAAGTTCTCCCTCGCGCCCTGCATCGGTGGCGACAATAATCTTATCGCTTTCACGGAACAGCTTGGCGATAATTTTGATTTGCGCCACCACGCCGCTGTCGGGCTTGTAGCCTTTCTCCCCCTTGACCTGCCGGGGGACAAGGGTAAACACGGGGGGAATAATCGGCAGGTTGTCACGATGGAATCCCTTGATACCATACCCTTCGGGCAGGGCGGGCATGACCAGATGCCCGAAAGCCCATGTCACATAATACCCGTTACCTTTCAGGTAACCTTCCTCTCTCTCCGTTGCGCCCACGATACGGGCGATTTCTCTCGCCACGCTGGGTTTTTCTGCAATAATGCAAATTTGATTGTTCATACTGATTTAATTTATTTATTGTGGATTTTAGTGGTTGGGGCGATACCCCGGTTGATAATTATATTTCTTCTGCTGCTACTGATTTTGCTTTTAACTTCTCTTTTTGAAGTGCCGCAACCAGCTTGCGGTCATAATAGATGTGGTGTCCTTCCTCCGTGTAGTACCGCTTGTTTTCCTCTTCGATGGCTTGCCAGTCGGCACGCCACCACCAGCAGGCGACTGCACAGGGCAGAATCACGACTGCCAGAATGATAAATGCTGCCATACGTCTACATTCTTACGCCTGCCGCACGGTTCTGTGTCCTTTGTTGCTGTGTATTGGCAGGAGCTGTTTGTCCCTGCCGCAAAGGTTGGTTCAGATGTCTGGTAGCCTCATTGGTATTCCCGTGGGTATTGACCGCCATCTGCGTGCGGCTTTCCGAAGCGGGGGTGATTTCCTGTGCCACGTCGGGATTATTGCGGTAATATTTCGGTTTGCCCGCCTCGAAACTGAATTTGACGTAGGCAGTAAAGGGTTCTCCCTTTCCGTCGCGTTTCATGTCCTTGACAAGAATGGCGTTCCCGGCTGTAAAATTCTGCTGTTGCTGCTGGGTGAGCGGTATGCCGCCCATCGTTTTCGGGGCACAGATGTTCCCGTTCTCATCCAGCCATTGGAATTTATAGACTTTCGGCTTCTGTTCGCCATCCGTCCCGGTGGCGGTTTGTCCTCCTGCCGCTTGTGCGGTCGGAACCGGTCTGGCAGGTTGTTGTGCCGTTTGTCCGGTCGCCTGCCCGTTGCGCTGCCTTCTGTTCTGCCCGTTCTGTTTGGGCTTGGGCACGAACTCCACGCCCCGGCGTTCCACGTTCACCTGCAACGTGGCGGTGAATTTTCGTTTCTCAGACAAGACGATTTCTTTATTGGGCAGGGCACGCCCGGCAACGAGTTCGGCTATTTCATGTTCGGTAAATTCGGTCTGCCCGATTCTCGTGGTGACGGGAACATCTTTCACGGGAATGGCCTCTATCTCGTTGGTTTGACGGTCGATACTGACATAGGAAGGGATAATTTCGCCCGTTTCCTTGTCCACCAGATCTACCACACGCCCCATGTTTCCCGTCTTTTTCAGGTTCTCCTTGTCTTCGGGTGTAAATTCATGCTCCATGAACTTCTCGTCGAGTCTGGGTTCCTTGCGGATGGTGTGCGGCACGATGCCGATACTGCCGTCCGGCATTTCCTTGAATGATAGGCGTGCCTCTATCTCGAAGCGTTCCCCTGCGATAAGGGGAGTGACCGTCACGAGTGCCGATTTGCCGTAATCGAGCATTTTTTCCAAATCGCCCGATGCTTCCAACGCTTCGCGTTTGATGCCGTATTGTTCTTCGAGATTTGCCCAATCAATACGGCTTTCATCTATCAGGTGCTTTTTCTCATCGGGCTTCTCTTGTGCGGATTGCCCGTCTTGTGTCTGTTCCTGCTCATGTTCCTGTTTGGGTTCTTCGGACTCTTTTTCTTCAGGAAACCAATGCTCTTCAACTGATTGCCAAAAAGGGTTGAGATCATTGGGCGCATCGGAAGTAGGTTTGACTTCTTCGGGTACAGTTTGCGCCTGCTGCTCGTACTTGGACGTGTCCACATGGTGCGGTTCCAGCAGGTCACGGTTCTTTTCGGGATTTTTAAGCAGGTCTTTAAGCACGTCTATCACATGCTCGATGTTCTCCGCCGCCACCCGGTAGAAGCCGAAGCGTTTCGGCTCCTTGCATTGCCGGAAAAAGTTGTCCAGAAAGCTGTCCAGCGGGTTGCTGTTCTTGTCGAACAACAGAAAATCCTTCTGGTTGGCTCCCGAAGCGGCGGTCGTTTTCGGCGTGCCGTCCTTTTTCAGCCCGGCGACGACGCTGATTTCGCCCGTCTTCTCGTCCCGGACAATCAGCACGTCCTTTTGATTCTTTTTTTGTTCCATACTTTATTGCTTTAAATTAAAAATGAAATTGTTTCGCCCACGAAAGTAGCGGCTATCAACCGTCCCGCAATGGGGGAAGAACCGTGTGGCAGCTTGTGGCTTCCGTCTGGAAGTTTGTGGCGTCATGCCTTTTCCCTTTTCGCCGTGTTTTTCCCTTCAAACTCTTTGAAATGGGTTTTCAGGAACTCCTGCACGTCCGATTCCTTGTAATACACCTTGTGCCAAAGCATCTGGTATTTCAGTGTCCCCGAACTGCGGTAACGCTGGATGGAGCGTTTGCTCGTGTTGAGCAGCTCGCACAAGTCCTGATTGTCGAGCAGCTGTTCCCCGTCGAGGTATTTCACCTCCCTGAGTTCCTTGCCCGTAAGGGAGGCGATAAGCTGTTCGTTCCGGTCGAAGCGTTCCATAATTTGGCGCATCCAATTTTCAAAAGTGGTTGTATCTAGTGGAGTATTCATCGGGAAGTAGATTCGTGAGTAGTTCTATAACTTTCTCTAAACTCATCCAGCGTCTGCGGATTACAGCTGACAATACGTTGTGCAATACATTTTTCCACATCGGAAAGACGATACAGGCATTTACTCCGTATCATACAATAAGGGATGGTTCGTTCTTTCCTCATACGCTGAAGAGTTCTCGTACTAATTTTAAGAAGTTCAGCCAGTTCCTCACTTGTCAGCCATATTTCAGGCTCTGCTGTAGGCACTGCTGCTTTTTTGAATACATAATCGGCAATCCGATTAATTCGAGTTACCAAATCTTGATATACTTGATGATCCAGAGTTATTATTTCCATTCTTTTACACTTTTTGATTATGGCGCAAAATTGAAAAGATAAAAGAGGGAGAATCCACAGGTAGGTAACTACCTATGTAAGATTTCTCTGGAATTTAAGCTATACCAGAGTTATAATAAAAATCTGTAATGCCAAATCATTAGGTCACATTAATTCTTTGCTTATATTTGCGATGGATGTACATTTGGATATCCTCGTTCACGAGAGAGACAATGCACATAAAATCAATAAATACATTGAAAAGCAATGACTTATCAGATATATATCTATACGTTAGCACTGAAAGATGGTTATTATTATGTAGGAAAGACCATTGATCCTGACAGAAGATTTAATGAACACTTTAGCGATAAAGGAGCTGTATGGACTAAATTACACCCCCCTGTTAGTGTAATTGAAAAAGAATCTTTTCTCGTTTCTTCTCTCGAAGAAGAGGACCGTTGGGAAAACCACCAAACTATAAAAATGATGAAAGCCAAAGGCTGGCAAATGGTCAGAGGTGGCTATTGGTGTAATGTGGGTGAAATCGAAACCATAAAGTACCTACAACATTGCGGATATTTTTTAGATATAGATATTAAGGATATTTCATTTAGTAAAAGAGAGTATTACATATATCTTCTTGAATTGGAAAATGACAAATATTATGTCGGCTACTCCCGTTCCTTGAAATCCGCCCTTAAAAGACAGGAAAAAGGTACTGCTTCAAATTGGACTTACATCAATAAACCCATACGGTTATTGAAATATCAGGAAGCAGTATTTGAAAATAGTATTCCTGATATGAATATGGTTAATGAGTGGGTGCTTCAATGCGGCGCTGAATACGGGTATGAGAATGTCCGTGGAGGGAGTTTTAATTTATTGGAGCCGGAACAGCATTTAGGAGCTATACAATCATTCTTACAGAAAAAAGGAAAAGGTGTGAATGTCACTAACTTTAGTAATTACAGCAAACTCTTAGAAGATTATGAGAAAAATAATCCTGAGATAGATTATGATTTGCCACTTAATGATAACGAGCGCATTATGGTTGTTTATGTGCTGGCATTAGAGGATGGTTATTACCATGTAAGCTACAGTAGTAATTTGACAGCACTTATGCAGAAATATGAGAAAGGTAAATATTGCGAATGGTGCAAACTCCACACTCCTGTTAAGCTATTGGAAATTATTCCCGTAATTTGTCCTAAAGATCATTTGGAGATTATTGAGGAACTTGACCCTATTGTTGAGAAATACTTCAACGAGTACGGAGCAGAGAAGGTTAGAGGTGGTAGATTCCCTATCGTAGATGAGAAGCTCCACTTAAAGAAAGTTTTTGAAAGATATAAAATTGACGAATGTAAATACATCAGATATACGCAAAAAGAAATGAATCATCTAAAATATGAACGTAAGAAATCACGAAAGACAAACAACTCAAAAGAATAGTTTTTACAGATAAACATTTCGTATTTTCCAACTGCCATTTCTTATGAATTTACTAAAATACAGGCATACTGATTAACTCCAAACGCCCCATTGGTTAGTGAAAGAAAAAATGTCTTATTGATTGTTTTTGTTTTTTTGATGCTTAGATAGTCTGACAAGAGTTTTAGCTATTCTTTCTACCCTTGTTTCATCTGTCTTGGCGGAATAAATCCACTTGACATAATTGTGTTGTTCGTTTTCGTTCAATGAATGAAAGAATTGTTGTGCATCCTGATCTTCTTGTAGGCATAAAAGCAGTTCCTCAGGAATTTCCAGTGGTTCATTGTCCGGATATAAAATGACATGAACATAATCTCCCGCTTGTTTCTTTATCTTTTTCCGTATTTCCGCTTTCACGGAAAGAAGCAGTTGCCCGTTACCCGACGGCATTAAATGGAACTTCTTGATTTCATAACCGTCAATACTGCCGTTTACGATTACCCAACCAAAATGTGAGTGTTTATCCTGTAAAATTTTAGGGATCAGAGCGTAAGTCCACCCACCCTTTCCCGGGAATTTTTCAAGTAGATATTCCTTATCTACCAACGGTTCTTCCTTTATTTTCATAATATCACTCTTTACTTCCATAACTAAAAATTACAAATAATATTTCATCTATATTCAGCAACTACATTATTTAAAACTCATTTCTCTGCATCGGAAAACATAAAAGCCAAAACAGATTCTCAATCATTTAGCCAAACTGTTTTTCCAAGAAATATCCCGGTCACAGACTTAGCGCCCAAGTCTATCATTCTTCGCTTCAACTGTTTAAAACTCTGTCCGGTGGTTAATATATCATCGAATAATATTACGTGCATCCCATTTATATCTCTCCTTTTGATACTCAGATTAGACACCACATCCTTATGAGAAGTACCTTTCATCTGTTCCCTTTCCTCTTCAATCCAGATGGTTTGAAAACCATCACGCACATTCAACCACCTTGACAAATGATAACAAAGAACAGGAAATCTTTTCCGTTGCCGTTCCCTTGTAGAAGCAGGAATAGGAATTAGTATCGTCTTTTCAGGAGAATTATAATAAGAAATATTCTTCATGCAGAGAGATACAATCTTAGCCACCAGCATCCCGCAATGTCCTCCCTCTTTGAATCGGAAAATCAAATTACTGATACGCTTTTGATGTACATCTATTTTTTGGATACGTGTAGGATAATAATCATGCACATAGTGGCAAGTACTCCCGTCAATCTCACAACTTCCGGTGAAAGCTGTATCATAAGGATAAAACTCTGTTTCCACTCCACAATCATAAGAGAAAACCAATATATCCTTATACATACTCAATCTTTCCGAAGATTCCGCCCGCCCGATCCAACCAACCGCCCCTCCGGTATTCATCAGCCCAATGCCTATTTCAAGTTGTGTATTGAACGACTGATGCGAAATGACATACCAGTCATAATCCTTACAAAGTCCCGTAAAGTCGCTAAAGCTATCAGATAAGAAATAGAAAAGACCTCCTTCTTTCAGTACAATTACAAATTCACCCTGTGGTTGTCGGTGCAGATAGAAAAATTCCTCACAACTTCCCAACTCATAGCCCATTGGAACTTTATACCCATCTACTACATAGCCAGAATCATATTCAAAAAGCATATTAAAGTCTTCAACCATAAGCACTATATTCTATTTCAATATTTTATGCAAATATACCATCTTGACATCCGAAGGGAAACATCATTCATTATTCTTTTAGCTTCTTTTACCACAAAGGAGTAAACGCACCGATTATAAACAAAGAAACGGCTTTCTCCCACCTATAAAAGCAGGAAAAGCCGTTCAATTTTATGAAAGTCTATTAGTTTACACTTTGCTTTTTACTTATTTGCAGTACAATAGGGATTTGTTGTTCACTGACCCTTCGTACAAGTTGTTCCGTAATCCATTCCCTGAACATGGCGCAAAACGCACTCTTCATACGGAAAGCAAGCATAATAATCATATTAAGATTATAATAATCCAACCATCCATGCTTACCGGGAGCATATTCTATCGGCATATCTTTTCTCACCGCATACTCATGTAATTCACCTTCAGCAAAAATCTTTTTGATTTGTCGTTCAACAGATGCTCCGCCAACATTGAATATATCGGCGATCTCCCGTATATTCATCCAGATGCTCCCATCCTCCGCAGGTCTGAGAGCAATACGAACACCGCCGGAATCCTTTGCTTCTATAATTACTTTTCCTTCGTCCATACTCTATATTCTATTATCATTATGAGTTTAACGCTATTGATTCGAATTCATCTAATTTTCCAGATAATTGCTGCATATCATTACGTATCTTATCATTCGTGATGCGGGCATAAATCTGTGTCGTTTCTATATTCGTATGTCCTAACATTTTGCTGACTGTTTCAATGGGAACACCTTTAGCAAGCGTGACAGTCGTCGAAAATGTATGTCTTGCAAGGTGGAAAGTAATATTTTTATTAATTCCACACAAATCAGCAATCTCTTTCAGATAAGAATTTAACTTTTGATTGCTTAATACGGGCAATAATTCACCTTTAGGTAATTGTCCATCATACTTCTTCAGTATAGCCAATGGAATTTTCAGAAGTGGAACATTCACCGGGGTATCTGTTTTTTGGCGATGCCTCATAATCCATAGCTTACCATCAAACGAGGTACAGATTTCACTTGCTTTCAGCGTCTTTATATCAATGTAACTGAGCCCAGTAAAACAAGAAAAAATAAATACATCCCGCACCTGTTCCAAACGTTTCGTTGGGAACTTTTTCTTCAATATTTTCTGTATCTCCTGTTCGGTCAGATAGCCTCTATCCACCCGTTTCAATCGAATCTTATAATTCATGAACGGATCAGTATAAATCCAGCCGTTATTCTTTGCCATAATAACAATCATTCGGAAAGTCTGCATAAATTTCGCGGTTGTATTCTCATTACATAAACTGACGGTACGCAGATACGTTTCAAAATCTGTAATGAACATATGATTGATTTCCTTCAAAGCAATATCCGTGATATTATACTTTGCTTTCATAAATTCTTCCATCCTTCTATAGCATCGGTCATACTTCGCCATAGTAGCTGCTGTTTTACTGATGCCAACCAATTTTTGTGCATCCTCATTATGTTTCTTGAATAATTCCAAAAGAGTTCGTTGCTTGGCAGTAAAACCCAAGAACGCATTTCTCACTTTCTCCGCTGTAACAAACGACTCATGTACTTCAATATCACGATAGTGATTTTTCAGAGAGGTACGTATGTTCTCCAACAATTCATTCAACTGACGTGCCTTTACAGAATTACCTGCCGCTTTCCCCAGCTTAACGTCCCATGCCTTTGGATCCACATTCAATTTTGAACTGAATTGTGTGACATCACCACTTACCGTCAGTCTGACCATAATACAGACTGTTCCATCCTTGTTTACTTGATTCTTTCTAATGTAGAAGAGAATCTTAAATGTACTTTTGCTCATATACTTTGTTTTTTATGTCCGTAACAATGGGGTTATAACTTCCCATTGCAAAGGAACGATTAACAATTAGTTTATGAACGGACATCTAAGAGACAACGAGCGACAAATCAGCAACTTAGCATTAAAATCGTTACTATTTTATTTCGCTCAATTTTCAGTAACGATTTAGTAACACTACTTTGTCCAAACGGGGCATTTTCTTGTCCTTTTCTTGTCTGTCGACAAAACGAAAAAAGTCCCGTAAAACCTTGATTTTACGGGACTTGTCTTAGCTTTTCCACCATTTGTCTTTAGTGTTCAGCGGAGAGGGAGGGATTCGAACCCCCGGTACCT
>OKSC01004030.1_pt1 | contig 10195 bp, 10 predicted proteins | sample 1601161 | NCBI WGS metagenome assembly OKSC01 (sample SAMEA3541552, study PRJEB24748) | human gut metagenome | biome: human gut; feature: human-associated habitat; material: faeces | place: China | collected 2012
AGATTTCCACCGTGTCGGCATCATAGAGAATCGTCATGCGCCTGCCTACATACTCTTTTGGAACACTGTAATGGTGCTTGAACAAGGAAACGTAAGAGTTCTTTCCCACGGTCATCAGTTTCCTTTCTTTCATTACGTAGCGTTTCACGGGAAGCGGACGAAGATAATCCTTCTCTCCATGAAGGAATATTTCCTTGCGTGACATCTCCCGTCCGGCCATCACCTTTTCATTGAAATCAAGCAAGGAAATATGGATGGCGGTATTGAGTTCCTCCAAACTGGAAAATGTCATTCCCTCTATATCAAGGTAAATGGAACGGTAGAGGAGCTTTACGGCATTTTCTACCAAAGCCTTGTCCTTGGGGTGACGCACACGAGCAGGATAGACCACACAGCCGTAATATTCGGCAAAAGCGGCGAAATCATCATTGATGACAGGTTCGTTGCGGTCGCTTCGTGTGACGGCAGCCTTCAGATTGTCGGGGACGATAGCCGCAGGAACACCTTCAAAATATTGAATGGCATTCTCGCATGCCTTTATCAGGTCTTCCTTGCGTTGCGACCATACGGCTTCGCAGTAGGTATAATGGCTGAACGGAAGGATGGCAACAAATACCTCGGCTTTCTTCGTCTCGCCCGTCATTTCATCAACAACTTCAAGTCTGTCACCGGCAAAGTCAATATACATCTGCTCTGCAGCATAGTGCTCTACATGACCGACAACCTTAATGTGAAACCTGTATTCGCTGACAATCCGTTTGAAGGAAGACAACTGATAGCCGTCCGGATATTCGGTATGGTACTCCTTGAACAGTTTTCGGACACTCATACCTTTGCGTGACAGACGAGATACATATCCGGGAAGCAAGGCCTCCAATTCAATCCTTTTGGATGAAGGCTCCCGATGCCGGGTATCCGTGCAGCCGAACAGTTCATCCAACTGTCCATTGGGCAGGGAAAGAAGCTGTTCAATACTCTTGCCGCTTGAAAGGAATAAGCGGACATATTTGCGGACTGTATTACGGGAAATATGAAACGTAGATGCCGTTTCCTTGATTCCTATGCCAGCCGCATAACATCTTAAAATGTTTTTGATTCGTTTATTCATTTGTATAGATTTTATTTTCTCCCCCGTTACACCAGGACAAGGGTACTCAAATCTACACAAAAAAACTATAATTATAGGTGAAGCAAGTGGGCAACACTATTTTAGCCAAAAGGGTCAATCATATTTTAGCCAAAAGGGATAATTCTGCGTGGCCAAAAGGGTCAAAGTTGAGTGGCTTTTCCACACGCATCTAAACCGAAAACTCATCGAATATCCCGAAGGAGTGAAAGACCGTTCGGCGGCTATCCAAAGGAGGCTGGAAGAAGCTGGACTGACACGCAAAATCGGGAGCAACCAAGTGCGGGCAATCCGCATCAACGTGTCGGCAACGCCCGAAGACATGGAACGCATCGAACGGGCGGGACGGCTGGACGAGTGGTGCGCCGACAACCTCAAATATTTTGCCGACACGTTCGGGAAGGAGAACATCGTGGCGGCTCACCTGCACTTGGACGAGAAAACACCGCACATGCACGTCACACTTGTGCCGATAGTCAAGGGGGAACGCAAGCGGAAGAAAAGGGAGGAGCAGGCGAAGAAACGCTACCGCAAGAAGCCGACCGACACCGTGAGGCTGTGCGCCGATGACATCATGAGCCGCTTGAAACTGAAAGCCTATCAAGACAGCTACGCTGTTGCGATGAAAAAATACGGTTTACAACGGGGCGTGGACGGTTCGGAAGCGAGGCACGTTTCCACGCAGCAATATTACCGTGACATAAAGCGGCAGACAGAGGAGCTGAAAACGGAAGTGGTGGAATTGCAGGAACGGAAAGAAACGGCACGGGAAGAGCTTGAACGGGCGAAAAAAGAGATACAGACCGAACGGCTGAAAGGGGCAGCCACGACCGCAGCCGCCAACATCGCCGAGAGTGTCGGTTCTCTTTTCGGGAGCAACAAGGTCAAGACGCTGGAGAGGGAGAACACCGTCCTGCATAGGGAGGTAGCCACACACGAGGAAACCATCGAAGCACTGCAAGCCGAGATACAGACTATACGGGCAGACCACAGCCGTCAAGTGCTGGAAATGCAGCAACGGCACTTGCAGGAAAAGAACGAAACGGTAACAAAACATCAAACGGAAGTGTCAAGGCTTAACGCTTTGTTGATAAAAGCCGCAGAATGGTTTCCTTGGTTTCGTGCTATGCTCCGTATTGAGAAATTGTGCCTTGCTGTCGGTTTTACCCATGAACAGACCGCCCATTTAATGACAGGCAAGCCATTGCCGTACAACGGCGAACTCTATTCCGATGAGTATAGGCGTAAGTTCAAGACGAATGATGTTACTGCCAAAGTTGGTACAAACAATGGAAAGCTGATACTTGCCATTGACGGACTGCATATCGGGGAATGGTTCAAGAAACAATTTGAACGATTACAACAGAATGTCGGCTTGAAGCCTATTCAGAAAAAGAATAAAGGCTTCAAGCTATAGTCTATCATGCACATCACATACATGGAGGACATTTTTTTGTCCCCATGTATATAGAGTCCAAGACTAACTCATGTTATTCCCAAGAAATTACTCATACGGTCAATACACCGTTTCTTTTGATTGAGATTAGGATGAACGTACAGATTAAGTGTCGTTGCCACATTTGAGTGACCGAGTATGACACTGACAGTTTTATAATCACACTGACTTTCAATACATCGGGTCGCAAATGTGTGCCTAAGTCCATGAAAGACCAAGTGGGGAATATCCAATCGTTTTAGCAACCTGCCAAAATAATCACGATAAGAACGAGGCTCTTTAGATTGTGTAGAAGTGCCTACTACGTATGGGGATTGAGATTGTTTCCTTACCATTTTCAACGCTTGGAGAAGCTGTTTGGATATAGGAATCTCACGATAGGAATTCTTGGTTTTTGGGGAAGAGTGAACCCTTTCTGTAGATTTCAACTCACAGTTATATATTCTGCCTACAGTATGCTTCACGATGATTGTCTTTTGTGCAAAATCCACATCTTCCCATTTCAAAGCGCAAACCTCACCAATTCTCATTCCGGTACAGAGAGCCAACAGTACACCTATATTTTGTGAAGTGGGCTGTTCCAGCAAGTGACGCATCAATATACGCTGATGATTTAATGACAATGTTGGCGGCAGTTTGTTTTCTATTTGGGTAGGATATTCGATTTCCCATTCTTCAAAATGGAAAATCCCGTGCTTATTCCCGTATTTGATAACAGATTTGAGCACTGCCACTATATCCCGGACTGTTTTTCTTGCTAATCCGGAAGTACATTTGTCTATCACAAACTGCTGGACATCCTTCTCTGTTATATTTTCCGCAGCGCCAAATCGTGGCAATAGGTGTGTCTGTAACGTAAGCTGATAAGCACATAGGGTGGAATGCTTCACTATCGGACGTTTTGCATCACACCAAATCTCGGAAACTTCGTGAAATGTTTTTTTATTGTTCATATTTTGAGAGAATTAATTGATTTAACTCTCTCAAAATAACACACTTTTACCGATTTCCCTTTGAACGGTTATGGGTTTTACAAAGCATCTCACAATTTTCCATGCTGGTTGACCCTCCCTTACTCCATGCAGTCACATGGTCGGCATCCATTTCCGAAAGTTTGTAAATACGGGTCTTGTTGGCATTATTCCCCAACGCACAGAGCGGACAATTGGAAATTCCTTGTTTCTCAGCCGCTTCGGTCTGACGCTTGTAGGCAGCCCGCTTGGTTGCTTCTTCAAAGATACGGATGTCAAGCAATTTCTTATCCTCTTCTCCACCCAGTACATATTCGTAAATATTTCGGGGACACCGCACGCTTTCATCCGCTTGCAAGGCTTTTACCCGTTCCGTAACATGGACGGTACTATAAGGGGTGGCATGGTACGTTTCATACAGCCGTCCCCATTCCAAGCCGCACATGTCACGCTCTACCATAGTAAAGGTAGCCGATACCCAGTCAATCACAGAACGGAAATAACTTTTCAATTCTCCCGTGGAAGGCTCGTGACGGTGTATGCTCATATAGGCATCAATGCTCATCTCCTTACTGTCGCAAATCCACCGGAGGGCTTCCGCCAGATAATCCTGCCGTTTCACATCTCCCTTGATATAATGACTCCATTTCTGTATTTCCGCATTTTGGGAATTACTGAACACCCGCTTGGCTGCATTTACGAACTCGCCCGAATAGATGGCATTGAGCAATTCCTGCTCCTTGAGCGGAATGCCTACAATATTGATGGTCTTGAACCACTCCTTTATTTCCTTTTCTTCACCCTCGCATTCATATACCAGCAGAGAGGATTGCATAATCTTTTGTTGCTGCTCTTCGGGCAATCCCGAGAAATACTGTACGTTATCCGCTTCATCCTTGATGGCGAATTTTCCTGTAACGAACCGACCGATAGAAGTGATGCGTTGCTGCCCGTCAAGTACTTCAAATCGTCCGTCCACAGTCCGGTTGAAATAGATTAGTCCGATGGGATAACCTTTCAGCAGGGATTCTATCACCGCTACATCACGTTTCCCATCGTTGTAGATGTAATGGCGTTGATACTCGGGTTGGATAGTGAGCCGCCCGTCCAATCCAAACAGACCTTTACCTTCCAATTCGTTGTAGGTAAATCCTTTACAGATGTCTTCAACAGTCCATTCTGTATGCAATGTTGTCTTCATGATATTGATTCACTTTTTAGGATTATTCTTTTGTGTCTTCTTCTTCCGGAGATGAATTGAGCGCAATGCCTGTCTTGGCGTTCAGCGGACTGATGACTGCCTTACCCGTCTTGGCTTCCAACTCCATACGGGCATTGCGGGCAATCTCACCACCGGCTTCCGCCACATCCATGTGTTCCCGAAATGTTTCCGGATTTTTACTTTCAGATATTTCTTTGGTGGAAAGTTCCGCCAACATATTTAGCACCAATTCCTTATTGGTCATATTGTCACGTAAGTTCTCTTTTTTCAGACCTTTGAACTGCTTATATTCCTTGGCGGTCATGTCACTCCAAGTCTGATAAATAATATCGGTCAGCGTAGCAAACTGCACTCCCTCTTGCAATCCGTGCCGCTTCCATTCATCCGTGAGGTCTTTACGAATCTCTATAGATTTGAGACGCTGATTAATCCAATTATCCGAATACCCCAACCGCTTATAGTCCACCAGTGCTTGATTGATAGAGAGTTCGGGGTCTTGCATTTGGTTAAGACGTTCAGTCGCCACTTGTGCCATCCATTGCTTGAACGGTTCTGCTTTGGGCGATGGAATAGACTGAATCAAACGGAGAAGCTGCTGAGTATCTGCCACATCGGTTAAATACATCTTTCCATCAGCCGATTTCATTTTCAGTTGACTACAATTTGTAGTCAACTCACTCCCTTCTTTTTTTAAACGTGTTTTCAAGACACTCCAATACTTACGAGGATTAGGGCTATCGGTTAGGACAGCCACCACATCCACTATGGAAAAGTACCATTTTTCATCTTTGTCGTCCCAAATAGTACGGACTTTTTTAGCTTCAAAAAGCTTGATGGTATTATGTTGTGTCATAATTTATTGTTTTTGTTTTTAAGTTGAAATCTTAGGTCAGACACAAGGTGATTCAGGAAAAGAACTTGGTTTGCGTCCATACCCCCGTGAATTAAAGAAACTAAATCCCAGTTTACGAGATGGTCAGCTTTACTATTTAGAGAACGGAATACCTCAAAAACCATATGCACGAGTACTAATTAGAAAAATTGCGAGTGATGAAGTACTTTGAAATCTTAGGGATAACCGACAGGGGCAATCAATGGGGATTAAAAACCAAGGAATACAACATTTCCGACACACCTAACTTTGCGGATTTGAACCGTAGGGGAGCTATTGGGAGCAATGGCTCTTTGGTTTCAACATATGCCCGATTACTCATACGCAAATTATGATCTGATATGTTTAATAAGAACTCTTGCATAAACTTGGGTATAATATTTCCCGTCAACCATATAATATGTTTCATTCTGAGGAACTTCGGAATGAAGCAAGACTGCCCCGTCATTGAGTTTCGTCACTTTCGTCTCTTTGCCATGACGGTCTACTTGAATCTGTTCTGGATAGACCTTGGAAGCACTACCATACCAAGTTTTAGTTATCCCTAAGATTTCAAATTGCTCCGGACAATACTTATCCAAAAAGGAAATAGGAACGCCCATCACACCGTCATAATCTGACGGAATAGCATCCGTAAAAGGCACTTCAATGGCATCATAATTGTCGTAATGATCATATGCTGTTTTTCCTTTCAGTTCTTTGTGTTTCGAGAAACGGAGATTGTCAACCATAGTCATTAAAGCAAGAGGTTGGTGGCGACGACCATGATCAATATTTGTAAACCAACGTACACCCTTAACTCTTATGAACTTTCGACCATTCTCGTCAATTCGCCATCCTGCTGCAGCTAATGGGTATTCATTCGGAACTTCAAATTCTCTGTCTCCACTATGAATGGAATATCCCAACCACATTTTATTATCTTTTATCAGTGGAAATGCCTCTTTGTAGGTTATCGCATTCATATTTCCGATAATGATAAATTTCTTATCCGCTTCTATAATCCATGCCAAAAATTCACGAAACAAGGAAAATGGAGGATTAGTTACGATAAAGTCAGCTTCATCTCGAAGTTTTGTAACTTCCTTACTACGAAAATCTCCATCTCCTTCAAGATATTCCCACTGTAAATCTTCGATATTTACTCTACCATCATTCGTTATGTCTTTGTCAAGGATAAAGATTTTACCTTTTGTCTGCGCTTTCTTAGGGTCAAATTGCGGTGCTTCCATTTCAAACAAAGAAGGCTCTGCAAGTAATTTCATTTTCTTGGCATCCGGCGCATAACTCGTAGAAATCAGTTTTTTCAAGCCTAACTCATCAAACTTGGCGGCAAAGTATCGGGTAAAGTTGCTCCATTCGGGGTCATCACAAGGAAGCAATACAGTCTTTCCCCTAAACACGTCCGGGTCATATTCAAGATAGGCATTCATTTCAATCTCTATGTCATGAAATTGCGTATAGAACTCATCATTCTTAGCCGCCTTAGCTTCTTTTAGATTAGTATTTGCCATATGTCTATTTTTTTATTTCGTTAGGTACAAGAAGTGTACGCACATCCACATTCAGTATTTCCGCTATCCTGTATAGTACGGGTATAGGCGGTTGCACTTTGTTCGTGGCGTATAGATTGACCATATTAAAACCTTTGCCAAGTCGTTTAGCCAATTCAGTTTGACTAATACCCGCCTCAATCAATGCTTCTTTTATCCGATTCATTGCGACATCTTCTTTAACTTGTTACAAAGGTATATAATTTTATTGGGTAAACCACTGTGCTCTTAAAAGAAAGTATTTCGTTAATGGCTTATCCAAAGCTATTTTGGAAAATTTTATTTGTTTTTTCGCCAGTCGATTTTATAAAACTGCCGCCGATAGTTCGTACTTTCGAAAAAAAACTATATTTGCAAATGAAAGAGTTATTTGACAGCATAGCAACGCAAAACACTGAAATTCACACGATTGCTAACTCATTACCGCCACTTCTCAAATAATTCGCTAAAAGTTTATTTCTCAATCGGTTAAGTCAAACCGACAAAAATCTAAAATAAGTAAATCAGTTTAATCAATATAGTCATTTTATGCTCTGCAAGCCAAAATAATAAAATTTCTCTTTTTCCATAAGCAAAGTTTCTCCATGTTTTATTAGCTTCAGGATACAACGTATAATATTTATCAATATTAAAATATTCCTTATTGATCAAATAAGTTTGTTTACACATTATAATCCTTGCATATAAAGCTTTTTTATAAGTCTGCCAAATATCATTGAGTTCCAAAAAAGTTTTTACCGCACCTATAGCTTTTATTCTATCCACCAAAAACAATTCATAATTCTTAGTATAGCTATAAGAATTTCCTATTACAGTATAATAATACAATACATTCGAGATATCTACGGTTAAATTAGAATAATAAAATAACTTGATGCTCATTATATAGTCTTCACAAGCATTAATTCCGTCTTCAAATTGTAATGAGTTCCTATCATAAAGGTTCCTCTTCACAAATAATTTCCACATAGCATCCACTCCCGAAAGACTACTTATTGCCTTTTCCAATAATTGCTGTTTATTTTGCATAGGCTCGTGAGTGACAACCTCATAATTCCCGTTCTCATTATTCACATAATAATTATAGCGTATAATCTCAGCTCCAGTTTCACATGCTTTATTATAAAGTATTTCTATCGCATTCAGCTCCACATAATCATCACTATCTATAAATATGCAATATTCTCCTTTGGCTTCCTTTAACAGTTCATTTCTCGTTTGAGCAATTCCTACATTTTTAGAATGAAACAATACTTTCATAGAACCGTATCTTTCAGGATATTCTTTACTAATATTCATGAGTATATTCATACTGTTATCTAATGAACAATCATCTATAAAAACATACTCAATATTGCCATAAGTTTGTTCAAACAAAGAACGGACACATCTATCTATATACTTCTCAACATTATATATAGGGACCAATATTGAAACCAATGCATTCATATTTCATTAATTTTACGAGAAACGAAAATGATAACCACAATCACTCCATAGTAGCATTTAATAAGCAAACGTTCCAAAATGTTTTGCTTTTTCTGAGCATACCTATTATCAAAAATAATACATTTGTATATAGTTTTTCTTACATAATACATTTTTTCCAAGAGTGTATAATGAATATTATAATGTGTTCCAAAAGTTCCTGAAATTCCATCAATTAAAGGGAAATTAAAAAATGGAATGACACAATACTCTGCCTGATTCTTAATAGAATATCCCAACACATGTTCAAAATAGCAACACTGTCGATCATCTATTATCTCTCCCAAAGGGATAAAATATTCTTTCAAAAAAAGCATTGGAGCTATGAAGAACTGACTTTGAGTAAAAACTCCATCTTCACTAATTCGCAATTGAATACAATTATCTCCGAACATCTTCCTGACAGCTATCAACCTCTTTATATTCAGCACTTTTAATCGTCCTGTTATCTTTATAATATGAGTTCCATCCTGCAACAGTTTAGAATGTAAAAAGGCATATTCCAAAATTTCTATCTCCCCTACCCCTTTGCCTCTCCTTTTATCATAATGATTCCCGTCAAACGTCAGATACTCCAATCTGCCGGATGCAATATAAGAACTGAATTCACCACTCATATCACACAACGTATTTTCACAAAATACAATTGGCAGTTTCGTTTTTTGTAAATAGAAACAAAGTGCTTCTTTATACTCTTCCATTCTCTGTCGGCAATCAGTGTGCAATGTATTAGCCATTCCGCCAGGATTAACACAAGCTGTAAGAAAAATAACACATTTATGCTTCATGGTCTAAAGACTCTATCATTTGAAACCCCACCATCCAATTCTCTCTGAACAAAGAACTTTTAATACTTATTTGCTCACAAAAACGATTGCCAAAACCATTTGTCCCCCTTTGAACGATAGTGAAAAACAAACTCGACTTTTCCGTAGTATAACATTTTATATTACGCTCCGCCACATCAAATATAACATGATAGTCACCATCTGACAATGTATAAGGAGGTATTTTAAATATAAAACAATAAATTCCGGGGCCCAATGTGGTCAAATCATTATTATCATTATAATCAGCCCGAGCCAAAGGATGTCCCCAACTACTATATAAATTAAAGCCAATTACTAACGATGGTACTTTTTTAGCCACTTTCACCTTGAAATCTATAATAATTTCAGAGTTGTTATAATATATATCCCCATCACTTGATTTTACAGAAGCATACAATAACTGCAATATTTCAGAAACCCCTTCGCCTTCCACAAATTCTTTTTGTAATACAATTCCACTCTGATAAACATTTACTGTCTCACATATATTTCCAGAAAAAGATATGCAACCATTATCCAGCAATATACCTTTTGTACATAATTGCTGCATACTTCCCATGTTATGACTAACAAACAAAACTGTCCGTCCCTCTCCTTTCGACACATCCTGCATCTTGCCAATAGCCTTCTTTTGGAATTCCGCATCGCCCACTGCCA
>OKSC01004035.1_pt1 | contig 10165 bp, 10 predicted proteins | sample 1601161 | NCBI WGS metagenome assembly OKSC01 (sample SAMEA3541552, study PRJEB24748) | human gut metagenome | biome: human gut; feature: human-associated habitat; material: faeces | place: China | collected 2012
ATCTCCTCGCCCATGGTTCCGCAGAACGGGCATTCGCGCTTCCACTCCCCGCCGTAGTACGTCTTCCTGCAACCGAAGCAGCGGTAGGGAGCGATACCTTCCTCATATCCCTGGGATCCGCAGTAGGGGCACGCCCTGTCCCATTGGCTGCCGGCGTAGTATCTCTGGCAGTTGTAGCATCTGTATCCTTCCATCCTTCATTCCTCCTTGTTCTTAGGCTTGAAACCTCCGGAAAAGAGATGGGTAGGAATGAATATATACAGTAGCCTGTAATGTTTGTAATGTATGTATCACTGGGAATACAAACGATCGGGCAGATGCATAACAATCCAATATTTGTGGCGTTATAATGTGGCCTGTCCGGCCGGTGGTCGCAGGTGTGCCCGAACCTCACGACGGTACCGTCAGCGACTCCGAGATGGACCGTGACACGGTCACGTTCCTCGCCGACCACGTGGACGCGAAGCTGTCCACACTGGTCGCCGACTCCAAGATCGTCAACGGGCCCCTGATCCTGCTGCTGGTGGAGAAGGAGTTCGGCTTCGTGTCCAAGTGCCCGAAGAGCTTCGGGGACAACGTCAGAACCGACATCGAATACTCCATCATGTCGTCGCAGATGGAGCCCAGCTCCAACTGCGACGGCTGGGAGGTCTACGACTGCGATGCGGTGGTCGACGGCATCCCGCTGAGGTTTGTGGCCTACCGCACCGCCGAAGGCCGCGTACTGCAAGGCGAACTGTCATCCTACATAGGTAACATACGTACGCTTTTGGGACAGGTAGAGCCTTTTGAAAAGGCTCGTGTGGACCAGATAAAGGAACGCATGAGGAAAAACCTTGTCGAAGCCGACGTCAAAGTGGACGAAAACCGTTTTGAACAGGAAATAATATTTTATCTTGAAAAACTGGACGTGACGGAGGAAAAAGTACGCCTCGGGCTACACCTGGATTATTTCCTCAAGACAATGGAACACGAGGCCGACTGCGGTAAAAAACTGGGCTTCATCGCACAGGAGATAGGCCGCGAAATAAACACGTTAGGCTCTAAATCCAACCAGCCCGACATGCAGAAAATAGTAGTGCGCATGAAAGACGAACTGGAAAAGATAAAAGAGCAAAGTTTGAATGTCCTATAAGTTTTTAAAGTCCGTAAAGTTTATAAGATTTTTAAAGGGAAAGGACAAGATTCTCATTTTTTCGGCGCCTTCCGGCTCAGGGAAAACCACGATAGTAAACCGCCTTTTGTCCGAAGGATGGATGCCGGCGGAATTTTCCGTATCGGCCACATCGCGCCCCCCGCGCGGACAGGAGACACACGGCAAGGAATATTATTTCCTCTCGCCAGACGAATTCCGCAGACACATAGCCGCAGGCGAATTCGTGGAATGGGAAGAGGTATTCCGGGACAACTATTACGGGACGCTCAAAAGCGAACTGACGCGGATATGGGGCAAAGGACACGCCGTGATACTGGATGTGGACGTGGTAGGCGGCATGAACATAAAGAAAATGTACCCGGAAAACACGCTGGCCATATTCGTGATGCCTCCGTCGATAGACGAACTTCGCCGCCGGCTCGAATCACGCGGCACGGATGCGAGCGACAAGATAGACATACGCATAGCCAAAGCCGAAAGGGAAATATCGTACTCGAAGGACTTCGACTGCATCATAGTCAACGACGATTTGGAAAAAGCCGTCCGTGAAGCCGAAGCCGCCGTACGCGCTTTTCTGGAAAGATAAAGACATGGCCGACACGAAAAAGAAAACGGGACTTTACTTCGGTTCGTTCAACCCGGTACATGCCGGTCACCTGATAGTGGCCGAACACATCGCCTGGCATACGGACCTAGACCAGGTATGGCTCGTCGTATCGCCGCACAACCCGTTCAAGGAAAAATCGTCCCTCGCCTCGGACTACGACCGTCTGGAGATGGTCAACCTGGCCATCGAAGGATTCCACCACCATCCATGAAAAATACACGCGACCGCCTGCGCGCCTGCGATGCCGAATTCCGTCTTCCCAAGCCAAGCTACACGTGCGATACGCTCATCCACCTGTCCGAAAAATACCCCTCCAGGGACTTCTCTCTCATAGTAGGAGCGGACAGTCTAATAGGTTTCGAGCGTTGGAAAAACTACGAATTCATCCTCAAATATTTTTCCCTTTACATATATCCGCGTCCCGGATATGAAAACACAAGCCCCGTTATCGAAGGTTCCCGTTTTAAAGTCATCGAAGGCGCACCGCAAGTCGAGGTGTCCGCATCGGCAATACGACGAGATATAGCACTGGGACGCAGCGTCAAAGCGCTCGTCCCTCCTGCCGTACTTTCCTACATGGAAAAAAACGGGCTTTACCGATAATCCCGGTCATAGACCGGTTATTCCGTTTTTATTTTTACTCCGCCCGGATTACCACGGCCTGTTCTAACCAGCATCAGTCGGCCGCTGATTGAAGCGTAAAGCGGAACGTCGTACCCGATCCAAGTTCGCTCTCGGCCTCTATGCCCTCGCCGTGCGACTCTATTATATGCTTGACTATCGAAAGGCCCAGCCCCGAGCCCCCGTTTTCCCTCGAACGGCTTTTGTCCACACGGTAAAAACGCTCGAAAACACGCGGCAGGTTTTCCGGGCTTATCCCTATGCCGTTGTCCGAAACCTGCGTTATCACTTTTTCTCCCGATTTGTATAATTTTACGCTTACCCTGCCACCCGTATCTTTGGAATAACGTATCGAATTGGTTATAAGATTGGTAAGCACCTGTTCTATCCTCATCTCATCGGCCAGCACCATAACAGGCCTGTCGTAATCGCCGTCCATTTGCAGCACAACGCCGCGTTCTGCGGCTTCGATATCCATCATATCGACAAGGTCGCGCACTAACGCAACCATATCGAACGGTTCTTTCACCGGCGAGTTTTTCCCGCTTTCAAGTTTTGTTATCGTATCGAGGTCCTTTATCACTGAAGACAGCCGTTCGACACCGATCGAAGCGCGGCGAAGGTATTTCTCGGTAAGTTCACGGTCGTCCAACCCTCCTTCCAAAAGCGTGAGCAGGTATCCCTGAACGGTAAAAAGCGGTGTTTTAAGTTCATGCGACAGATTGCCTATGAAGTCCTTTTGGAAAGACTCGCGGTCGCGCATAACGTTCTCGGCCGAACGGCGGTTTCTTACATACCCCCCCATGCTCCTTTCAAGATGCACCAGTTGTGAAAGGAACGATTTGGAACTGTCGTATCTCGAAAACGTGAAATGCCTGTATATTTTTTTTATTTTATCGGTGTAAATGCCTTTTATATAAGGGATAACTACAAAGCACACCAGAAGGTAAAAACCAGCCAGGGAAAAAACCAGAAAGTAAGTAAGCTCTATGCCCGCATCCAGACGCAGGCACAGAAAAAGCATAACCGCCATGAATGCCGCAAAAAGCACATGCGGGACAGCTTTGATAAAGACCTTTTTAAAGAACATTTCCATAGGCAGTCCCACTCCTTTTCCGGGTTTTCCGGGGTATATTCAGGCCTCGAACTTGTATCCTACGCCCTTTATCGTTTTAAAATAATCCTCGCCTATCTTTTCGCGCAGTTTGCGTATATGCACATCTATCGTACGGCCTCCAACGACCACCTCGTTTCCCCATACGGTATCCATTATCTCGTCCCTTTTGAACACCCTGCCGGGACGCGAGGTGAGAAGGGAAAGAAGTTCGAACTCCTTCCTCGGCAGGACTATCTCCCGGCCTTTGTTCACCACCACATATCTGTCGCGGTCTATCACCAAGTCTCCCGCCGCCAGACTCGTTTCCGCCTGCACGTCCTGTCCGCCAGCGCGCCTTAACAAGGCTTTTATTTTGGAAACCAAAACTTTGGGTTTCACCGGCTTGGTTATATAATCGTCGGCTCCGGCGTCGAAACCGGCCATCATGGAGTAATCCTCGGCCAGGGCCGTGAGAAACGTTACGAGAGTATCCTTCAGCTGCGGTATCTGCCGTATTTTCTCACACGTTTCCATACCGTCCATATCAGGCATCATCACATCCAGTATGATAAGCGCAGGCTGTTCCTTACGGGCTATCTCGACACCCTCTTTGCCGCCGGAGGCGGTGAATACGGTATAACCCTCTTTTCTGAGGTGGAAACCTACGAGTTCAAGTATATCCGGTTCGTCGTCGACGAGCAGTATTTTTATTTCAGAAGGATTCATAAGTGCGCATTTTATTGTCACCGACGGCATTGCGCCGACAATTCACAAGCCAAAGGTAATTAAAAAGACTTAAAAAGATTAAGCGTACGGAATTGTTTACAAAAAATTAAAAAGACGCTTACCTTCCGGTAACATCCTCGCCCACACCCCATGAAGAAAACGGATGAGCAGACAGGTATGAATTGTAATAACGCACATCCCCCGTTACCTCGCGGCCTATCCACTCCGGCAGTTCCACTTTCTCGTCCACGCTGCCCAATTCGGCCTCGGCCAGCACAAGCCCGTCATTTTCACCGTGAAACACATCCACCTCGAACACATGGCCACGGCACGGCACTTCATACCGCGTCTTGTCGATGACCCCGCTTTTGCACAGCCCCATAAGGGCCTGCGCATCCGCAGCGCTTATTTCCTTTTCCCATTCGAAACGCGACAACCCGTCGGACGAACCAGTTCCCTTCACCGTTATGAAACCCTTGTCCCCGGATATACGCACCCTGACGGTACGTGCAGGATCGTCGCACAGATAACCCTGCGTTATCCTGCGCGACACGCTTCCCTGTAAAGGAAAATCCCCACTCACGAGATACTTGCGCTCTATCTCTGTATTTTGCAGTTTATCTGCGAATTTTCTCATGCGTTTTCGGCTGATTAAACATTTTAAAGAGAATCTTAAAAATCCCGTCCCGCAGTTTTTCAGGCAGACACGCCGCAGTTTCTTTTTCAGTACCTGTCGAAATTCTCCTGTATCCGCACATGATCCGACGTCGAGATCAGCGAAAGCATCAGCAATATACGGGCTTTCTGCGGATTCAACCCGTTGGAATGTACGAATCCGAAACGTGCGTCGTCTACCTCGGCATCCGGAGTGGCCCCACCCGAAAAAACACGGGTGCTGCGTACTACCGCAATACCGTTTTCAGCCGCGCGCTCCAGCACAGGGAACACCTCGCGACCTATATTGCCATTGCCCACACCGGCCACGACCACACCTTTGTATCCGGCTGCTACAAGCGCACGGACGGCATCTGCCTTCACTCCGGCATAACCGTAAACGATACCTGCCTCAGGAAGGGTTTTCACCGCCGAAACGTCGAAAAACAAACCGTTCGTCCCTGCGTATCGCTCCGTGTAATATACTTTTCCCCCATGTATGCGTCCGACAGGCCCTCCGTCAGGATCGCGGAAAGTCTGTACGGCTGTCGTATGAGTTTTCACCGCACCAGAAGCCTGGAGGATATCGCCGTTCATAGCTATCATCACCCCACGTCCCTGCGATTGTTTGTCCGCCGCCACTGCAACCGCATTGAACAAGTTGAGAGGCCCGTCCGCACTGAGCGATGTCGACGGCCTCATGGATCCGGTGAGCACCACCGGCTTACTGCTTTTCACGGTAAGGGAAAGGAAAAACGCCGTTTCCTCCATCGTATCCGTGCCGTGCGTTATCACCACCCCGTCCACACCGGACATGGCAAGTATTTCATTTACCTTTTTGGACAACACGAGCCAGTGCGAGGAGTCCATATCCTGCGAAGACACATTGAAAACCTGTTCGCCCCTGACACGTGCCACGGTATTCACCTCCGGCACCGCTTCTATCAATTGTTCCACTCCTATCCGCGAAGGTTTGTAAGACCCGGCAGTGGAAGTCCCGCCCACCCCGGCTATCGTACCTCCGGTCGCCAGAATATAAACCGAAGGCAGTTCCTGTCCCGACATACGAACAGAGGCGAATACAGCGGCCAACAAAAGCCACATTGTAAAAACATGCAGGCGATCTTTCATAACCGTATAGTTTTTTGATTTTTTACCTCATAGCCAGTGCTGCTTCTTCCGCTTTGCGCATTTGCCCGGCCTCCTCCGGGGTTTTGTCCTTGTACCCCAGATAATGCAGCACACCGTGAGCCATAACACGATCCAACTCGTCGCGGAAATCCTCGCCCAACGAACGGGCATTGTCCGCCACGCGCTCAACGCTTATGAACATCTCCCCGCTCACGATATAGTCTTCGCAATAGTCGAAACTTATTATGTCGGTGTAAGTATCGTGGTCGAGATATTCGATATTGAGCTTAAGGAGCTGCTCGTCGGAACAGAAAGTATAACACAATTCTCCCACTTCCTTACCGGCACCCTCTATTATACGCGTTATCCAATCGGTATAAAAATCCTCGTCTTCCAGTTCGAAAACGGTATCGTACAGGTATTCTATCATTTGTATGAAGTTATTTAACGGTTATGATACTGCGCCGCATACCGGCGGTATTCACAGTATTGTAAGCGTATATTCGATCGTAGCCGTCTTATCCAGCATCGCAGCCACCGAACAGTATTTTTCCAGTGAAAGACCTATCGCCCGCTTTACCTTTTCCTCAGCCAGATCAGTACCTATGGAAAAATGCATCGTTATATGATTGAAAGGCCGAGCGGCAACGCCTTCGGACCTGTCCCCGTGGACATCCACACGGTAAGACCTTACTTCGGCGCGTTGTTTTTCAAGTATCATCAGCACGTCTATCGAAGCGCATCCGGCCAATCCTTCCAGCACCAGTTCCATCGGACCCGTACCTTCCGGGTGCAGAGGGTCTATGCGGTTGACGAAGACCGGGCAACCGGCCGCTCCTTTGGCTATCATTTTTCCTTCGGGAGATAGTTCGAGTGAAATGTCCATACCTGTCGTATATTTATTTAGGAAATTATATACCCGAATCATACCGCTTATTTCTGCCACGCTTTCTTATCGTCCAGAGGTTCCTCTCTCCAGGACAGTGAATCAGAATATTGCTGCACAGGCATAATGTTTCAAGCGGTCAATCCAAGTATAAAGTTCCTTTATTTATGTGTCTTGTGCAAATGTAGATACAAATAATTTAACATGTCCTTAAAATAAGGATTTTAATTGACAAATCAAATTTAACTATGTTAAAATACCCTTTTGCACGCCACTTTATTTCAGAGTATGAAAAATAATAGTATATTTGTATCACTAAAATACAATTTTAGTTTTTCATAGTTATAGTTTTTAGGTTTGGGTTAGTTTTATTGAAAGGAGCATCTTACGATGCTCCTTTCCTTGTTTTATTCATATTCCGGAAAGCTTTTTTCATACTCTGAAAATCATACTCAGACACAGCTCTGCCATTCCCAATTCAGGGAATAAAAGGCGGGGCTTAAAGCCCCGCCTTTTATTCTTTGCAGAAGAAAAAAATCCGTTATGCATACACCGCCTCGCTCAGACGGAGTATATCGGTGTACACACCGCGTGCGGTCACCTGAGCACCGGCCCCCGCACCCTGTATCACCAGAGGATTTTCTCCATAAGACTCGGTATATATCTCAAACATCGAATCCGAACCCTTCAGGCTACCCAGAGCCGTACCTTTTTTAACCTTCGCCAGTTTCACCTCCAAAGTACCGGTCACTGCATCCAGATCACCCACATATCTAAGAACCTCGTCAGGCGCCAACGAAGCCTTGCGCGCAGCATAATATTCGTTGAGGTAATCCCCGGAAGACAAGAAATCCTCCACCGAGCCGGTTCGCAAAGATTCCGGTATGAGATTTTCTATCGCTATGTCCGAAAACTCGCTCTTGAGGTCTATCTCGCGGGCCAGTATCAGGAGTTTGCGCGCCACGTCGTTGCCACAAAGGTCCTCGCGCGGGTCGGGCTCGGTATAACCGCGCTCCATAGCCTCGCGAAGGATAGTGTAGAAATCCTTGTCCTCTTCCGAGAAATGATTGAAAATATAGCTCAGTGTACCGGAAAACACACCGCGTATGCGGCGTATCTTGTCGCCCGAATGATGCAACTGACGTATCGTATCCACAAGCGGCAGTCCCGCGCCCACGTTCGTCTCGTACAGGAACGTCTTGCCTTTCTGTTTGAGCAGGCGGCGTAACGAAGCGTAAAAATCGTATGAAATGGTATTGCCCACCTTGTTGGATGCGACTATATCGTACCCAGCCGACACGAACCGCGGATAATTCCGTACGAAATCCGCAGAAGCGGTATTGTCGACCACCACTACGTTTTCCAGATTGTGCTGTTCGATATACTCTATGAGCGAGTCTATGGAATACGGCTGGGCATGGGCGTCGAAATCGGCGCGCCAGCCGCGTCCTATGCCATGATTGTCGAGCAACGCTTTTTTGGAATTGGCCACACCGAATATGTTTATCCTCAGGTTACGGCGCTCCAGTATTCCGTCCTCGGTATCCTGTATCTGGTCTATCAGCGTACCTCCCACGTTGCCGCAGCCGAACACCAGCACGTTCAGTTTTTTTGACACGCCGAATATATGGTTGTGTATTACGTTCACCGCCTTTTTGAGGTTCGTCTTGTCCACCACCAGCGAAAGGTGCTCGCCGTTTATCGTATTATTGATAAGATACGGCACTATCGCGTTTTTCCTCAGGGCCGAATAAGCTTTGTCCAGGAAATCGGCATGGCGCCCTATTATGGAAATAACGGCCACATTTTTGTCCACCGCTATGTCCGATATATCCTCGACGCGAAGCTCGTTTGCGAACTCTTCCTCAAGCACCACTTTGGACAGCGAAGCCTTTTCCGAATCCACGATAAAGCCTATGCCGCGTTCAGAAGATGCCTGCGAGACAATCTTCACGCTTATCCCGTGCGCCGACAGGGAAGCGAATATGCGCCCGTCTATGCCCACTTTTCCCAGCATGCCCCTGCCTTCGATACTCACCAGCGCCACGTCATCTATCACCGAAATGGCTTTAAGCCCCTCGCCGGAGCCTTCCCCTGCTATGGTAGTGCCTTTGCACTGCGGATTGAACGAGTTGAGAATGCGGATAGGGATGCCTTTTTCGACTAACGGCAGTATGGTCTTGGCATGCAGCACGTTCGTACCGAAATTAGCCAGTTCGTTAGCCTCGCGGTACGACAACAGGGGTATTATCTGCGCATCCTCGACCAGATTGGGATTGGCCGTGTACACACCGTCCACGTTGGTCCAGTTCTGAACCTCCTCGGCATCGAGGAAACTGGCCATCAGCGTAGCCGAATAGTTGCTTCCGTTGCGGCCCAGAGTGGTCGTCTGGTTGTTTATCGTAGTGCCGATAAAGCCCGTCACCACCTCTATCACGTCCTGTGGCGCGCCGGCGAAAAAGTCCTTCACGTTTTTCTGGGAAACGTCCATTATGACACTGGCCGAGCCGTATTCGTCCGTAGTCTTTATCAGATGGCGCGAATCGACAAAGCGCGTCTTAAAACCGCGTTTTTCCAGCAGATGCGCCACCATCCTGCAACTGAGTATCTCGCCGAAGGAAAGGAAACGGTCCTTTATCTTCAGACTGTACTCGCCAAGAAGAGCCACGCCTTCCAGTATTTTCTTTATTTCTGCAAATTCGGCCGACATGTCCATATCCTCGGCCGGAGCTTTCTGCCTGAGACAGAAATATTCGAACGCTTCGGAATAATCCTCTCCCCGCGCAGCCTTTTCCAGCATATCTTCCAGCATATCGGTAGAGCGACCCCGGGCAGAGCATACAACGAGTATCTTGCCCATTCGCGCCTGGTCGCTTATAATGTCCAGGGAATGTTCCAGGGGGGAGCCTTCCGCTCCCGATAGCGATTTGCCGCCGAATTTCAGTACTTTCATCTTTTTACTATACGGTCTATAATTGTTAAACCGGCCACAGGCCATTTGATATTTGTATGTTCACCGGGATAACCCGGCTGTCCGGGATTAGAAAAACGGCCGCAGCAAATCCTGCAACTGGCGGAATTCTATCAGGAAACCGTCGTGCCCGTGCGGCGTTTTCAGCTCCAGATAATGCGAATCCTTGCCCATGGCAATGAGCGCGCGGTGCGTTTCTTCGTTTTCGTATGCCTGGAAATACATGTCGGAATCTATCCCCACTTGCACTATACGCGATCTGACAGGCCCTACGGCCGTCTCAAACGAACCCCTGCCACGGCTTATATCCACCGTCG
>OKSC01004036.1_pt1 | contig 10164 bp, 8 predicted proteins | sample 1601161 | NCBI WGS metagenome assembly OKSC01 (sample SAMEA3541552, study PRJEB24748) | human gut metagenome | biome: human gut; feature: human-associated habitat; material: faeces | place: China | collected 2012
ATTTTCCACCGGGTTGTCCTGTATCCATTGCCACAGTTTGATGAGTGATTCAGATGCAATATCCTCGGCTACCATCTCATTGTGTATATACGACTTTACAAATAGAAAAGACTTTTTGTAATATCGCATATAAATATTATTAAAAGAATTCTCTGGACGAGTGAGTTTTGCAGGCATTTTAATTCTTTTTAGTTCATTAAAAATATCAGTCTCTTGCTGTTCAAACTCTCTTGCTGCAATATCTATCTCCAAATTTGATAAAAATGATATTATTTGTTTATCTTCTATCGAAAGACCTTTAAATGCTTTTAGACTTATAAAGTTACTTTTAAAAAATTCTATATTAATAGGTAATATAAGTTTATCTTGACCTGATTTGTAATACCCATAAATCTTATATTTTATACCATTATTAGCTTTTGATAGATAATGATCTAACATATATCGCAATGGTTGAGCTATAACAGAATGATTATATTCTGTTCCTGCATAATATTTGCATTGAATAGCAGTACTTTCATCAACTGTTTTTAAATCAACATCCTCGATGCCTTCAATACAAATGGAATCAGTTTCATTATTGCATTTTAGTAACTGAAGGATAAAATAGTCAAATTGATAATAATATCCTTTGATTGTTGCTATTGCTGAACGTTCTTTTGCCATATTTAAAAGGTTAATTTCGGTAATCCATTCACTATCTCCATCATCTCTATACTTAATAAAATAACGCTGAGGAGCAAATCCAATATATAGCGGGGATTGTCATGTTCCGTTGCCCAGTCATTAGGATTATTAGTGATGCCGCTATCTTTGTGAGTGATGACGGCATAACGCTCCATAATCCATTCGATAGCACTTTTGCCATTTACTATGTATTCATAAGCTGTGGCTGGTATATTTTCAATCGTTATCTGGCTGTTGTATATAATTTTGCTTTTATCCGTTTTGGAGGGAAAGCGCATCTTTTCAACTTGATAATTGATTGTCTCCATCTCGCCTGATTGCATTACTTTTTCTATTTCGCTCTGCGGAATGGTATTATAGGTCACAATGACTCCGGTTGCCGAAGGACGATTCTCATAGTTCAAATGCAATTCCGCTAAGTTTCTTCCTGCTTTGCTAAAACTCCAAAAATCAAGGGCTTCATCCACTAATGGAATACGGGGCAACATCTTTTTAAGGTCGGCGGCAAAGGCGGTGCGATATTCCGTGCTGTGCAGAATGCCGTAAACATAGTAAAAAATATCTTCTTTACTCACATGTGGACCGTAGGCTTTGCGACAACGTTCTGAAATGAAATCGGAGATGGCATCACGACGAATATAATTATTCTGAATGGTGTCCTCGGCATCATCAAACAAAGTTTTACTCTCAATTTTACGTTCCTCATAGTGATACATTGGGAAACATTGAACTCCAGCCTCAAGAAAATTCAAGTCAACAATCGTTTCAGACATTAAGAAACTGTTTAAAAATGAATTAAAACAATTACTATATAATTATCTATCATATTGAATATCAGTTAATTAACTGATATATTATTTAAAACCTAGTGGTTACTAAAACATTAAGTTATGGAACAATATTCAACCAACCTCACTGATAAACAGTGGCAATTTATAGAAAAAATAGTGAATACGCAAAAAAGAAGACGAAAATATTCTGTGGTCAAATTATTATATATCAGCTATCGATATTTAATTTTCCAATTCTTTATTTCTCTTTTTCCACAGCTGATAACTGTTAAAAATATTTTGCCACAGTACATAGCTTCCCGGGCCAACAGAAGACAAGGGGTTCAAATAGGTGTAAGACATCCAGATAGCTAACACGGTATTTTTTTGTCCCAAGGCTTGTCCGGCGCTAATACGGTCATTGTATTTCTTGCCGATGCGCTTTCCCCAATAAAACTGCGCGATACAGGTTATCAAGCCGCCTAAAGCGATCAGGATTTCTACATAAATCTCCGCCTCGCTATTGACCAAGGATTTCACGGTCTGCCCGGTCACGATAGCTAGAGCGACGGCCCAGAGGTAAAAGGCCATGTCTCGAAGCCCCGCAAGGAAGCGATGGATAGGTGGTATGAATCTACGCAAGAACAAAGCGAGGAAAAACGGGAATAACAGCAATGGGAAGACTTTTCCCAAGATCTTCAAGAATGCGGCGAAGAAAGTAATCTCGGCATGCGGTTCCACTAATGGGAAGACCAGCGGCACGACAATCGCTGCCAATAGATTCGATAATAAGGTATAAGTAGTCAGACTAGAGGCGCTTCCCCCTAATTTACCCGTAATCACGGCGGCCGCCGTAGCGGTTGGGCAAATCAGGCAGACCATCGCTCCCTCGAACACATCCCGGTATTCCTCTCTCATTGGCAGCCAGAGCAATAAGGCGGCAAGCACCAAACTGGAAACCGCTTGGATAAGCAATAGCCAACCATGCCAAGGGCTGGGCATCAATTCCCGGACAGAGATCTTACAGAAGGTTAAGAGCAACTGCGCAAAAATCAAAAAGGGCGTCAGATACGCTATTAAAGTGTACATGAACGGCTTTGTAGGCTCCAGAAAAGTAACATTGGCGAAAACAAAATACCCTATCGCACCCGCTAACATGGAGATAGGGAGTGTCCATGTCTTGAAGAATTTCAACATAACGCCTATTCTTTTAATTCGGGATGCAAAATAACATCTTTCCACCGAAAGAGGCAAGAGAAACGGGGATTAATTAGGGATAAAGAGAGACGGGGCATGCCCCGTCTCTACATTAGATATTCTTACAGCTTACTTTTAATGTCCTTATCCCGTAACGAGGGATAGAGAGACGCATTGAACTGGCGCCTTTCTTCTCGGTGACGGTTAAGTCCTCAACCAGACGGTTATCCAATTCCACCAAGCTCGCTTTCACGTCTTGTCCTTGGAAGGTTATCGTTTTAGGGGAGGCATCGCTTTGGGCATTGAATAGGCGGATGTAAAGGTCATTACCTTTATAGACCATGGAGACCAACTCGTAGGCATTATTCTCTATCCGGAAAAGGGAACCGGATGTCAAGGTAGCATCGCCGTCCAAGGTTGCGACCAAAGGCTCATTGCGTCGTTCGCTTTGTGTCCAAATACGGCTTTTCTCCCAAGTTCCGGCATGAGGGATCAAGGCATACGAGATCTCGGTCGGACGGTCTATGATATAATCCCGGCCCCACAAGCCTTTACCGGCGTATTGTACGTTCAAGGCCAATGGGAAATCCTTACCATGCGCATAGCTGGTCGTATGATCCGTGAATAATGACAGACCGCAAGAGTTATCCTTGCTCGCTACATCCACCCAATTCAAGATGATATTATGCTTGATGCTATCCCAACGATTGAAAAAGGTATTCTCCAACCGGCTCTCGCAAACATCGAACGGAGCATCCTTATAAATCTGTTGGTTGGCGATCTGGATAGGCAGATATACCAGAAGTTTGTAACGGTCGTCATAGAATGACTTACGAGGATTATCCGCACGGAATTCGATACCCGGCTCACCAATACGAGGGCTTCCTATCCAATCCAGCTTAACACTCATATCGATGCGAGGCTCTCCCTGCGTTAACCGGATCGTTTGGGTAAATGAATACTTTCCAATCTTGCCTTTCACAGCTACCTTCACGAATAAGGGCCCTTGCTCCAACACGCTCACCTCAGCCGGTTGATCCATACTGGAAAGGAAACCACCCTCATCGATAAAATATCCCCGAAGCTCATTGAACCCACGTTCATTCCGGTTATCCACGAATTCCTTGCCTCGTACGGCTTTCGCTTTCAAGCTTTCTATTACACCTCCTTTAGAGGGGTTTAGCACCAAGGTGTATAAATCACTTTCCATGCGAAACGTACCGTCTTTCTGTCTCTCAGCCTTCAAGGTTCCGGACTGTTTATCCTCTGCCTTCCGGATCGCATAAGAGGCATAACCGGCAGAGGGGACTTGCGCACGAAACAAGAGTTTTGAAACGCCGTCTTCCGTCAGCCATTGAGCCGGCTGTTTCTTCCCTCGCTTATCAAGAACCACCCAATCTGAGTTTCTCCATGAGGCGGGAACTTCCACCGCCACCAATTCATTCCGGTCGGTAGCCAAGGTATTATATACGTACACCGTGGATTCACCTTCCTTTTCTTTCAATAAGGACAAGGCGTTATCAATTATCTGACGGCTGTTTTGAATGGTCACCCCAGTCCAATCCGTAACCGTCTCCGCCCATGTCTTTTTCCCTTGTAGTTGATTGTAAGGAACGATCCAGCAATCATGATGCTGCGACAATAAAAGCGTGCGCCATCCCTCATCGATACGTTCGGTCGGCCATTCCATGCCTTTGTATAAGCGAGCGTAAGCCGCCATTTTCTCCGCACGCACGATAGCGTTCTCGGCTACCCGTACCTCTCCGGCCAAACGCTGCATGACCTGCGTTCCCCACATCAAGCCACCTAGGACATCCTCTTGCGAGAAATACCAATCATCCTGAGTAGTCCCGACGGAACAGTCTTGGATGTAATTCCGCCAAGTCTTATAGGCGGTCGGCGTATAATAGCCCGTCGTATCCTGTCCCAGCCAAGGGCCTTTATCCCAACCATGGCTCCATGAGGCATCTTGGATACACATGCCGACCGGGTGCTGGATACCGGCATCCAAGCATTTATGGATGTAGTCCTCCGTATTGAACCACGAGATGGATTGCCAGCAAGAGCCGGGTTGTAAATCCTCGCAGGCGTAACGGGGGACGGTGGTAAGTCTCGTACCATCCGGCCCTACCCAATTCACCAACTCACCTCCGTAGGCGCTTACGTAGCCACCCCACATCGTATTCGGGTTCTTAGTAGAGGCATACGAGAAGCCGAATGACTTCAATATATAGGGCAGGCAACTGGTAAAGCAAGGCTCCTCCGCCGAATAGGTGGTGAATACCGCCTCGGGGAAATGTTTCCGGATCAGCCGTATTCCATATTCGAATTGGCGGATAGCGCTCTCGCCGGATGTCCCGAAGAAATAACTTTGGGCATAGGTCGGGTTTACGTACTCGATCCGCCCGCTCTCCACGGATTGATCCTTAAATAAGCGCTTGAAAGCCTCGTAACCTTCGGGGTCTCGTTGCCGTACGACTTCCCATGATTCAGGCTCGATCTCGATATTGATATTCCAGTTGGGATTCTGCCTTAATTTCTGGGCGATAAAGGCGGTTTGTCCCACCGGGTAATGCCCGTAGATACCGCCATGATAGCCATCGATGAAATAGGCTTGTTGGGCATCCGCCCAACCGGCCAACAAGAATTGGCTTAATACGAATATCGCTAGTTTCTTTTTCATATAATATGTACTATTAATTCACATTTAGAATACTTCCAGTCGGTGGAAGACGGGGCACGCCCCGTCTCTACAAGTCTGTAAATTTCTTGATCTCTATTTGCAAGGGGATTGGTTTATTTTGCTCATAGATCCGGTTGACCAGATCCTGTTGCTCATTCACGCAATCCTCACGAATCCCCTTGTGCATGTATTGTAGCCAAAGGTCGCCGTTCCATTGCAAGAAGATGTCGTGGGGACGGTATTTGCGTAAAGTGTCCACGGCAGCCTCGTCGCAGGCCCAAAGCATGCCCGTCTTCCGCATCAAGTTATATTCCACCCAATAGAACTCGCGCATCTTACGCTCTTTCAACCAGCGTTCCTCGTTCATCTGGCGGATCTTCATCGCTTGTTTATACTGCGGGGTATTCTGAAGAAGAGCCATATTGATGCCTCGCTCCAACTCCCTCGCCGTAAAACGACCGATAAACTCCCCACCGATCGTCAACCCGTAATATCCATCCGACAAACCGCTCACGGACAATCCCTCATAATTCATCTCATCCATAAAAGGGATAACACTCAAGGCATCTGCCTGCGTATGTTTCTCATTATCATAATAAGAGGTATCGATAGGATACGGAAGCGATTTCGCCTCGTACGTAAAAGTAAGGTTATCCGAGGAAACAGACAAATCCGAGACACGGCAATTATCCGAGCGAGTCACCTTTTTCCCCGCTCCGTCTATCCGGATATCGGCTACCAGCTTACCGGCCAGGCCTTGCGCTTTCAAGAAAAGATAAGCCATGACCAGATGTCCGTCCGTAGAGGGATGTATACGATCCTTCCCGCATAAGGTATACATGGAATCCGCCGCTTGCTCCCATTGGTTGATCGCTACCATCGGGCGATTGAAATCCACGAATCCCCATTGATTCTCCCGGGCACGGGCATTCAGGAAATCCACGATCTTCAAGATCTGCGTATTCTTCCCCGGGAAAGCGACCTTATTGAAACGGGAAGTCTCGTCATAAGGAGAACTTCCGATCAAGATTTTCCTCACCTCCGGATACTTCTTATAGACCTCCTCGATAAGAGCATAATCCCGACAAGCTTTCTCTACCCGGTTCCGAGCGATCGTATCGGCCCCCGGCTTCCGAAAATCCATATAGCCGACATCGTTCATGCCAAAAGATAGCGTCACCACTGTAGGCTCATGTTCGAAAACCTTATCCAACCGCTGGTAAATCATCTCGGCTACATCCCCACCTACTCCCTCGTTAAAGATATCGATGCGTTGATCCGGGAAACGGGTCATATAGTACAGCCAGATATATGAATGATAATGACCACCGCAAGTAATGCTGTTTCCCACGAAGGCGATCCGATCTCCTTTCTGAAACGGAGCTATCCCCTGTACGTCGCCAGCGGTATCGGCGCCGTCATCGCCTACCGGGCCTGCATCGCCGGTGCGTCCGGCGGCTGTCAGGCGGAGATCGGCACGGCGTCGGCCATGGCGGCCGGCGCGCTGGTGGCCCTGCGGGGCGGTACCGGCGAGCAGATCGGCCACGCTGTGGCCATGGCGCTGAAGAACCTGATGGGCCTGATCTGCGACCCCGTGGCGGGTCTGGTGGAGGTGCCCTGCGTGAAGCGGAACGTCATCGGCGCCGTCAACGCCGTCAGCGTGGCGGACATGGCCATGGCGGGCATCACCAGCCGCATCCCGGTGGACGAGGTCATCGACGCCATGGGCGAGGTGGGCCGCCGCATGCCCGTGGAGTTCCGGGAGACGGCGCTGGGCGGTCTGGCTGTCACGCCCACCGGCAAGGCCGTGAAGAAGAAAATGCGGCAGGGAAAAGGAGAGGATGCCCTATGACGCTGGATTTTGACAAGCTGGACGCGCAGGTCGTCCCCCATTTCAAGGGCGGGCAGGGGGAGTCCCATGTCCGCACGGCGGTGCAGGACGGCATGGGCCGTATCCTGACGCTGACGCTGCCCGCCGGCTCCTCCATTGGGCTGCACACCCATCAGGGAAACTGCGAGATCATCCATGTGCTGTCCGGCAGCGGCGTGTGCCATGACGACGGCGCGGACATCGCCATCTCCGCCGGTATGACCCACTACTGTCCCGAGGGACACACCCACGGCATCGACAATACCGGCACGGAGCCGCTGGTGCTGCTGGGCATCCTGCCGGACGTAAAATAAGCGCAGCGCGCCGCCCTGCCGGGGCGGCGCGTTTTCCTGCCCGCGAAAGGCGGCGAAAGAAAAGCCGTGAGAAATCAGGTTTCACGCTTGACAAAGCCCGCTGCGTATAGTATACTATCCAACGGACTGACAGTTCGGTGACATAGCCAAGTGGTAAGGCAAGGGTCTGCAAAACCCTCATTCCCCGGTTCAAATCCGGGTGTCACCTCCAAACAAAGCTCCCGAAACACAGGTGTTTCGGGAGCTTTTTCATACCCGAAAGCAGGTTTTAGCCTTATTTTTAGCCTTATTTTTAGCCTTATTGGGTCAACCGACGGAAACTATACGGATAAAACGCTCCATGCGGTCGGCACTTTCACGCTTCATCTGGTCAGTCACATGGCCATACACATCCAGCGTAAAGGCCGCTGTGGCGTGGCCCAAGTTCCCTTGCACCGTCTTGATGTCGTCCCCGGCGCGGATCGCGGCGACTGCGTAGGAATGGCGCAGGTCGTGGAAACGGGCATTGGGACAACCGATGGCCGCGACGATGCGCTTGTACTCGCGATAGACGGTCGGCTTTGTCAGGTGCGTCCCGAACTCGTTGGTAAAGACCAGACCCTCCGGATTTTGCCAGTCACTGCCCAACAGAAGCTTCTGCTGCATTTGCCATCGGCGCTGCTGCTGCAACCGGGCAAGGACAGTCTGTGCCGCGGCGATGGTACGGCTTCGGCCATTCTTCGGAGAAACAAGCTCATAGCCCTTGCTCCCCTTGTCCTGATGCAGCTGCATTTGCTTTTCCACAGAGATGATACCTGTATGAAAGTCAATGCAGTCCCACGTCAGGCCCAGTACCTCGCCCTCGCGCATACCGGTAAACAGCGTCAGGATAAACAGTGTTTCAAAGCGGTTTCCCTGTATAGCGGTCAGAAACGACGCGATCTGCGCATCGTCAAAGGTCTTGATCTTCTTACGCTCTATCCGCGGCAGGATACAGGCATCGGCAGGGTTGTATCGCAGATAGCCGATCAGCACCGCTTGTTGAAGTGCCTTGTGGAGAACGCCATGGACATTCTTCACCGTTTTCGCGGAAAGACCTTCCGGATTCTGCTCGGACGGCTCTCTCATAGCGTTGTAAAATGCCTGTATCATCGGCGCATTCAGCGCCTCCAACCGCACCGCACCCAACGCTGGCAGAATGTGCAGCTTGATATCGGATTTGTAGATGTGTGCCGTTCTGGGCTTCACGCCGCCCAAGTAGGTCTTTGACCATATCTCCAGCCATTGTGCCAATGTCAGCTTGCACGGCGCATGATACACACCGTTATCAATATCCAGCGTTACCTGCTTCAGCTTCTGCGCCACCTCCTTCTGTGTCTTTCCGGTGATGCTACGCTGGATCTGCTTGCCCGTGCCGGGGTCGAAGCCCTCCGTGTATCGGCCCTGCCAGTAGGTGTAGGTTTTTCCGTTCCTTGTTGTTGTGATTTTTCTGATAGAGCCGGCACCACCGGCTCCTTTTCCTGTCTTTGTACGCGGCATATACGCTCCTTTCCGCCGCGCGGAATGTACCATCTCCATGATATATCCCGCGCGGCTGTTGTGCAAGTTTAATTTCCGCGACGAAGAACTTTACTTCCGCAGAAAATCCAGCAGGGCCTCTCTCGGAATGCGTATCTGCCTACCGATACGGATGCTTCGTATCTGGCCGCTGTGGATCAGCTCATAGGCGGTGTTGCGTCCGATGCCGAGGAGGGGCATCAAGTCCTCCACCCGCAGGATCATGGGGAGGTCGTGCAGATCACGATACTTATTCTCCACGGGCAGCGCCTCCCTTCACGGACGCCAGATAGATGTTCGTCACGTCGGGCCGCTCATGTCCCAACAGCCGGGATACGGTGAAATGGGCGTCCAAGGGTGTCATGCCGCCATCGACGAGGGATGTGTACTTTTCGGCGGCGTAGGTATGGCGCAGTCCATGAAAGGTAATGCGTCTGTCCGGTGCGGTGGGGTCGCAGATAGCATCACGGTGGCGAATGATGAACTGCTGCATACCGTTGATAGCCCGGTCGGTGGGAATACCGTCCGGCACCAGCAGTTTGTGGCCGCGTTCCGTTTTCTCCAGCAGCCGTTGCAGCATCATGATGATACGGTCGTTATACGGCATTTTCTTCAATAGTGTAACCTGCGAACTGGAACGGTTTTTTAATATTTCCGAGAATTATGTCCGCATAAAGCTCTGCAATGGCGTTCCAGGTATCATGATTTACTATTCCGTCGGGAGAAAGACCGAGAATCTGCTGAAGCTGAGAAACTGCCTGAGCCGTTAAAGCTCCGAAATATCCTGTTTCTTTTAATATAGGAGACAGACCGAGGGTTTCATTTATAAGATTGATATATTCTTGTAGAATACGAACATTCCTGTCGGAAATACCTTCACGCAGTATGGATGAGCCGAACGGAGCAGTGTGTGCGTTTAGCGGAAGTTATCCTATAACAATTCCGGAGGGATATTATTTCGTTATGGGAGATAATCGTGAACATTCGTCAGACAGCCGTGATAGCAGGGTTGGTCTTATCAAAAAGGATCAGATTTACGGTAAGGCAATAATCAGATATGCCCCTTTCAGCGAGTTCAGACTCCTCGGAAATACGGTAAATGAATCC
>OKSC01004037.1_pt1 | contig 10163 bp, 5 predicted proteins | sample 1601161 | NCBI WGS metagenome assembly OKSC01 (sample SAMEA3541552, study PRJEB24748) | human gut metagenome | biome: human gut; feature: human-associated habitat; material: faeces | place: China | collected 2012
GAGCCGTCGCAGGAGGACAGAAGAGAGCATGCGGGCTGGGGAACGAGAACGTTTGATTACGGCAGAAACGAAGTGCTTTCGTTTCTGGTTTCGAACGCGGTGTTTTATTTTGAGAAATACCATGTGGACGGGCTGCGGGTAGACGCCGTGGCTTCGATGCTGTATCTCGATTACGATAAAAAACCCGGCGAATGGACGCCGAATATTTACGGCGACAATAAAAATCTCGAAGCGGTGTCTTTCTTGAGAAAGCTGAACGAAACGGTGTTCGGCTATTTCCCGTATGCGATGATGATTGCCGAAGAATCCACGGCGTGGCCGCTGGTAACGCGCCCTACGGCGGTTGGCGGCTTAGGCTTTAATTTCAAATGGAACATGGGCTGGATGAACGACGTGATGGCGTATATTTCTACCGACCCGCTGTTTCGAAAGTACGAGCACAACAAGCTGACGTTTTCGATGATGTATGCGTTTTCGGAAAATTACGTTCTGCCCGTTTCTCACGACGAGGTTGTGCACGGAAAGTGTTCGCTGATCGGAAAAATGCCCGGAGAATACGAGCAGAAGTTTGCGGGAATGCGTGCGTTTTTCGGATACATGATGTCGCACCCCGGGAAGAAGCTGAACTTTATGGGTTCGGAATTCGGGCAGTTTAAGGAGTGGGATTACGCCGAAGGCGTGGAATTTTTCCTGAAAGATTATCCGATGCACGCGCGTCTTTCGAAATACGTGCGGGATCTGAACGAATTTTACCGTAATACGCCCGCGCTTTTCGAAATCGAAGATTCGTGGGACGGATTCGAATGGATTTCCGCAGACGATGCCGATCATAATTTTCTCGCGTATATCCGCCGCGATAAAAAAGGCGGGGAAACGTTGGTGCTGGTGAATTTTTCCGGCGCGGAACTGAAAAATTACCGCGTGGGAATTTCAGGCAAAAAATATCGTACCGTTTTCGATACCGATTCGAAACTGTACGGCGGAAGCGGAAAGGTGCAGAAGCGCGTTTATCACGCGGAAAAAGTTTCGGCGAACAATAAGGAAACGTCGATTGCGGTGGATATGCCGCCGCTTTCCTGCAAGTATCTCGCGCGCTGCGAATAACGGCGGGACGACGGAACAAGCAGACCGAAAAAAGTAAAAAAATAACCGTGCGGCGAAAAACGCCGACAAAGGGGAAAATAAATATGCAGAGAAAGAAAGAATGTGTAGCAATGCTTCTCGCGGGAGGACAAGGCAGCCGCCTGTACGCCCTGACGAGCAGTATAGCCAAACCTGCGGTTGCGTACGGCGCGAAATATCGGATTATCGATTTTCCGCTTTCCAACTGCATCAATTCGGGTATCGATACGGTGGGCGTTTTAACGCAGTATCAGCCGCTGATTCTGAACGAATACATCGGAAACGGGCAGCCGTGGGATCTCGACCGCGTTTACGGCGGCGTACATATTCTTTCGCCGTATCAGGGTAAATCGCGTTCTTCGTGGTATGAAGGAACGGCGAACGCCATTTATCAGAACATGCATTTTATGAAAATGTACGACCCCGATTACGTTCTGATACTTTCCGGCGACCATATTTATAAAATGGACTATTCCGAAATGCTGAAGGCGCATATTAAAAACGGCGCGGCATGCACGATTGCGGCGATTGAAGTGCCGCTTGCCGAGGCTTCGCGTTTCGGGGTGCTGAATACGAATCCCGACGGTTCGATTTACGAATTCGAAGAAAAACCGAAACAACCGAAAAGCAATCTCGCTTCGATGGGCATTTATATTTTTACGGCGTCGAAGCTTTTCGGTTATCTCGAAGAGGACGATAAAAATCCGGATTCTTCGAAGGATTTCGGAAAAGACGTGCTTCCCGCGATGCTGAAAGCGGGGGAGAAAATGTATTCTTATAAATTCGAAGGATACTGGAAAGACGTCGGAACGATCGCGTCGCTCTGGCAGGCGAATATGGACTTACTGGATGAAAAGCCTGTGTTTGACGTAAGCGGAACGGAGTGGAAAATTCATTCGAGAAATCCTTTGGCTCCGCCGGAATACATAGGAAACGAAGGCGTTGTGAAAAATTCGATGATAGCGCTCGGCTGCGAAATCGACGGCTGCGTGGAACATTCGGTTCTGGGCAGCAACGTGGTTGTGGAAAAGGGCGCTGAAGTGAAAGACGCCGTGATTCTTGCCAACAGCGTGATTAAAGCCGGCGCGAAAGTTTCATATTCGATTATCGACGAAAACGTAACCGTAGGGAAAGACGCCGTAGTGGGCGTGGAACGGAACGCGAAGGCGGAAATCGTGGTGCTCGGCAGAGATCTGACGGTGAAAGACGGCGTGAAAGTTCTGTCCGGGCAAAAGCATGAAAAGGATATAACGGAATAAACCGAGGGGGAGAAGAAAAAATGGCGGCAACGGCAGTAGGCGTAATATTTACGAATTTGCACGGGGAGAAAGTTCCCGAATTGGTACGGAAGCGGACGATAGCGTCCATTCCGTTCGGCGGAAGATACAGGCTGATTGATTTTCAGCTTTCGAATATGGTAAATTCGGGCATCACTACGGTGGGGCTGATGACGACGAACAATTATCGTTCGCTGATCGACCATATCGGCAGCGGAAAAGACTGGGATCTTGCCCGCAAGGACGGCGGGATTATTCTGCTTCCGCCCTTTTCCGATGTGGCGGAAAAACCTTATACGACGCGGCTGGAAGCGCTTTGCGGCGTGAAGAGTTTTTTGCGGAAACGTCGTGAAAGTTACGTTGTGCTTTGCGATTCCGACGGTGTGGCGCGTATGAATATCGCCGACGTGATTGCGTATCACGAGAGCAAAAACGCCGATATTACGATGGTTACGCGGCGCGCGACGGCGGAAAACCGCGTGAGCGGAATGTTACTGAAAGCGAATTCGGACGGACGGGTAACCGAAGTAAGAATCAATCCTGTGATTACCGAGCCGGAATGCGCGGATACATACGTAAACGTTTCGGTATTTAACCGCGAATTTTTAATCAATCTGATTGACGACTCGGCGTCGAGAGGGCTGACAAGTTTTGAAAACGACGTCATCGCAAGGCAGATTCATGCGCTGAAAATTTATCGGTACGATTTCAAAGGCTTTTACGCCGAAATCGATTCGCTGACGAATTATTATAAATACAACTTGATGCTGCTCGATAAAGAAGTGCGCAATCAGTTATTCGGCGCGCGCGACGTGTACACGAAAGTGCGCGACAGCGCGCCTTCCAAATACGGTACGAGCGCTATCGTGAAAAATTCTTTGATTTCCGACGGGTGCGTGATTGAAGGCATCGTAGAAAATTCGATTCTGTTCCGCGGCGTAAAAGTGGAAAAAGGCGCCGTGGTACGCAATTCGATTGTCATGCAGGACAGTGCGATTCACGCAAACGCCGTACTGAATTGCGTGATTACCGATAAAAACGTTGAAATTACGGAGAGAAGAGTGTTGAGCGGGTGTGAAAGTCTGCCGTATTATGTGCAGAAGGGAAGCAAACTGTAAAACGTGGCTGTTATGTCATTCATAATAAATTTGTTGTGTCTGACATAATATAAGCGAAGAGCATACGGGAGGAAAAAGAAAAAATGAGCGAAACAAAAAGCGGAACGACGAAAAATGCACGCAGGGCGACGCTTGTGAAAACGAACAGGACGATTGCCCGCGCGGAAAAAAACGCACAGGCGATTGTTCGTGCGAAAGCCGCAAAAAACGAGGGTGAAAAGGAAATGCCGAAAGTAAAAATCATTACGGACGAAACAGACGATTTGAAAACCGCGGCGAAAGAAGAAACTGCGGTAACGATAAAGCCGAAACGAAAAATATTGTTTGCGGCTTCGGAATGCACGCCGTTCATCGCTACGGGCGGACTGGCGGAAGTAATCGGTTCGCTTTCGAAATCGCTTGCGCAGGACGAAGAATACGACGTTCGGGTTGTGTTGCCGTTGTATTCGGATATCCGCGGCGATTACAGGCAGCGCTTTACTTACCTTGGCAATATCAATGTGCCGCTCGGCTGGCGTAACCAGTATTGCGGAATATTTTCTTACGAGGAAAGCGGCGTAACGTTCTATTTTCTCGATAACGAATATTATTTCCGCCGCGGCGGTTGCTACGGCTATTACGACGACGGGGAAAGATTTGCGTTTTTCTCCCGCGCGGTCATGGAAATTCTCGGGTTTCTGCAGTTTTATCCGGACGTGTTGCATTGCCACGACTGGCAGTCGGCTCTGGCGGCGATTTATCTGAAAACGATTTATTGCCATAGACGGGAATACAGCCTGATCCGCGCCGTATTCACGATACATAATATCGAATATCAGGGGAAATATTCTCTGGACGTACTGGAAGATTTATTCGGAATTTCCAACGATTACAGATATCTGCTCGAATTCGACGGCTGCGCGAATCTGATGAAAGCGGCTATCGAATGTTCGGAAACGTTCACGACGGTGTCGCCGACTTATGCGGAAGAAATCAAACGCGCGGAATATGCGCACGGGCTGCAAGGCGAAGTGGAAAGAAACGCTTTCAAACTGCGCGGAATTCTGAACGGCATCGACGTGAAATCGTACGATCCGGCTACCGATCCCGCGTTATTTGCGCCGTACAGCGCGGAAAATCCCGCGGGAAAAGAGGTCTGTAAGGCGGAATTGCAAAAAATGCTTGGTTTGCCGGTGCGGGAGAACGTGCCCGTCGTTGCGATGATTTCCCGTCTGGTGGCGCATAAGGGGCTCGATCTCGTGCGGGCGGCGATAGAGGAGTTGCTGGCGGACGACGTTCAGTTTGTCCTTCTCGGCACGGGCGATTCGGAATACGAATCTTATTTCAAGGATCTTGCAAACCGTTATAAAGGCAAAGCGGTTTCGATTATCGCGTTCAACGGCGACCTTTCGCGCAAGATTTATTCCGGGGCGGATATTTTTCTGATGCCTTCGAAGAGCGAGCCCTGCGGGCTTTCGCAAATGATCGCTTCGAGGTATCTCACCGTGCCGGTTGTGCGGGAAACGGGCGGACTGTACGACAGCATCAAACCGTACGGCGCAGGCGGAAACGGATTCACGTTTGCCGCATATAACGCGGGAGATATGCTTTACGTTCTCCGCGAAGCGGTTTCGTTGTATAAGAATAAGCCGGAATGGCAAAAACTAATGATAAAGGCGGGTACTACGGATTTCTCGTGGCAGCGTTCTGCGGAAGAGTATAAAAAACTTTATACCGATACGCTCGCTTTACTGAAATAAATAAAAAAGCGGCAGCTTTTAAACCCAAGGAGCAGTATTTTTAGCATGGAAGAACATTTGACGGAACACAAATTGAAACAGATGATCGACAGCAAGCTTTCGCGTTATTTCGGCGTTTCGCCGAAAGAAGCCACGCAGGACCAGATTTACAAAGCCGTGGTGATGAACGTACGCGATATCATGCTGGAAAAACGTCAGCAATTTCACGAAGAACGCAAAGCAAAACGCGCGAAACGCGTATACTATCTTTGCATGGAATTTCTGATGGGGCGTTCGCTGAAAAACAGTCTTTATAACCTCGAACTGCGCGAAACATATGAAAAAGTTCTGAAATCGTACGGCGTAACGCTGCCGGAACTTTACGAACTGGAGCCGGACGCGGGGCTGGGTAACGGCGGACTCGGCAGACTTGCCGCGTGCTTTCTGGACGCGCTTGCCACGGGAGATTATCCCGCGATGGGCTTTTCTATCCGTTACGAATACGGACTGTTTAAGCAGAAAATCATCGACGGCTGGCAGACGGAACTTCCCGACGTATGGTTGCCGGGCGGCGAAGTGTGGCTTACGCAGCGTACCGACCACGTATACCGCGTGAAATTCGACGGTTTCGTAGAGGAAAAGTGGACGGAGCACGGACTGGAAACCGTGTATCGGAACGCGAAAGAGGTGGAAGCCATAGCGTATGATATGATGGTGCCGGGGTACAGAAGCAAAGCCGTTTCGGTGCTGAGATTGTGGCGTGCGAAAGGCGTGCAGAATTTCGATATGAAACTTTTCTCGCAGGGAGATTATGCCGCCGTGATGCAGGAGGACAACGAAGCCGATTTGATTTCGAAAGTTCTTTATCCCGCAGACAATCACCAGGAAGGAAAATCGCTGCGTTTAAAACAGCAGTATTTCCTTGTTTCGGCGTCGTTACAGAATATTTTATCCGACCATAAACGCCGTTACGGAACGCTTTCCACGTTGCCCGAACTGGCGGCGATTCACCTGAACGATACGCATCCCGCGCTGGCGATTCCCGAAATGATGCGACTTTTGATCGACGAGAACGGAATGGGCTGGGAAGAAGCCTGGAGCATTACCACCGGCGTATGCGCGTATACCAATCACACCGTGCTTGCCGAAGCGCTTGAAACGTGGCCGGAGGATCTGATTGCAAGAAGATTGCCTAGAATTTATTCGATACTGAAAGAAATCAACCGTCGTTTCTGCGAAGATTTGTGGAAACGCTTTCCCGGCGAATGGAACAAAATTTCGCGTATGGCGATTATTTCTTACAACACCGTCCGCATGGCGAATTTGTCGGTGGTCGGCTCGCATAGCGTGAACGGCGTTTCGAAATTGCACAGCGACATCATCAAAAAAAGCGTATTCAAAGATTTCTACGATTATACGCCGGAAAAATTTACGAACGTTACGAACGGCATTGCGCATCGGCGGTGGCTGAATCAGTCGAACCCCGAACTTTGCGCGCTTTTGGACGATTGCATCGGCGAGGGATACGCGAAGGATGCGGCGAAGCTGGCGGACTTCAAAAAATACGAAAACGACGAATCCGTGCTGAAACGGCTGGAAGAAATCAAGCGGATGAAAAAGCGGCAGTTTGCGGATTATGCTTTCGGAAAGCAGGGGGTGAAAATCGACCCCGAAACGCTGTTCGACGTTCAGGCGAAGCGTCTGCACGAATACAAACGCCAGCTTTTGAACGTATTGCATATCGTTACCGATTATATCGCGCTGAAAGAAAATCCCGATTTGCCGATACAGCCGAAAACGTATATTTTTGCGGCGAAAGCGGCTGCCGGGTATTATATGGCGAAAAAAATCATCAAACTGATTTGTTTCCTTGCCGAAGATATCAGGAAAGACCCGAAAATCAGCGCAAAACTCAACGTTGTGTATATGGAAGATTACAACGTAACGATGTCCGAAATGCTGATGCCCGCTTCGGAAATTTCCGAACAAATTTCGCTGGCGGGGAAAGAGGCGAGCGGTACGGGAAACATGAAATTCATGATCAACGGCGCTCTGACCGTAGGTACGCTGGACGGCGCGAACGTGGAAATGGCGGAGCGCGTGGGCGAGGAGAATATCTTTATTTTCGGCTTGAAATCGGACGAAGTGGCGCAGATCTGGCGGAACGGATATTCTTCGAGCGCGTATTACAACAAAGACAGTATGCTGCGTAAAGTGCTGGAAACGCTGATTGTGGGATTCAACGGCGAATCGTTTGCGGATATTGCGAATTATCTGCTTACGGGCTCGCCCGTTGCCGACCCGTATATGTGTATGGCGGATTATGATTCGTACGTGCTTACACAGAACCGTATTTCCGATTTGTACGCAAACGACAAACGCTCGTGGAATCAGAAATCGCTGCGGAATATCGCGGCGGCCGGTTATTTTGCGGCGGACCGTGCGATTAAGGAATATGCCGACAATATCTGGCACTTGAAGTCTTTGAAATAACGCCGGAAAAAAGGCTGTCGGAAAACGATTCTGTTTGTTTTGGAAGCGTTTTTCCGACGGCGATACGGATGAACGATGGAATTTTACTACGATTCTCTTGATAAAAACTGTAAAGAATTCCGCGGCGGAGTGCGGGAGGGGCAACCTTTCCGCCTCCGCTTATTTTGCCGCGACGAAACGTCGAAAGGGTATATGTTTCCGCCGGAAAACGCGTATTTTCTTCTGGCGAAAGACGGCGAAGCGAAGGTTTCGTATCCGATGACGAAAACGGAATACGGTTATACGATAGAACTTGCCGTGGAAGAGCGCGGCTTGTATTTTTATTCGTTTTACATTGAAAACCGCGGCTATTTCGTTTACGGAAACCGTCATAACGGAAGAATTTCGGGGTATGACGACGGAAATTATCTGCTTACCGTTTCCTCGCCGGATTACAAAACTCCGCAATGGCTGAAAGGCGGCGTGATGTATCAGATTTTTCCCGATCGGTTCTGCCGCGCCGACATCGATATTTCCGACGCGGACAAATCGGTGCTGACCGGGCGGATTTTACGCGAGGACTGGGGCGGATTGCCGTCTTATAAGCCGAATGAACGAGGAAAGGTGATGAATAACGATTTTTTCGGGGGGAATCTTCGCGGAATCGAAAGCAGGTTGCCGTATCTGAAATCGTTGGGCGTTACGGCGATTTATCTGAATCCGATTTTCGAAGCGGCGTCGAATCACCGTTACGATACTTCCGATTATATGAAAATCGACCCGGTTCTCGGCTCGGAAGCAGATTTTGCGTCGCTGGTTGAGGCTGCGGATGCGGCAGGAATCCGTTTGATTTTAGACGGCGTTTTCAACCATACGGGCGACAACAGCTTGTATTTTAACAAATACGGAAAATTTCCGTCGGTCGGGGCGTTTCAATCGATGGATTCTCCGTATTTTTCGTGGTATACTTTTCAGCGTTTTCCCGATAAATACAGCAGTTGGTGGGGCATCGATATTCTGCCCGAAGTAAATGAAAATTCGGAAGATTATCAGGATTTTATTTTCGGGGAATATCGGCGTGAAAACGGCGAAAAGCAAGAGAAAAATGACGACGAAAAGCGCAACGGTTCTTTTACGGAGCAGAATACGGCAGGCAAAGAACGGGGCGTTCTGAAAAAATGGCTTTCGTACGGAATCGGCGGATATCGTCTGGACGTAGCCGACGAATTGCCCGATTTCTTCCTGAAAAAGCTGAGAAAGAGCGTGAAAGAAGCGAACGAAAACGCGGTGATTATCGGCGAAGTATGGGAAGATGCGTCCGATAAAATCGCGTATTCCGCGCGAAGAGAGTATCTGCACGGAGAAGAGTTGGACAGCGTGATGAATTATCCGTTCAAAGACGCGATTGTTTCGTATGTGAAAGACGGAAATTCGGGCTTTTTGGCGGAAACCGTGGCGAAAATCGTAGATCATTATCCGAAGGCTACGCTTGATTGTCTGATGAATATTCTGGGAACGCACGATACGGCAAGGATTCTCACCGTGCTTGCGGGAAAAACGGCGTATACCAAGGATGAAATGGCGGCGGATAGTGCGTTTCTTAGCGTAGAAGAGAGAAATCGTGCCGTTTCGTATTTGAAAATTGCCGCGTTGTTGTTGTTTACGTTGCCGGGAGTGCCTTGTATTTATTACGGCGACGAAATCGGTATGGAAGGCTTCGGCGATCCGTTTTGCCGCAGGTGCTTTGATTTTCGGCACGCAGACGAACGGCTGTTGGAATTTTTTCGGAAATTAGGAAAAATAAGGGAGAAATATCGCGATATTTTTACCGAAGGCGAGTATGAAGAAGTTTATGAAAAAGACGGTTGTTTTGCTTTTCGTCGCGTCGGCGGCGCGAAAGCCGTATATGTGTGCGTGAATTTATCGCGGGAACAATTTTGTCTGAGCGTGCCGTCGGGCGCATGGAATCTATTGACGGATGAAACGTTGCCGTCGAAAATTTCATTGAAGTACGGCGATTATTGTTATTTTCTTACCGGACATTCAAACTGAGTTGTTTATAATATGCGTATCAGAATTATTGTAAAATCAAGCGTAATTTAATCGGAAAATCTAACTGATTGTCTTTTTTTATCGTTTTTAGGTGTAACATTTCGTAAAAGCTGTATTTTGCAGATGTCAAACCCGAAAAAAACAAAATAGGCTGTCAAAGTAGGGGGAATAGCGCTCATCCAGAGCGAGCGCGGTTCGACTACGAAACAGCCCGAAAAAAACAGAAAAGACGGATACCGAATCCGCCTTTTTTTATTAGCGTGCGAAGCACAAGCAGGAAGCCGCAAAAGTTTAATGCCGCCCCCGTGGCGGCATACGCAGAGCGCCGCAAGAGTTCGTTACCGTGCGCGTAGCGCGCAAGCGTGCCCCTCGTTGCCCCCGCGTGGGGGAACAGGGGCACGTTT
>OKSC01004049.1_pt1 | contig 10131 bp, 4 predicted proteins | sample 1601161 | NCBI WGS metagenome assembly OKSC01 (sample SAMEA3541552, study PRJEB24748) | human gut metagenome | biome: human gut; feature: human-associated habitat; material: faeces | place: China | collected 2012
TAGCCAGACAGCTTGACGGCATCATGCCGTGAGCCTCTGGCTACAAAAATCGCTGCAAATGTAGCCAATTTGTAGCCGCTAAATAAGAAAAATCCTGAAAAACGCTGTATTACCAACGTTTTTCAGGATTCAGAAAACACTAAATATTTATTCCCACTCGATTGTTGCGGGGGGTTTGGAGGTTATGTCGTAGACGATGCGGTTTATGCCCTTGACCTCGTTGACGATGCGCACAGAGACCTTATCGAGCACGTCGTAGGGAATGCGTGCCCAGTCGGCGGTCATGAAGTCCGTCGTTGTTACAGAGCGCAGTGCAAGAGTATAGTCATAGGTCCTGCCGTCACCCATTACGCCGACGGAGCGCATATTCGTGAGAACCGCAAAATACTGATTCATCGTGCCCTCGAGGTGCGCCTTTGCGATCTCGTCGCGGAAAATGAAATCTGCCTCGCGCAGGATATCGAGCTTTTCCTTCGTGATATCGCCGATGACACGGATGGCAAGGCCGGGGCCGGGAAATGGCTGACGCATTACCAGATACTCGGGCAGACCAAGCTCACGGCCGAGCGCACGAACCTCATCCTTGAACAGCAGGCGCAGCGGTTCGATGATCTCCTTGAAGTCAACGAAATCGGGCAGGCCTCCGACATTGTGGTGGCTCTTGATAACGGCTGCAACATTTGTGCCGGACTCGATAACGTCGGGGTAAATAGTGCCCTGAGCGAGATAGTCAACCGAGCCTATTTTTTTACCCTCGTCCTCAAATACGCGTATAAACTCTTCGCCGATGATCTTGCGCTTTGCCTCCGGTTCGGAAACGCCGGCGAGCTTGGACAGGAAGCGATCCTGTGCGTTAACACGGATGAAGTTTATATCCCAGTTTTTGAACGCGGCTTCGACCTCGTCGCCCTCATCCTTGCGCATGAGGCCGTGATCGACGAAAATGCAGGTGAGCTGATTGCCGACAGCCTCGGCGAGCAGCGCCGCCGCAACGGAGGAATCTACGCCGCCGGAAAGCGCCAGCAGCACCTTACCGTCGCCGACCTTGGCGCGGATAGATTCAATGGATGCGCGCATATAGTCGCCCATCGTCCAATCGCACTTTGCGCCGCAGACCTCATACAGGAAGTTGTGCAGCATTTTCTGGCCGTATTCGGTGTGGTTTACTTCCGGGTGGAACTGCACGCCGTAAAAGCCGCGAGCTTCGTCGCATATGCCGACGGTCGGGCAGGCTGCGCTGTGCGCAACAAGGCGAAAGCTTTCGGGGACCTTGGCCATGTAGTCGCCATGGCTCATCCACGTTACGCTCTCTTCCGGCAGGCCCTTGAACAGGCGGCAGTCGGTGTCGAAAAAGGTGGGGGTCTTGCCGTATTCGCGAGCCGTGTCCGACTGCGCGGCGGTGACCTCGCCGCCGAGGTAGTGCGCCATGAGCTGGCAGCCGTAGCATATGCCGAGCACGGGAATGCCAAGCTCGAATATCTTCGGATCCACCTGAGGCGAGCCGGCAGCGTAAACGCTCTGCGGGCCGCCGGTGAAGATAATGCCTATGGGGTCGTATGCTTTTATTTCGTCTATCGTCATGCTGTGGGGCTTTACCTCGCAGTAGACATTGCATTCACGGACTCTGCGTGCGATAAGCTGGTTATACTGGCCGCCGAAGTCCAGAACAAGTACGCGCTGATTCTGCATTCCTTGCCCTCCCGTTAAAACATCTCGATGCAGCCCTCGCGCTCTGCGCTGACTGAAACGTATTTGATCGGGCAGCCGACTGCCTTTTCGATGAACTTGACATAGTCAAGCGCCGCCTTAGGCAGATCCTCGGGCTTGCGGCAGCCGGAGATATCGCACTTGAAGCCCTCGACATATTCATATATGGGCTTTGCGCGCTCAAGCTCCTCGATGTTTCCGGGGAAGTTTTCGATTCTCTTGCCGTCAAGCTCGTAAGCTACGCAGACGGGGATCTTGTCCATATAGCTCATAACGTCGAGCTTCGTCAGGGCGATGCAGGTGCAGCCCTGCATCATTGCGCCGTAGCGCGATGCGACGACGTCGAAGCCGCCGACTCTGCGCGGACGTCCCGTTGCCGCGCCGTACTCGCCGCCTGCCTCGCGCAGTGCGTGAGCCTCGTCGCCGAACAGCTCGCAGGTGAAGGGGCCTTCGCCGACGCAGCTGGAGTAGGCCTTCATGATGCCGATGCTTTCATCGAGCTTGAGCTGCGGAACGCCGGAGCCGATGGGCGCGTAGGCCGCGAGTGTCGTAGACGCAGAGGTGTAGGGGTAAATGCCGAAGTCGATATCGCGCAGTGCGCCGAGCTGAGCCTCGAACATGACGGACTTGCCGGCCTTCACCGCATCGGTGAGGTACACGGTCGTGTCGCACACATAGTCGGCAAAGGGCTTGCCGTACTTTTCGAGCCACGCCATGATCTCGTCAACGTCTATCGGCTCGTGGCCGTAGCCGCCGGCGACGGTGAGGTTTTTCCACTCAATGATATCGGCAATGCGGCCGCGCAGGTGATCGAGGTTTTTAAGGTCGCCCATGCGCAGGGCTTTTTTCATGAACTTATCGGAATAGACCGGAGAAATGCCGCGGCGTGTCGAGCCGAACTTCTTGTCGCCGAGTCTGTCCTCTTCCAGGCCGTCAAGGAGCTTGTGATAGGGCATGCAGATGGTCGCACGGTCGCTGATCTTGAGATTTGCCGGGCTTATTGCTATGCCGCCGGCGCGCAGACGCGCGGTCTCATTAAACAGGTGCTCAAGGTCGATGACTATGCCGGCGCCGAGGACGTTGACGGTGTCGTCGCGGAGAATGCCGGACGGCAGCAGATTCAGGATGAACTTGCCCTTATCATTTACCACGGTGTGGCCTGCGTTGTTGCCGCCCTGATAGCGGACAACGATGTCGTAATTTTCTGAGAGCAGATCGACCATGCGGCCCTTGCCCTCATCGCCCCAGTTTGTTCCCACGATTGCAGTTAACATTGTTACGCTCCTTTACACATTTACACTTGCCTCGACGCCGAGATATTCTTTGTTTGCATCGATGACAGGATCAAGATACTCGTTTATAAACTTTTCGGTCTGATGCTCGGCCATGCCGGTGAAGCCGCGCGGATCGCACAGCTCACGCAGCTCATCCTCACTGAGCTTGAACGCAGGGTCTGCCATTATGCGCTCGAGCAGGTCGTTTTTCTCGCCATAGAGCTTGACCTGCTGCGCCGCGGCAACCGAGTGGACGCGGATGCGCTCGTGCAGCTCCTGCCTGTCGCCGCCCTTATTTTTAACGCAGTACATGAGGATATTTTCGCTTGCCATGAACGGCAGCTCCTCATCCAGATGCTTTTTGCACACGGCAGGATATATCTTCATGCCGGACGCGACGTTTATATAAAGGTTGAGGATACCGTCAACGGCGAGGAAAGCCTCGGGGATGCTCAGCCTTCTGTTTGCCGAGTCATCCAGCGTGCGCTCGAGCCACTGGCTCGACGCGGTGAAGGCCGCGTTTTGCAGATCGCTTATAACAAAGCGCGAAAGCGACGCTATGCGCTCGCTACGCATGGGATTGCGCTTATAGGCCATTGCCGACGAGCCTATCTGCTTTGACTCAAACGGCTCATCGACCTCTTTAAGGTGCGACAGAAGCCTTACATCGCTTGAAAATTTCGACGCGCTCTGCGCAATGCCGGAGAGCACCTGCAAAACATAAAAATCGACCTTGCGCGAATACGTCTGTCCGCTCACGGGGGCGCAGCGGCTAAAGCCCATCTTTTCGGCTATGAGCTTTTCAAGCTCCGTCACCTTTTTCTCGTCGCCGTCGAAAAGCTCAAGGAAGCTTGCGCCGGTGCCGGTGGTTCCCTTGCAGCCCAAAAGTTCGAGTCTGCCGAGCTGAAAATCAAGCTGCTCAAGGTCGCTTATGAGGTCATACGCCCAGAGCGTTGCGCGCTTGCCGACCGTGGTCGGCTGTGCTGCCTGAAAATGCGTGTACGCAAGCGTCGGAACGCTTTTGTACTTCTCGGCAAAATCGCGCAGCGCCGCAATGGCGTTAACGAGCTTTTTCCGCACAAGGACGAGCGCCTCGCGCATTCGGATGATATCGGTGTTATCGCCGACATAGCAGCTCGTTGCGCCGAGGTGGATTATCGGCTTTGCGTCGGGGCAGCACTCGCCGAAGGTGAGCACATGCGCCATAACGTCGTGGCGCACCTCGTGCTCGTGCCGGGTCGCCGACTCGTAGTCGATATCGTCAACGTGCGCTTTCATCTGCTCTATCTGCGCATCGCTTATATCGAGTCCAAGCTCCTTCTCGCTCTCGGCAAGGGCGATCCACAGTCTGCGCCAGGTCGAGAACTTGAAGTCATCGGAGAAAAGGCGCTTCATCTCTTCTCCGGCATATCTCCCACACAGGGGATTTTCATAAAATTCGTGTTTACTCATCTATCTGCTTAAATACGTTTATGCCGCTGCGCTTATGCTCGCTTACGCGGTGGTAGCGGTCGATTATCTTCTTCTCGGTGGGGCTTACCTCGCCGCCGTTTATATAGCTGTCTATCGCATAATAGCTCACGCCCATCTCGTCCTCATCGGTCTGACCGTCGAACAGTCCTGCCGAGGGGGCCTTGTTTATGATGCACGCAGGCGCCGTGAGCCATTTGAGAAATTCGATTATCTCGGTCGCGGTGAGATCGGATATGGGGTTAAAGTCGCACGAGCCGTCGCCCCACTTCGTAAAATAGCCCATGTAGCGCTCGCTGCGGTTGCCCGTGCCGGCAACGAGGCGGTACTCCGAGGCCGCAACGGCGTACAGCGTTGTCATTCTAAGGCGCGGAGCGATGTTATTTACGGCGGCATTCGTCAGCGTCGTTATGCTCTGAAGCCTGTCTATCTCTGTCTGGCGGACATCGGTAAGGTCAATAACGCGGCTTTCTATACCGAAATGCTCGGCAACCTCTTTTGCGTCCTTCATGTCCTGCTCAAAATTGCGCTTTGACGCACATGGCATCATGATACCCACGGTGTTCTCGCAGGCAAACTTGCACAGTATGCCGACAAGGGCGGAGTCCTTGCCGCCGGAGTTTCCGAAAACGATGCCGTCAACGCCGCTTTCCTCCACAAGGTTTCTTATATACTGAACTCTGTCGGCAAATTCCTTGCTGTAATCACGCATTGCACTCAGCTCCTCAATAATTATATACCGGACAATAAATTTTATAATATCCGTCCGATTCTGTCAATAAGCGCCTGTGACAAAATAGGCCGCCCAAGCGCCTCGCATTTAGGCGACTTTTGCCCCTTTCGGGCATTTTCGGCGCAGTAAATTTTACCGTCCGGGCCGTTCGACAACAAAAGCCTTGATTTTTCAAGCTTTTTTTGTTAGAATGCAGAATGTAATAATTTTGCCACTCATTTTTAAACTTATTTTCACACATCACGTAAAACAGGAGACATGCATATGAAAAGGTACATATCCTTCCTGCTTGCCGTTCTGATGCTCGTGACGCTTGTGCCGACGGCGGCCTTCGCCGACGCTGCGGAGACAGATATGAAAGCCAGCGACAACCTAAAGCTCCTCATTAAGGGCTGGGAGGGTCTCAGGCTTACGGCATACAAGGCGCACCCGAGCGAGGAATACTGGACCATCGGCTACGGGCATTATGCTTCGGATATTTATGAGGGCATGGAGATCACGCTCGAGCAGGCCGATGCATATTTTGAGCAGGATATAGTCGGATTTGAAAGAGGCGTCAACAACACCGCGAAAAAATACGGACTGAGCTTGACGCAAAATCAGTTTGACGCGCTTGTAAGCCTTGCTTACAACTTTGGGCCGAACTGGGTCGATTACAACACAGGCTGGAGACTGGCTCGGTACATACAGGCAGGCTTTAAAGACAGCTACGGCAACCCTGTTTCAGATCTTGAGCTTGCAGACTCGTTCGCAGTCCTGTGCTCTGCCGGCGGCGAGATCCTCCCCGGACTTGTCAAGCGCCGCATAAACGAGGCGGAGATCTTCCTTTATAACAATTACAGCACAGAGCTTACGCACTTCGTTGCCGGAGTTTTCAACGGAAACGGCGGCACGGTGAGCGGAAACCGCGTCGTTGCTTACTATAAGGACAAGGCCTACGGCTCGTTCCCCAACGTTTCGCGCGACGGATATAAGCTCGACTACTGGAAGGATTCCGGCACAGGTCAGGCCGTTACGACCTCGACGATCGCAGACAAAACTCGGACTCTCGTCGCTGTTTGGACAGGCAGCGGCACTCCGGAGCCGACGACCTATAAGCTCACCGTTTCCGGAGGCGAAGGCAGCGGAAGCTACACGGTCGGAGCAAAAATAAAGCTGGTTCCGGGCGCAAATGGCACAAAGATATTTGATCACTGGGAAGTAACCGGCGCAACGGCCTCAAAGGGCAGCGACGGATACTGGTACATAACGATGCCCACATCCGACGTCACGGCGGTCGCTGTGTGGAAGGACGGCTGCCTGTTCGGCGACAATTGCCCCTCGAAAAATTTTGCCGATGTTCCCGTGACCTACTGGGCACATAACGACATTGACAACGTTGTTTCGGCCGGCATGTTCAAGGGGCTGACAGAGACCAATTTCGGCATCAATGTTACAATGGACCGAGCCATGCTCGTGACGGTGCTCTATCGTCTTGACGGAAGCCCCGATGTTTCGGGATACGAAAACCGTTTTTCCGATGTAAGCTCCTCGCAGTATTGCTACGACGCCCTGCTTTGGGGCTCGCACAACAACATCTCCAACGGCTACGCCGACGGCACTTTCGCGCCGAACGAAACGCTCACACGCGAGCAGCTTGTCACCTTCCTGCACAGATACGCAAACTACAAGGGCTATAACACCGACGTTTACGCCGATATCGGCGGCTATGCCGACGCGCAGCAGGTGAGCTCCTTTGCGCGTGAGAGCATGTGCTGGGCAATAGGCGCAGGGATCATCAACGGCACAAGCAGCACAACGCTCAGCCCGAAGGGCAGTGCGGTCCGTTCGCAGGTCGCGGTCATGTTCAACCGCTTCGCAGGCGGAATGACCTTCTGAATATAGTTATTTTCCAAAAGCAGTCTGAAATGCTAGACATTTCAGACTGCTTTTGTCGTTTAACAGCGCGAGTATGCTACACTTTCGCAAATTCATATAAATACTACAAATATCGGTATCAATTTTTCTTAACGCTCGTTAATTCTGTCAATTGAAAATTTCACTTTCGTGATTTAAACTAAACCTCATAAATCGGCAATCTTGTATTATATATTAGATGTACTGATTTAGAATACTCAGAAAGAAGGCGTATTATGAAGAGAAGACTTCTTGCTCTGTTGATGAGCCTTGTCATGATCCTCTCCGTTCTGCCCGGCGCAGCCTTTGCCGAGCCGGCAGACAGCAGCGACGTGCTGACCTATGCGGATCTTGCAGACATCGACAGCAGCATCACCATCCCCGACGGCGCTTCCGCAAGCGAAGAGCTGTCCGTTGCAGACGCGGTACGCGCACTGCTGCTTTGGACGGGCATGAGCGAAAAGCAGCTCGGCACCTTCCCTGCCGACTATCTTGCTCTGGCTCGCAGCATGGGCATGATCAGTGCCGACACCGACACCGACGCGGCCTGCACCCTTGACGCTTACCGTCAGATGAAGGCAGTTGCCAACACCATGTACGACGCACTGCATGCCGATAAGCTCCAGCCGCTTTACATGAACGGCATGGCTCAGCCCATATTCCCGTACACCACCGGCTCCGTCGAGACCGGCTACAGCAACGCCGACAGCGATGTCATCCGCTACTGCGTATACGTTGAGACCAACTACGACACCGACGATGACGGCAAGCTCGACCTCGTCAAGGCCGTTGTTCAGGTTCCCCGCGCGGCAGTCGAGGGCAACTACAAGGCAGCTACCATCTACGAAGCTCGCCCCTACATCACCGGCTGCAACGATTCCATGAGCCCCGGCGAAAATCTCGGCAGCGAGAGCTATGATATTTCCAAGCTCTACAGCCAGCCGGCAGCACGCACTCCGGCAGGCAGCGCAACCACCGCGCAGGCCGCCGCGAACGCAAACAGCGCAGACTGGTACTACTGGAACCCCTCCGAGGGCATGTACGACTACGAAGACCTTGAGTGGTACGACTACTACCTCGTACGCGGCTTTGCCGTCGTCGAGTGCGGCGGTCTCGGCACCAAGGGCTCGGACGGCTTCGAGACCTGCGGCACCGATCTTGAGATCGATGCGTTCAAGTGCGTCATCGAATGGCTGCACGGCGATCGCGTAGCCTACACCGACAAGACCAGTAACATCACCATCGCGGCAGACTGGTCCAGCGGCAAGGTCGGCATGACCGGCCGCTCATACGCAGGCACCACCCAGTTCGGTCTGGCCACCACCGGCGTTGCCGGTCTCGAGACCATCGTTCCCGTAGCAGGCATCGCAAGCTGGTATGAGTACACCAACTCTCAGGGTATTTCCACCAGCGCATGGTCGGCAAGCTATTCCGAGATGCTCGCATGGTACTGCAACGGCCGCTACCTCGATCCTGCCGATTACGCTACCATCGCCGAGAAGTACGGCAACTACCTGTACCAGATCCAGCAGGATCAGCTCGCCACCAACGGCGACTACTCCAAGCACTGGGAGACCCGTGACTACACTCTTGACGCAGAGAACATCAAGTGCCCTGCTCTCATAGTTCACGGCCTCAACGACGACAACGTCCGCACCAAGGAATTTGACCTGATGTATCAGGCATACCAGAAGGCCGGCGTAAACGTAAAGCTCCTGCTCCACCAGGACGCTCACCTCACACCGAGCTACCCTGCCGGAAACCTCGAGTTCTACATTGACGGCGAAAGCTACAACAACGTGCTCAACCGCTGGTTCAGCCACTATCTGTGCGGCGTTGAGAACGGCGCAGAGAACATGGCGGCAGTCACCGCCCAGGACAGCCACGACGCTTCCGTATGGCACACCTATGACAGCTGGGACACCGCAAAGAGCGTGACCCTTTCCTCCGGCAAGACCGGCAGCACCACCATCAACAGCGACTACTCCTCCCTCGGCATCACCAGCCGCAACTGGAGAGATAAGCTCACCGCAGGCGACACCGCAGTCAGCGCAATGTACACCATGCCCGTCAAGGCCGACACGGTCATCAAGGGCGCGGTTGCCGTCAACTTCTCTGCAAGCGTTGATAACTACGACGCTCCCAACACTCCGCGCGGCGGCGTCGATCACGACAACGCAGTTTCTCCCGAGCTTGACCTCAGCGCACTTGACCACGACAACTACGTTGCAAGCGCAGCAGGCAGCGGCGTTACCGTTTCCCTGCCCGACGCAGCCGATCTTATCGACCGCGACGCGCTCATGGTCAGCGCAATGCTCGTTGACATCGCCCCCGAAGGCGAGACCTTCAAGGCATTCAACACCGAGGGCAGCTATGTTCCCAAGGATCTCACCGAAAACGGCGCATGGATGGGCGGCGGCCTGAGCAACTATGACTACGCGCAGCTCAAGGCAAGCGACGTCAGCTACAAGATCATCGCTCGCGGCTGGATGGATCTGTGCAACCCCGGCGCAGGCTACAACTCCGCCTCGGCCGATACCAAGGTTGCTCTGAAGGTCGGCGAAAACCACGACTACACCATCTACCTCCAGCCCAACCTCTACACCGTTGAGGAAGGTCACACCCTCGCCCTCGTCATCTACACCTACGAGCAGGGCAAGGCAAGATACTCGCAGAACTATCAGATCACTCTCGACAACAGCTCCGTCAACGCCGTTATCCCCGTCGATCAGCTTCCCGCCGTCGATCCCGACCCCACTCCGGCCGAGAATCCGTTCAAGGATGTCAAGTCCGGCAGCCCCTACTACGATGCGATCCTCTGGGCAGTTGATAACAAGGTCACAAACGGCATAACCGCCGACACCTTCGGCGTCAACGACGGCTGCACCCGTGCGCAGATCGTAACCTTCCTGTACCGCGCTGCCGGCTCTCCCAGCGTCGATGGTCTGGAGAATCCGTTCACCGACGTAAGCAAGGACAGCGTATACTACAACGCAATCCTGTGGGCAGTCGAGAAGGGCATCACCAAGGGCACTACCGAGACCACCTTTG